>ERZ1370068.593-contig-10540_pt1 | contig 48700 bp, 66 predicted proteins | sample MGYA00561227_ERZ1370068 | MGnify/ENA primary metagenome ERZ1370068 (study PRJEB38410, sample SAMEA6850437) | metagenome | study: Metagenomic assessment of the ecological functions of the soil: analysis of the soil microbiota associated with the... | reverse complement strand
CAGTTACGTAATAAGGACCAATGTTCGACCGCTGTCCGGGCGGCACCTGGTCGTGACGACGATCAGCCTGACCGGCGCGTCGCCGACCACCTCGCCTTCGTGCCACTGGTCGGGATCGCCCTCGACCACTCGCCCGCCGTGGGCCCGACCACCCGCAATCCGGCCTCCTGCTCCTCACAGTGGGACGTGCGCAGCCGCCCGCTTGCGACAAAGGCGAAGCGCGGCCAGGGATGCTTGTGCATCGGCAGCGCGCCGCCCGCGGGGATTGTCCGCGACCGAGATCACCACCTCTCGAGCGGCCCGTCGGGCACCCTCGAACGGCTGGCCGGTGATCGTCGCGTGTCCGTCCGGTTCGGCGACGGCGACCGTTTGGCCTGCGGAGCGCCGGCGCGGCTCGCCGGCTGGCCGCCGGGGCCTGGCAAAGCTGGCGGCGCCGGCCGGCAACGAGGCGGCGATCGCCGCCAGCGAGTCGCGCGTTCATCCGATCCCGCCCTGACCGCTGCCGAGAAATGGCGGCTCACCATAGGCGATCCTGTCGCAGGGGAGATGCAGCTTCCCAAGCGGTCGAACAGATCAGCAGGAAGTCGCAGACGCTGAGGTTTGCCGACATGTTGTCGAACCGGATCGACGAACCCGATCGCGCGGCCGCGCCAGTGCCGCGAGCTCGCCGCCCAGACCAGCGGCACCCCCGGCTGCCTTCGGGATCGAACCGCCGCCAGCCGCCGCGGCCCAGCCGCTCGAGCGGGCGGAAGCTGCGACTTGTAGGCCATGCGCTGCGATTCCTCGACCCAATAGCCGAGGTAGACATAGGGCAGGCCCGGCCCGCGCCGGCGCGCACGATATGGTCGAGGATGATGTAGGTGCCGAGCCCGGTCCGGTCGCCCGTCGTCGGGCATCGTAGAAGCTGTAGATCATCGACAGGCCGTCGGCCTGCTGGTCGGTCAGGCAGGCGCCGACCAGGTGGCCGGGCCCGCCGTCCAGCGACGGCTCGCGATATTCGACGACATAGGTGCTGACCGGGCGTCTGCTCGACCATGTCGGCGATAATCATGCTCGTCCATCTCGGCCATGCCGCCGCCGGGATGGCGCGGCGCGAGATAGCGGCGCAGCAGCGCATACTGCTCGTCGGTCGCCCACGGCTTGCAGGCGGTGACCTCGAGGTCGGCGTGGCGCGCGGATCACGTGGCGCTGGGTGGCGTTGGGCTGGAACTCGCCGGCGACGACGCGCACCGAGACGCAGGCCGAGCAGTCGAGGCAGCTCGGCCGGTAGGCGACGGTCTGGCTGCGGCGGAAGCCGATCCGGCCGAGCGCGTCGTTGAGCTCGCCGGCATGCGGGCCCGTTCAGCTCGGTGAACACCTTCCGCTCGGTCTTGCCCGGCAGATAGGGGCACGGCGACGGGCGTCGTCACGAAGAAGCGGGGAAAGCGGAACGGTGCGCTCAAATCGACTCCAGCCGGTCGATCATGGTTGCTCAAATCTTTATGGCCATACGGCAACGGTGGGAAGTGAGGTTTGTGCCGTAGCAACGTGACCCTGATGCGGCGAGCCGTTTCACCGCGGGACATCCGGGACACTCTCTGCCTGCGAGGACAGGGTTAACCCCGATCGGGTTGGATGGCCCGGACCATCTGGCGCGGCGGCCAACAGGCCCTATCGCCGCTGGCCATGGCACGTATCGCATTTCTCGGCCTCGGCGTGATGGGCGCCCTGATGGCCCGTCACCTCGCCGCCGCCGGGCACGACTCGATCGTCCACAACCGCAGCCCGGACAAGGCGCGGCGCCTGGGTCGAGGCGCATGGCGGCGCGCGGCCGCGAGCGCCGGCGGCGGCGGCCGAGGCGCCGAGGCGGTGATCGCCTGCGTCGGCGCCGACCGGCGACGTGGCGAAGTGACGATCGGCGCCGAGGGCGCGTTCGCGCGATGGCGGCAGGCGCGCTCTTCGTCGACCATACCACGGTGTCCGCACGGCTCGCGCGCGGCGGCTCGCGGTGGAGGGCGAGGCGCACGGCCTGCTGGTCGTCGACGCGCCGGTTTCGGGCGGCCAGGCCGGCGCCGAGAAGGGCGCAGCTGGCGATCATGTGCGGCGGGTCAGCGAGGCGCGTCGCGCGGCGCAGCCGCTGATGCGAGGCCTACGGCGCGCGCATCGTCCATCGTCGGCCCGGCCGGGCACGGCCAGCTCACCAAGATGGTCAACCAGATCTGCATCGCCGGCGTCGTCCAGGGCCTCGTCCGAGGCGATCCATTTCGCGCAAGGCGGCCGGGCTCGACGCGGACAAGGTGTTCGAGGCGGTCTCGGGCGGCGCCGCGCAGAGCTGGCAGATGGTCAACCGCTGGAAGACGATGGACGCGGCGAGTTCGACTTCGGCTTCGCGGTCGACTGGATGCGCAAGGATCTCGGCCTGGCGCTCGAGGAGGCGCGGGCGCAACGGCGCGCGGCTGCCGCTCACCGCGCTGGTCGACCAGTTCTATGCCGACCTGCAGGCGATGGGCGGCGGACGGCAGGATACTTCATCCCTGATCCGGAGGCTGCGAAGCCTTGAAGCGACTGCGCCTGCATCGCTGGCCGCCTTGTTCGCGCGCCGCCCCGGCGCTCGCCGACGCCCTGGTCGACAATGTCAACGGCTACACGATCGCGCCGAGGACGGCCGCCTGTGCCCGCTTCACCGGCATCGTGATCGGCGACGACGGCCGGGTGCGCAGCTGCTGCCGACCGCGGCGACCGCCGGCCGGAGCGGCCGCGCTATCTGCTCGACGGCCGCGGCCGGACCCTGATCCCCGGCCTGATCGACGCCCACGGCCACGTCATGGGCCTCGGCCTCGGCGCGCTCCAGCTCGACCTCTCGCGACACCAGCACGCTCGCCGAGGCGCAGGCGCGGATCGCCGCCTATGCCGCCGCCAATCCCGACGCCGCGCTGGATCGTCGGCCGCGGCTGGAACCAGGAACGCTGGGGCCTCGGCCGCTTCCCGACCGCCGCCGATCTCGACGCCGTCGTCGGCGACCGGCCGGTCTGGCTGGAGCGGGTCGACGGCCATGCCGGCTGGGCCAACAGCGTCGGCGATGCGCGAGGCCGGGCATCACCGCCGCGACGCCGGGCGCCGCAGGGCGGCCGGATCGAGCGTGACCGGGCGCGCAATGCCGACCGGCGATCTTCGTCGACGCGGCGATGGCGCTGATCGAGCGGGCGGTGCCGCCGCCGCTGCCGCTGCAGCCGCGACCGCGCCTTGCCCGGGCGCAGGAGATCATTGCTCGTCCAACGGCCTCACCACCGTCGCCGACATGGGCACCAGCGCCGAGGACTGGGCGGTGATGCGCCGCGCCGGCGACGCCGGCCGGCTGCACGTGCCGGATCCTCTCCTACGCCTCGGGCATCGACAACCTGCTCGCCATCGCCGGCAGCCGGCCGACGCCCTGGCTCTATGACGGGCGCCTGCGCATGGTCGGCGTGAAGCTCTATCTCGACGGCGCTCTGGGCTCGCGCGGCGCCTGGCTCAAGCAGCCTTATCGCGACGCGCCCGGCCAGCGCGGCCTGCCTTCTGATCACCGACACCGTGCTCAAGAATCTGATGAGCCGCGGCGGCGATGGACAATTTCCAGGTCGCGGTCCACGCGATCGGCGACGCGGCCAATGCCGAGCTGCTCGGCGCGATCGAGGAGCTGTCCGGCACCTATACGGGCGACCGGCGCTGGCGGATCGAGCATGCCCAGATCGTCGATCCGGCCGACCTTGCCGCGCTTCGCGGCGCACGGCATCATCGCCTCGATGCAGCCGACCCACCAGACCAGCGACTGGCGCGATGGCCGAGGCGCGGATGGGGCTGAGCGGCTGCAGGGCGCCTATGCCTGGCGCACGCATGCTCGACAATCAGCGTGCCGCTCGCCTTCGGCTCCGATTTCCCGGTCGAAAGCCCCAATCCCTTCCCTGGCCTCGCCGCCGCGATCAGCCGCGAGGATGCGAGCGGCAATCCGCCCGGCGGCTGGCTGCCGCAGCAGCGCCTGACGATCGAGCAGGCGTTCGCCGCCTTCACCCGCGGCGGCGCCTATGCCGGCTTTCGCCGAGGACCGGCTCGGCACGCTCGAGCCCGGGCGAATGGCCGACTTCCTCGTTCATCGACCGCGACATCTTCGACGATCAACCGACCAGCGCCAGATCCGCGAGACGCAGGTGCTGGAGACCTGGATCGCCGGCCGCAAGGCGTGGGAACGGCGCGGACCGGCGAGCGGCGTCAGCCGCGCTAAAGGACATTTCGCCAGGTTCATTTGTCCCTTGCCGATCGGCTCGTTGATCTGGATGACCGGCTGGATATTGGTGAAATTGGCGACGTCGCCGATGATCTCGGCGGCGTGCGGCCCGCCCATCGCGGCCTGGAATCCATCCATCGAGCCGAAGCGAGAAGCGCGATCGTGACGAAGGGCGATTCGCTGCCGTCGGCGGCGGCGGTCCCGCGCAGCGCTTCGGCGCCGGTCAGTCCGGCCTCGGCCCAGAGCGACACGACCAGCGGCAGATGGGTGCGCTGGTAATAGTCGAAATCGAAGGTCGCGCCCTCCCGACGCGGGATAGATGACGCTGACGATCGGCATGCGTTTCTCCTTCTTAGAGTTCAATCAGCGCAGGCTGGTCAGCCGGCTAACGGTGAGGATCTGCGGCAGCGTCTCGGCGTCGCGGCCGGGCGCGTAATAGAGATAGCAGGGGTACGCCGGAACGGCCGTGGCGCTCGAGGAAGCGGCCGATGGCGACGTCGCCGCGCTGGTCCAGTCGCCGACCATGACACGGATGCCGCGCGCGTGGAAGGCGGCCGCGACCTCGGCCTGATCGAGCGCGGCGCGCTCGTTGACCTTGCAGGTCAGGCACCAGTCGGCGGTGAAATAGAGGAAGACCGGCGTCCCTTCGGCGCGGAGCCAGGCGAGCCTTGTCTCGCTGAACGGCTCGGCGGCGAGGCCGTCCGGCGCGTGCCCCGCCGGCACGGCCTCGACGGTGCGGCACGAACGGCAGCGGCGCGACGATGGCCAGCACGATGAAAGCGAGCGGAGCCAGATCCGCCTTGCGCCCTGCCGCCGGCCAAGCCACCACAGGCCGAGGCCGAGGAGCAGCGGCCGAGCCGAGGCCGAGCGCCATGCCGTCGACGCCGCTCTGCCGGCCGAGGATCCAGGCGAGGCCCAAAGCGGTCACGAACATCGGCACCGCCAGGATGCGCTGGAAGCGCTCCATCCAGGCGCCCGGCTTCGGCAGCCGCCGGCGCAGCGCCGGGTACGAAGCCGAGCAAGGAAGGGCAGTGGCAAGGCCGAGTCCGAGGCCGGCGAACACCGCCAGCGCCGCCCAGGTCGGCAGGACCAGAGCGGCGCCCAGGGCGAAGCCGAGGAACGGGCCGGTGCATGGCGTGGCAACGAACGCGCGCGAGCGCGCCGGTGAAGAAGGCGCCGCGCGCGCCGCCGCTGCGCGCCAGGCCGTCGCCGCCGGTCACCGCCCGCAGCCGGAACAGGCCGGCGAGGTTCAGCGCAATGGCGGTCACCAGCAGCAGCAGGAGCAGGATCACCCGCGGATCCTGCAGCTGGAACGCCCAGCCGATGACGGCACCGCCGGCGCGCAGGGCGAGCAGCACGCCGCCGAGCGCGAGGCAGGTAAGGATGACGCCGGCGGCATAGGCAAGCGCCTCGCGTCGGGCGCCGTCGCGCCGTCTCTCCGGCACGGGCGAGGCTCAGCGCCTTCAGGCTGAGGATCGGGAACACGCAGGGCATGATGTTGAGCAGCAGGCCGCCGAACAGCGCGCCGAGCATGGCGAGCAGGATTGTCTGGCCGCCACCGCCTGGTTCCTCGTCGGCAGCGGCGACCGGGACGCCGGCGGGAGGACCTCGCCGGGTCCGCGGTCAGGGCGAGGCCGACGCCCGGTCCAATCTCGAGCACGCCCTCGATCGACGCGAGCGAGGCCGCCTGGCGGCCAGCCCCGGTTTCGACGATCAGCTGGTCGCCGTTGCGCGAGACGTTCTGCGCCGCGGAATGACCGAGAGCATCGAGCGTAGCCGGAAAGAAATAGGGGTTGTCGACGCCGGTCGTCGCCGGCAGCGGGATGGCGAGGCGCAATCGCCCGCCGGTGAGCGCGAACCGGCCCTGGGCGGCGAGCGGCCGCGGCAGCGCCCGGCGATAGAGATCGAAGGCCGGGTCGCGCGTGCCTCCGGCGTCGACGCGAAGCTCGACCGTCGAGGTTCGCGCGTTCCGGGACGCAAAGCTCGCTGGTGCAGACGAGATAGTCGAACCGGACGTCGACCGGCACCGCGACGCCGGGCTCGGCCGACGGCGCACACCTGCAAGGTCGCGAGCAGGACATAGTCGCGCTCGAACACATAGTTCATCAGGCCGAGGACGAGCAGCCGGTCGGGCACTGGATATTGGAGGGGCCGGCCTGCCATCCCTCGGGCAGGCGCCACTGAACCCGCGGCTCGGCGCCGGCGTCGCCGGGGTTGCGCCAGTAGCCGTGCCAGCCCGGCCTCGGGTGCATGACGAAAGCGAGGGTCACGCTGTCGCCGGGCAGCACCGACGGCGTCTCGGGCACCAGCGAGACCGCCATACGGTCCTGCGCCAGCGCGGAACCGGTGCCGAGCAGGGCCAGCAAGAAGAAGAGGAAGGCCCGCAGCCGATTCATGCAGCGGCTATAGCATGGCGATTCGAAAGCGCGACGGCGGCGGCGGGATTGCATTCGGCAGGGCTGTCGATAGCCTGCGGGCCATGCTCACCGGCGATGAATCCCCGATCGACCTTCCGGACCGGATCCGTCTGCCAATCGCTTTCGACCCCGCTTCGCTGGTGGCGGACCTCGGCCAGTTCGCCGAAGGCGACTGGACCCGACACTACGTCCGCGACAATTATCAGGGCGACTGGACTGTCTTGCCGCTGCGCGCGCCGCCGGCGAGACCCACCCGGTCAGAATGATCTTTTCCTCGCCGACCAACCCCGATTATGTCGATGCGCCGCAGCTTGGCCGCGCGCCGAACTTCCGGCAGGCGCTTGCCCGATCTCGAGTGTCCGCTGCGTGCGGTCCGGCTGATGCGGCTGAGTCCCGGGTCGCTGATCCGCGAGCATAGCGACCACGACCTCGACGCGGCCCTGATGGGCCTGGTGCGCCTGCACGTTCCGGTGACGAGCGAAGCCGGCGTCGAGTTCCGGCTGAACGGATCGCCGGTGGCCCTGACGCCGGGCAGCGTCTGGTATCTGCGCCTGGCCGACCCGCACAGCGTCGTGAATGACGGCGACGTCGACCGCGTTCACCTGGTGATCGACGCCGAGATGAACGACTGGCTGCTGCAGATGCTGCGCGCCGGGGCCAGCGCCGCTCGAACCGGCTGATCAGCGGATCGGGGCGGCGGCCGTTAAGATTCTGCCAAGCGCGCTGTCGTGAGATCGGTCGAAAGGAGTGGGCCGATGACGACACCAGCGTGTCTCAGTGCCGATCTCATCGCGCGGATCCGAACGCGCATTTCCGAGGGACTGGCGCCGCACCGGTGACGGCGACTGGATGCGGATGCCGAAGGAACGCCGTCCGAGGCCGGCCGCGGTCGGCCTGATGGGCACGATGCTCGGCGCTCTCTTCTCGTACGAGCCGCCCGACATGGAGGCGCTCAAGCCTGTCGAGCCGCTCAACGAGCAAGGCGATCGCGAAGATCGAGAAGGCACTCGGCTTTCCCCTGCCGGGCGACCTCAGGCAATTGTACCTCGAGATCGGCGACGGCGGCTTCGGCCCTATAACGGCGTGCGCCGGCTTTCGAACTGGGCAAAGGATTATCAGAAGCTGCTTGCCGAGCCGATCGGCGAGAAGAAGCGCGCCTGGCCGGCCGAATTGCTGCCGATCGTCTATCTGAACGGTCACCGCGTCTGCATGAACCGGAACGGCGGGGCAATCGTGCGATGGACCAAGCCGCCGGCGCGCTGCAGCGAGGCCAAATGGATGGATTCGTTTGCGCCGCAGGCTCTCGTCGCTGGGAGAATGGCTCGAACTCTGGGTCGACACGCCGACGCAGGTCGAAGGGGGGCCCGGAAGGCGGCTGGTCGCCTTCGGCCGCGGAGATTCGAGCGCCGGCAACTGGCCGAAAGCGGCCAGGCAGGCGCGGATCGACGCAGCGGCGGAAAAAGCGCCGGACTTTCGTCGTCGCCGATCTGCCCCCTTTGCCCGAGGCGCTGATCGAAGAGGTCCGGGAAAGGGCCCGCGATCCCCGGCGGCGTACCTTTCTGGCCAGCGCGGCTGGCGCGACGATCGGTCTCGATGATGTCGAGGAGACGAGCTGGTCAGGGCAGCGGACGCAATTCCGCGACAGGCCATTTCGGGGCTGGCCGGTATCCTGACCGGCTTGCGCGGGATGGGGCCGCTGGCCGACGGCATCCAGGACTGGCCATGGTCCGCAGTCCCGTCGGCACGATGATGATGAAGTCAGGATCGGGCGGAAAGCTCGGCGCACCCGCAACCCGGGCGGCGTTCGCGCATGCCGCAGACAGGCTCGGCTTCGATCTTCCTGCGCCTCTGCAGCAACTTTGCAATCGCCGACGGCGGATTCGGACCGGGCGACACCGGGCTGTTCAGCCTTGTCGATCTGCTGACACGCCATCAGATGCTGACCAGCGCGCCCCCATGGGCCGTCGGGCGAGCCGTGGCCGGCGAAGCTCCTCCCGTTCTACGAAAGCGATCCGGCGCTCGGTCTGCCTCGATCTCGAGAGCGGCAAGGTGGTCGTGTACGATCCGGAGCGGATCGAGGACATGCATGGCGGCGCCTGGCGGCGATCCTTCGTGGCAGAGCACAGATCGATCGCGGGCCTGCTCGAGGCCTGGCTTGCGGCTCCCAGCCTCGCCGACCAGCTCGAGAGCCAGGAACGCAAGTGCGAGCGGCAAACCGATCTGCCCTGGCGCGCCTTCAGCGATCCGGCGCTGCAGGCCGATGCGGAGCTCATTACTACCGCTACCTGCCGCCGGGCTGCGCCGCCGCAGGCCTACCGGAGACCGGGTGGGAGGACGAAATCCGCCGACAGCACGGACTTATTTGAAGCGGTGAAAAAGGGGCGGCCACCCGACCCCGTTCCGACGCGCCAGGGCCCTGCTACCGCCGTTCGAACCGCGCGATCAGCGGATCCAGGCGATTGTCGGCAATGGTCAGCGCCTCGCCACTTTCGTCGGCGACGAAGGCGGTGCGGCGGTTGAGGCCGGGGACCAGGCCGCGCCTCGTTCCCGGTCACGACCAGGCCGGCCGAGCTGTGCTCGACGCCTTCGGGCGCGACCATGATGAAGGCGCTGTAATTCTTCCTTGTCGGCGCCCTGGACGAACAGGTTGCGGGCGATGGTGCCGGTGGCGCCGTTGCTGAGGTCGATCATGTAATTGGTGGCGCGGCCGCCGCTGTCGTCGAAGCTCGAATCGGTCACTTCGATGCGGGCGCCGCGGCTCTTCACATAATGGCCGCCGGTGCCGCGCTCGAAGCGGCGAGCGGACGACCTGCCAGCGTGCCGGTGCCGCTATTGTAGATGGCGTGCGAGCAGCCGCCGTCCTCCGGGCAGTGGCCGAGGCCGGAGAAGGTCGGACTGCTCGACGCGGATCGCTGCCGTCATGGTCGTTGGCGACGAGGATGCCGTTCTCGCCGTTGCGGAACAGGGATCGCGGACGACCAGGTCGCCGTCCTCGAGCCGGATGCCGGCGCCGTTGGCGTCGGGCACGCGCAGGTTCTGGAAGACGATACCCTCGACCCGGGCCGAGCGGCCGCGCGGCACCAAAGCCGCCTTGCCCTCGCAGGCGACGCCGTCGAACAGGACGGTTCCGGGCTGGCGCGCGACAAAGGCGATCCGCCCCGCCTCCTGCACCGCGCACTCGCGGTAGCGGCCCGGCGCGATCAGGATGGTGCCGTTGCCGCCGCCGATCGCGGCGACGGCGTCGGCGAGCGAACCGTAGCCGCGCCCGTTCTCCTCGACGGTGAACGGCGCCGCGCCGGTCTTGCGCCGGCGACGGCGCCGCAGCGACGAAGAGCGCACGCGAGGATCGTCATGACGATGAGCCTGGTCATTGGGCCCAATTCGCCCTGACCGGCGCCGATGTCGACCCCGGAACGGGGTTAATGAAGGCGCTGACCCGGATCGGGACGCTCAGCGAAGGAAAGTTAGTCGAGGTTCGGCCGCAGCCAGCGCTCGGCTTCCTCGAGCGGGACCTCGCGGCGGCCGGCATAGTCCTCGAGCTGGTCGCGGCCGATGCGGGCGACGCCGAAATACTGGCTGTCGCGATGGCCGAAATAGAAGCCGGAAACGGCCGAGGTCGGCAGCATCGCGAAATTGTCGGTCAGGGTGACGCCGGCGGGCGCGCCGCCGAGCATCTCGAACAGGATCGGCTTCAGGCTGTGGTCCGGGCAGGCCGGATAGCCGGGCGCCGGGCGGATGCCCGACATAGTTCTCGCGGATCAGCTGCTGCGTTGGTGAAATGCTCGCTCCGGCGCATAGCCCCAGAAGCTGTTGCGGACATGGGCGTGGAGCACCTCGGCAAAGCTCTCGGCGAGCCGGTCGGCGAGCGCCTTCAGGAGGATGTCCGAATAATCGTCATTGCTCGGCCTTGAACCGCTCGAGATGCGGCTCGAGGCCGTGGATGCCGACGGCGAAGCCGCCGATCCAGTCCTCGCCGTCGGGATCGATGAAGTCGGCGAGGCACATGTTCGGCCCGCCCTTCACGCTTCTTCACCTGCTGGCGGAGGAAGGGCAGCGCGGGTCTCAGTCGTTGCCGGCGAGGACCAGCACGTCGTCGCCCTCGCGGCGGCAGCGCCAGAGGCCGACGGTGCCGCGCGGCGTGAGCCAATGCTCGGCGATGATCCGGTCGAGCATCGCCTGGGCGTCGTCGAACAGGCGTGCGGCGCGCTTTCGCCGACGATCGCGATCCTCGAGGATCGCGGGATAGTTGCCGGCCAGCTCCCAGGCGCGGAAGAAGGGCGTCCAGTCGATCGAGCCGCGCAGGTCACGCAGCGGCCAATCGCCGAAGCTGTGCACGCCCGGGCGCTGCCGGCGGCGGCGCCTTGCCGGCGGGATCGTAGGCGAAGCCGTTGGCGCGCGCCTCCGCGAGCGTCGCCAGCTCGCTCTGGCCGCTGCGCTCGCGCGCGCGCACGCGGACCTCGTCATAGTCGCTTCGCGGTACTGCGCGATCAGCGGCTCGCGCTGGGTGTCCGACACCAGTGCCGAGGCGACGCCGACCGCACGGCTGGCGTCGAGGACATGGATGACCGGGCCCTTGTAGGCGGGATCGATGCGCAGCGCCGTGTGGACCTTGCTGGTGGTGGCGCCGCCGATCAGCAGCGGCAGCGTCATCGCCTGCGCGCTGCATCTCGGCGGCGACCGTCACCATCTCGTCGAGCGAGGGCGTGATCAGGCCGGACAAGGCCGATCATGTCGGCCTTGTTCGTCGTTCGCCGCCTCGAGGATGTTCTGCCACGGCACCATCACGCCGAGGTCGATCGACCTCGTAGCCGTTGCACTGCGAGGACGACGCCGACGATGTTCTTGCCGATGTCGTGGACGTCGCCCTTGACGGTGGCCATCACGATCCGGCCCTTGCCTGTGCGTGACGCCGTTCTCTCCTTCTCCGCCTCGATGAACGGGATGAGGTGGGCGACCGCCTTCTTCATCACCCGCGCCGACTTGACGACCTGCGGGCAGGAACATCTTGCCCGAGCCGAACAGGTCGCCGACGACGTTCATGCCGTCCATCAGCGGCCCTTCGATCACCTCGATCGGCCGCTTGCGCCTGAGCCGCGCTTCCTCGGTATCCTCGACGACATGGGCGTCGATGCCCTTGACCAGGGCATGGCTCGAGCCGCTTGCGCGACCGGCCAGCCGCGCCACTCCGCCGCTTCCTTCTCGCGCGCCGGATCGCTGCCGAGATACTTCTCGGCGAGCGTCGACCAGCCGCTCGGTCGGCATCGCTCGCGCGCGGTCGAGGATCGACGTCCTCGCAGGCCTCGCGCAGCTCGGGATCGATCGCGTCGTAGACGTCGAGCTGGCCGGCATTGACGATCGCCATGTCCAGGCCGGCGGGAATCGCGTGGTAGAGGAAGACCGAGTGCATCGCCCGGCGCACCGGCTCGTTGCCGCGGAACGAGAAGCTGAGGTTCGAGAGGCCGCCGGACATGATGGACGTGCGGGCAGCGCGCCGCGATCTCCGCGCAGCGCCTCGATGAAGTCGAGCGCATAGCGGCGATGCTCCTCGATCCCGGTCGCGACCGCGAAGATGTTGGGATCGAAGATGATGTCCTCGGGCGGGAAGCCGCTCGGCGACCAGCAATTTGTAGGCGCGCTCGCAGATCTCGACCTTGCGCTCCTTGGTGTCGGCCTGGCCGGTCTCGTCGAACGCCATGACGACGACCGCCGCGCCATAGTCGCGCGACCTTGCGGGCGTGCTCGAGGAACTCCTCCTCGCCTTCCTTCATGCTGATCGAGTTGACGATCGGCTTGCCCGACACGCATTTGAGCCCGGCCTCGATCACCGCCCACTTGCGAGCTGTCGATCATGACCGGCACCCGCGCGATGTCGGGCTCGGCGGCGATCAGCTTGAGGAAGGTCGTCATCGCCGCTTCGGCGTCGAGCAGCGCCCTCGTCCATGTTGACGTCGATGACCTGGGCGCCGTTCTCGACCTGCTGGCGCGCGACCTCGACCGCGGCGGCATAATCGCCGGCCATGACCAGTTTCTTGAACTTGGCCGAGCCGGTGACGTTGGTGCGCTCGCCGATATTGACGAAGGTCGCCGACAGCAGCTTCGCGGGTTCGGCGGCCGGTTCAGCGGATTCGATGGGAGCGGTCGATCCATTGGAGATTCCTGTAATCGGTGCGAGTCGGCGGCAGTCGGTCAGGCGGCCAATCATCGGCTCGATGCCGGCGAGCAGGGTGCGGCGTTCGCGGCGCGGAATCGGGCGCGGCGGATAGCGCCTTCACCGTCTCGGCGATGGCGGCGATATGCTCGGGCGTAGTGCCGCAGCAGCCGCCGACGATGTTGACGATGCCCTGTCTCGGCCCATCTCGCTACCTGCGACGCGGTGGCCTCGGCGGTTTCGTCATATTCGCCGAGGTCGTTGGGCAGGCCGGCATTGGGATAGGCCATGATCAAGGTGTCGGCCATCGCCGACAAGCGCCGCGACATGCGGCGCGAAGCTGGGCGGCGCCGAACGAGCAGTTGAGGCCGATCGACAGCGGCCGGGCGTGGCGGACCGACGCCCAGAACGCCTCGATCGAATGGCCGGACAGGTTGCGGCCCTGAAAGGTCGGTGATGGTCATCGACAGCATGATCGGCAGCTCGCGGCCGAGTCTCGCCTCGACCCGCTTGGCGGCATGGATCGCCGCCTTGGCGTTCAGCGTGTCGAACACCGTCTCGATCAGGACGAAGTCGACGCCGCCCTCGACCAGCGCCTCGATCTGCTCGACATAGACGTCTGACAGCGTGTCGAAGTCGACCTCGCGATAGCCGGGATCGTTGACGTTGGGCGACAGCGACAGCGTCTTGTTGGTCGGCCCGAGCGCGCCGGCGACCCAGCGCGGCTGCCGTCCCGCCGCTCGGCGTCGGCGACCTCGCGGATGATCCTGCGCCGCGGCGACGTTGATCTCGCGGACGAGGGCTTCGGCGCCATAATCGGCCTGGCTGATCCGGTTGGCGTTGAAGGTGTTGGTGGCGAGGATGTCGGCGCCGGCGTCGGCGAAGCTCTGCGCGATCTCGCGCACCATCTCCGGCCGGGTGAGATTCGAGCAGGTCGTTATTGCCCTTCTGGTCGCGCTTGAGGTCGAGGCTGCCGCGATAGTCGGCCTCCTCGAGACGCGCGGCGCTGGATCTCGGTCCCGTAGGCGCCGTCCTTGACCAGGATGCGCTTCGCGGCCTCGGCCCTAAGCTGTTCGCGGCGGTCGTCATGGCTGTTCCTTCGGGCGAAGGCCGAGCAGATGGCAGATGGCGTAGCTGCAGCTCGGCCCGGTTGAGGGTGTAGAAGTGGAAGTGGCGCACGCCGCCGGCGTAGAGCTGCGCGCACAGCTCGGCGGCGACGGTGGCGGCGACGAGCTGGCGCGCCGCCGGCAGTGTCGTCGAGGCCCTCGAACAGCCGGTCCATCCAGCCGGGATGGTCGGCGCCGCACGGCAGCCGCGAACTTGCGGGTCTGGGCGACATTGGAGACGGGCAGGATGCCGGGCACGATCTCGGCGTCGATGCCCGGCCGCCGCGACGCGCGTCGCGGAAGCGGAAGAAGCGTGTCGGGCGAGAAGAAGAACTGGGTGATCGCCCGGTCGGCGCCGGCGTCGAACTTGCGCTTCAGATTGTCGAGATCGGCGCGCGTGGTCAGCAGATCAGGGTGGATTCGGGATAGGCGGCGACCGAGATCTCGAACGGCGCGACCGCCTTCAGTCCGGCGACCAGCTCGGCGGCATTGGCGTAGCCGTCCGGACGTGGCGTGAACGGCGTGCCGGGCTCGGGCGGATCGCCGCGCAGGGCGACGACGTGGCGCACGCCCGCATCCCAATATTCGCGGGCGATGTCGTCGATCTCGTCGCGGCGTGGCGCCGACGCAGGTGAGGTGCGCGGCGGGGGTGAGCGCCGGTCTCGCGGACGATCCGGACGACGGTCGCGTGGGTGCGCTCGCGGGTCGAGCCGCCGGCGCCATAGGTGACCGAGACGAAGCGCGGGCCGAGCGGCGCCAGCGTCTCGATCAGACTCCCAGAGCGTCGCCTCCATCTTCTCGGTCTTGGGCGGGAAGAATTCGAAGCTGACCTCGATGTCGCCGGCGGCATCCTCGAACATCGCCTGCGCCGAACGGCGAGACCGGATAGGCGATCGGGCTCATGCAACCACCTTGAGCTTCTCGCTCGGCTGCTCGCCGAGCCAGATGGTCACGGTCAGCTCGCCGCCTTCGAGATGCTCGACGACGCGGCCTGCGAGCCCGGCTTCCTCGAGATAGCCGAGCATCGCTTCGTCGGCGAAGCCCAGCCGGACATGGGCATCGCGGCTGCGCAGTTCCTCGCGCTCGTGCGGGGCGAAGTCGACGATCAGCAGCCGGCCGCCGGGACTGAGCAGCCGCGCCGCCTCGGATACGGCGGCGGCCGGGATTCTGCGCGTAATGCAGCACCTGGTGGATGATCACGGTGTCCGGCCGCGCCCGAGGTCAGTGGCAGCGCGTACATGTCGCCCTGGCGAAGCTCGGCACGATCGAGGCCGACCTGGGCGAGCTTGACCCGGGCAAGGCGCAGCATTTCGGGCGAGCGGTCGATGCCGAGCGCCTGTTCGGCATCGGGACCGAACAATTCGATCATCCGGCCGGTGCCGGTGCCGATGTCGATCAGCCGGCCGACCGGCGCACCGCCCAGCGCGCGGGCGATCGCCGCCTCGACCTCGCTCTCGGCGACGTGGAGCGAGCGCAGCGCGTCCCAATTCGCCGGCATGGCTCGGCGAAATAGCGTTCGGCCGCCGCGGCGCGGTCGGCGCGAACCGCGGCGAGGCGCGCGGCGTCGGCGGCGATCCAGGGTTCTCGCCGTCCAGCTCGGCCCAGCGATCGAGCAGCTGGAACAGAGGCTCGACCCGCGGTCGCGCGCCGAGGCTGACGAACACCCAGCTGCCTTCCTTGCGCCGCTCGGCGAGGCCGGCGTCGATCAGGATCTTGACGTGGCGCGAGACGCGCGGCTGGCTCTGCCCCAGCACCTGCGCGATCTCGCCGACCGACAGCTCCATGGCGCGCAGGAGCATGACGATCCGGAGCCGGGTCGGATCAGCCAGCGAAGCGAAGATCTTGGGCGCCGAAGCCATATATGCGGATATAAAGATATCTTTATATGGGTCAAGCGATGTGTGAGCATTTGCCCATCCGCCCACGGCACCGAGAATTGCCTCGTCCGGGCAGATGAACGGCAGATTAAAAGTTTTCCAACCGCAATAGTAGAGAAACTCTGGACTCGCGCCCGCGCTTCCCATACAAAAGCCGCTTCGCCGGCGCGCCGGGGAGGGCCCGAGAGGCCTTTTCGGCGCTGGCCGGCGAAGAAGTGATTTGTATTTCCTCGCCAACTATTTGAAGGGACTTTCCGTGAAGAAGATCGCTCTCGCTCTCGTCGCCGTATCCGCGCTCGGTCTCGCTGCCTGCCAGCAGAGCACCCCGGCCGCCAATGAGGTCGACGCCAGCACTGCGCCAACGCCGTCAACGAGGCGCTCGAAGACACCAACGCCGCTCTCGAGGCCGCCGGCAACGCCGACTCGGACAGCGCCGGCAACACGCTCGAGAATGCCGGTGCGACCGTCGAGAATGCGGCCGACGCCGCTGCCGACGCCGCCGAGAACGCGGTCACCAAGTAAGCTCGTTACGAGCCAATTGGTCGGAGGGCCGCGCGCTTGGCGCGCGGCCCTTTTCTTTTGTCCCCGGATTGGCGCTACCCTCCCATCTGACAGAGGGAGGGTGATGCGGATGAGGACAGTCCCGGGATTAGGGGGTGTTGGCGGCCCTGGCCTTGCTCGCCGGTTGCGGCCGCGACGAAGGCAGCCGGTGGTCTGAGCGCCGAGGAGGAGCGACAGCTCGACAATGCCGCGCAGATGCTCGACGACAACACGATCGACGTCTCACCCGACAGCCTGGTCGCGAACGCGGCCGAGCTCGGGCGCTCGACGCCGAGGCGAACCTGGCCGACAACGCGGCCGGCAACGACATCGCCGAGTAACGGCGATTCGTGTCCCGTCACGAATGAGCCGGAGTATCAGTCCCAGGCTCTTTATGGTTCGCGCAGAGACGCAGAGGCGCAGAGACTCCCGTGTCGGATAAAGCTCCGCGAATGACCACAGATGACTTGAAAGCTTCCTGCGGGCTGCGCCGGCAGAGTTTGACTTCACCCTGCCTCGGAAGGTTCACACGGCGCGAGGCGCCGCTCCGGCCCCTCCGCGTCTCCGCGTCTCTGCGCGGGCAAGTCAGGATCGAGCCGCGTCCCGAGCCGGAAGACCGGCACAGAAAAAGGGCCGGCGAGTTGCCCCGCCGGCCCTTCCTGTGGCTCGTCTGGGTTGCGTTGGACCTAGAAGTCCATGCCGCCCATGCCGCCGCCGGCCATCGACGAGAGCCGGCTTGTCCTCAGGCAGCTCGCTCACCGCCGCTTCGGTGGTGATGAGCAGGCCCGCGACCGAAGCCGCATCCTGGAGCGCGGTGCGGACGACCTTGGTCGGATCGATCACGCCGGCCTGTGACCAGATTCTCGTAGACCTCGGTCTGGGCGTTGAAGCCCAGCGTCTCGTCGTTGCCGTCGAGCAGCTTGCCGGCGACGACCGCGCCGTCGATGGCCCGCATTCTCGGCGATCTGGCGGACCGGCGACTGCAGCGCCTTGCGGACGATGTCGATGCCGCGGGTCTGGTCGTCATTGTCGACCCTTCAGGCCGTCGAGCGCCTTGGTGGCGTAGAGCAGGGCGGCGCCGCCGCCCGGAACGATGCCTTCCTCGACCGCGGCGCGGGTCGCGTGGAGCGCGTCGTCGACGCGGTCCTTGCGCTCCTTGACCTCGATCTCGGACGCGCCGCCGACCTTGATCACGGCAACGCCGCCGGCGAGCTTGGCGAGCCGCTCCTGCAGCTTCTCGCGGTCATAGTCGCTGGTGGTGTTCTCGATCTGCTGCGCGGATCGCCTCGATCCGGCGCCTTGATCGCGTCCTGGTCGCCGGCGCCGTCGACGATGGTCGTGTTGTCCTTGTCGATGGTGACGCGCTTGGCCGTGCCGAGCATGCGCGACGGTGACGTTCTCGAGCTTGATGCCGAGATCCTCGCTGATCATCTCGCCGCCGGTCAGGATGGCGATATCCTCGCAGCATCGCCTTGCGGCGATCGCCGAAGCCCGGCGCCTTGACCGCCGCGACCTTGAGGCCGCCGCGCAGCTTGTTGACCACCAGCGTCGCCAGCGCCTCGCCCTCGATGTCCTCGGCGATGATCAGCAGCGGACGGCCGCTCTGGACGACCGCTTCGAGGATCGGCAGCATCGCCTGCAGGTTGCGAGAGCTTCTTCTCGTGGATCAGGATGTAGGGGTCGGTCAGCTCGACCTGACATCTTCTCCGGGTTGGTGATGAAGTAGGGCGAGAGGTAGCCGCGGTCGAACTGCATGCCTTCGACGACGTCGAGCTCGAACTCGAGGCCCTTGGCCTCCTCGACGGTGATCACGCCTTCCTTGCCGACCTTCTCCATCGCCTCGGCGATCTTCTCGCCGACGTCGCGTGTCGCCATTGGCCGAGATGATGCCGACCTGGGCGATCTCGTTCGAGCCGGAGACGGGCTTCGAGCGCGTCTTCAGATCCTCGACGACCTTGGCGACGGCGAGATCGATGCCGCGCTTGAGGTCCATCGGGTTCATGCCGGCGGCGACCGACTTCATGCCCTCGCGGACGATCGCCTGGGCGAGCACGGTGGCGGTGGTGGTGCCGTCGCCGGCGATGTCGTTGGTCTTGCGAGGCGACCTCGCGCAGCATCTGCGCGCCCATGTTCTCGAACTTGTCCTTGAGCTCGATCTCCTTGGCGACGGTGACGCCGTCCTTGGTGATGCGCGGGGCGCCGAAGCTCTTGTCGAGGACGACGTTGCGGCCCTTGGGGCCGAGCGTCACCTTGACCGCGTCGGCGAGGATGTCGACGCCGCTGCATGATGCGCTCGCGCGCGTCGCGCGAAATCTCACGTCCTTGGCTGCCATGCTGGCTACCCTTTCGATCTTGAATGTTCCGAAGTTCAGTGGAGACAGGCCGAGTCGCGCAGGCGCCGAAGGCGTCAGCCGACGATCCCGAGGATGTCGCTTTCCTTCATGATGATGCAGGTCTTCGCCGTCGATCTTCACCTCGGTGCCCGACCATTTGCCGAACAGGATCTTGGTCGCCGGCCTTGACGTCCAGCGGCGTGACCGTGCCGTCCTCGGCGCTGGGCGCCGATGCCGACGGCGACGACTTCGCCTTCCTGCGGCTTTTCCTTGGCGCGTGTCGGGGATGATGATCCCGCCGGCCGTCTTCTCCTCGGCCTCGACGCGGCGGACGAGCACGCGATCGTGCAGCGGACGAAATTTCATGCGTTCACCTTTCTCGATCAGCAGCGGCCCCTGTCCGGAATGCCGACGCTGTTGAGCACTTGTTAGCACTCGACGGTGCGAGTGCCAATGCGCTGATTTAGGTGCTGTTCAGCGCGCGTCAAGGGCGGGACGACGGACTCGCTCCGTCCGCGCCAGGCCCGCCGTTTACAGGCACGCGGGCCTCGGCTAGCCCGGAGTCGAAAAGGAGCCTGGAAGTCAGGTGCGGTTTCGTCGGGCAAAGCGTGGAAACTGCTGGTCGGGATCAAGGACGCGCTCGTCCTGCTCTTCATGCTGCTCTTCTTCGGCGCTGCTCTACGCGGCGCTGTCGGCCAGCCCGCATACGCGACAGCGCGCGCGAAGGCGCGCTGCGGCTCGACCTTGCCGGCGCCATCGTCGAGCAGCCGTCGCGAGCGGATCCGTTCGGCGGCGCTGGGCGGCAGCCCGGTGACCCGCGAATATCGCGCTGCGCGAGGTCGTCCGCGCGCTCGACACCGCCGCCGACGACGACCGGATCAAGGCCGTCGCGCTCGATCTCGACGATCTTCACCGGCGGCGGCCAGACCGCGATCGCCGACGTCGGCGCGGCGCTCGACCGGTGCGTCGGCGCTCGGGCAAGCAGGTCGTCGCCTATGCCACCGGCTATATCGGACGACAGCTATCAGCTCGCCGCCCATGCCGACGAGATCTGGCTCGATCCGCTGGGCGCGGTGCTGATCGCCGGGCCGGGCGGCACCAACCTCTATTATGCCGGGCTGCTCGAGCGGCTCGGGATCACCGCCAACGTCTACCGCGTCGGCGCCGTTCAAGTCGGCGGTCGAGCCCTATCATGCGCAACGACATGTCGCCCGAGGCGCGCGCAGGCGCAGCCAGGCGCTCGCCGACGCCCTGCTGGGAGACCGTGGCGGCAGGACGTCGCCCAGGCGCGGCCGCGACGCGCAGGTCGCCGATTATGTCGCCAATCCGCAGGCGCTTCATGCCGGCCGCGGGCGGCGACATGGCGCAGGCCGCGCTGCGCGCCGGCCTGGTCGACCGGATCGGCGACCGCACGCCAGTTCGGCCAGCGCATGGCCGAGCTCGCCGGCACATGACGAGGACGTGCCCGCGGCCGCTATCGACGCGGTCCATCTACGACGGCCTGGGTCGACGAGCATCCGGTCAGCCGATTCAGGGCGGCGAGATCGGCATCCTCACCGTCGCCGGCACGATCGTCGACGGCGAGGCCGGGCCGAGCACGGCCGGCGGCGAAACGATCGCTCGCAATCTCGAGCGCGGCGCTCGGGGGCAGCAATCTCAAGGCGCTGGTCGTGCGGGTCGATTCGCCCGGCGGCTCGGTGCTCGCCTCGGAGCGGATCCGCCGCGCCGATCATGCCGCGCAAGGCGCGCGCGGCATTCCGGTGGTCATCGTCGATGGGTTCGGTCGCGGCGTCGGGCGGCTATTGGGTCGCGACCGCCGGCGACATCGATCTTCGCCGAGCCGTCGACGATCACCGGCTCGATCGGCGTGTTCGGCATCCTGCCGAGCTTCGAAGGCACGCTGCGGCAGGCTCAGCATCGGCGCCGACGGCGTGCAGCACGACGCCGCTTGTCCGGCAGACCCGATCTGCTGCGCGGCCCGTCGCCGGAGGCGAGCGAGCTGCTGCAGACTGGGGGTCGAGAGCACCTATCGCCGCTTCGTCGGCCTGGTCGCGCAGGCGCGCGGCCTGCCGCCGGCGCGGGTCCAGTGAGATCGCCCAGGGACGGGTGTGGGACGGCGGCACGGCGCGCCAGCTGCGGCCTGGTCGACCGCTTCGGCTCGCTCGATGACGCCGTCGCCGAGGCGGCGCGGCGCGCGCTCGATCCGCGCCAGCGATGCCGCGGTCTATCTCGAGAGGAGCCGGGCTGCTCGCCCAGCGCGCTGATCGGCGGCGCTGCCGCCGCAGGACAATACGCGCCGGCGCGCGCGCGACGCCTTCGCCGCGGCTGCGCGACGCGGCCCGAGGCGGTGATCGAGCGCGGGTCGCTTCGACGATGCGCATGATGCTGCGCCGGGCCGGCGATCCAGGCGCGCTGCCTCGCAATGCGATGGCGATGCGCCGGTGCCGCGGGCGCGCGCTCAGGCACCGGACTGCTGCTCGCCCGGCTCGCCGCCTCTGGTCTGGCGCGCGGTGAAGGTCCGCGCTCGCCACCGCGGACGACGCGGCGGCGATCGCCTCGATCTACGCGCCTTATGTGAGCGCGGCAGCGTCGGTCTCGTTCGAGACGCGAGCCGCCCGACGCGCGGCGAGATGGCGCGGCCGGATCGCGGGAGCGACGGCGACCTCTATCCCTGGTTCGTCCGCCGGCGGGACGAGGCGCATACTCGGCTACGCCATGCCTGCGCCTTCCGGGCGCGACGGCTATCGCTTCAGCGTCGAGACCACTGTCTATGTCGCCGACGGCGCCCATCGCGCGGGCATTGGCGGGGACGCTCTGCTACCGCACCTTGCCCGTCTCGAGGACGCAGGGCTATCACCCAGGCGATCGCCGCGATCACCCTGCCCAGCCCGAGGCGAGCGTCCGGCTCCACGAAGCGCCACGGCTTCGGAGGCAGGCCGGCGTCTACTCGGCAGGTCGGCTGGAAGCTCGGCGAAGATGTTGGCGTCGGCCATGTGGCAGCGCGGTTGGCGCCGCTCTCGGCGATGCCGGAGCAGCCAGGCCGTTCTCGCAATTCCTGGAGAGCCGGAAGAGCTCTGGCCCTTCAGCCGACGGCAGGATGGCGAATGCAGGCCCGTCGTTCCGCCGCCGTGGCCGATCGAAGCACGCGGTTCAGTCGAGCGGCCCGCTGACGAAGCGTTGGCGCAGCCGCGGACGAGCGAGACTCGGTTGCCGTCGCGGAAGAAGCCGAGCAGTGGCAGCCGGCCTCGGTGTCGGGATAGCCCGAGCTGGTCAGGGCGGACGCGGAATTCATCGGCCGCGACCGGTTCGATCTCCAGCGCAGTGAACGCCTGGCGAGGACGTCTCGACATTCGGGAAATCTGCCGGCGCGCCTTGGTCGTCTGGAAGTACGGCAGCACTCGGCCGGGGATGCGGGCGACGATCTGCTGGCGGATGGTGCTGGGATCGCCGCAGCTCGCCGCTCGCGTGAGCTGGTCCGAGCAGTTCTCCGTCGCATCAGGCGACCGGCACTCGCCCAGCCCTTCCAGCCCTCGGCGGTCGAGGATTGCCTGCTGGACCTGATCCTGCCTGGTGCCCGAACCAGCGTCCTCGTACGCAGCGTGGTGCGAGCCGCCGGCGTCCTAGTGAGCGTCGGTGGCCGAGACTGGCGAAGGCATCCGAGACGACGTCTCGCCACCCGCCGATAGGTGACGGTGCAGTTCATCGACAGGAATGTCGGTCGATTCGGCGACCGCCTCGTAGGCATCCTCACCCGATGCGCCGCCAGAAGTGGAGATCGCGACTCGCGACCGTTCATGGCCCGCGATAGGTCTCGACGCTGAAGTCGAGCCGGTCCAGGCGCGGCTGCAAGGCGCCGCGGCTGACGCCGCCGAGCGGAGTTCCAGTAGGTGTCGGAGACTGGCCTCGTGACGCCGTCGGCGGCTATAGCGAGCGTCTCGCTGCGTAGAGGCGCGCGCCGCCGGTCACCGGTGCTAGTCGCGGGTGCTGGCAGTCGCCGAGCCGTCTCGAAGCAGTGCGTGTCCTGCTCACCGGTCGCGGAACGTGCCCCGCCAGTAATGGCTCGACCAGGAATCCGCAGCGGCTCGAGGCCGGGTCGCAGCGGCGGGCGTCGGCGCCTGCGCGGCCAGCGCCGCTGCCATCGGCGGTCGCGATCATACTTTCCTCCCTTGAATCAGGCTGTCGTAGAACAGGCGGATCCCGGGCGATCGCCCGGTCGAAGAAAGCGACGTCGCGATAGGTGCGCGCCTGTCACGCCGCGCCCTCCATCACCGTCAGGGTGAATTCGGCGAGCGAGCTGGAAATCGCTGTCCGCCGGGAAGCGATTACTCGGCCATGCCTCGAGGCAGGCGCGGATCGCGCCGGTCAGGCGTCGAAATTCTCGACCATGCGCTGGCGCACGGATCGGGTCGGGCTCGTGCAGCTCGAGCGCGAGGCTGCCGATCGGGCAGCCGTAGAGGCAGTCGGTCATGACGATCAGCTCGCGATATTTCGCCAGCAAAGCGAAGATCCGCGCGATCGGATCGTCGACGCTTCCCAGACCGGATCGAGCAACATCGGGCCGATGCCGTCGCGATATTCCTCGAGCACCGCGACCAGCAGGTCCCTGCTTGCCCGGGAAAAGTAGTAGAGGCTGCCGCTGTTGATTTCGGCCCGGCCGAGAATGTCGGCGATCGAGGTCGAGCCGTAGCCCTCGACCAGAACAGCTCCACTCGCCGCCCCGATGATCCGGGCCCTGGTGTCGGGTGCGGGACTCGCCGACGTCATGGGCCCTCGTTGATTGAACGTTCAATCAAGTCAAGAATTATCGTTGGCGAGTGGTCCCGCTTCATCGTCAGCGCTCATAGGCGGGAAGCGACCAGCCGCGAGGATCGCGGCGCTGCGCAGCAGGATCCGGCCAGCGCGGCAGCGAGGCCGGCGATGCCGCCGGGACGCCGAAATGGACCAGGCCGACGAACAGGGCGGCCGAGTGCGCCCGCGGTGACGTAGAGCTCGGGCCGCATCGGGATCGAGGGGCTCGCCCGGCGAGGACGTCGCGGACGATGCCGCCCATGCAGCCGGTGATCACTCCCATGACGAAGGCCGGCAGCGGCGCCAGGCCGTAGAGCTGAGACCCTTGGCGGCGCCGAAGGTCGCATAGGCGGCCAGCACCGGCGGCATCGCACCAGGGCAAGGCCTTGCCCTTCCAGACGCCGGAGGGCAGCAGCCAGACAAGCGATCGCCGCAGCGAAGCAGATCAGCAGGATCCGTTCTCATGCACCCAGAAGACCGGCGCGCCGATCAGCAGAGTCGCGCACGGTGCCGCCGCCGACGCGCCGGTCACCACGGCGAAGAAGATGGAAGGTGACCAGGGTCTGCTGCCGTTGGGCGGCCAGCAGCGCGCCCGAAAGGGCGAAGACGGCGATGCCGGCGAGGTCGAGCCATACGAGGACGGGTCCGATGGCTTCGGGAAGCGGGACGGGCGGCGCCATCAGGAAGCGGGGGTGGGATCGGCAGCCACCGGGGCGGCGGGTGGCGGCGGGTTACGCTCGAACAACGCCATCTGGTCCGGAAGCTCGAGCCGAGTGATGCTTTGTCCTGCATGAACACCGCCTGTTCCGGCGCGGCAAACGCCGGATCAGCGGCGAAGGTCGCCGAGCGCGACGCCGGATAATTCCGGGAAGGCGCTCGGGCCCCACCAGACGTTCGAGCCGCAGCCGGGACAGAAATGGAAGACGATCGGGAAACCGCTCGCGGAGATCGCGCGCATAGGATCGCGGCGTTCCGTGCGTCAGTTTCACCCGTTCGCGCTCATGAAAGCGGCGACGCTGAACGCGCTGCCGGTGCGTCGCTGGCATTCGAGGCAGTGGCACATCGAGACCTTGCGCGGCTCGCCCTCGCATTCGAGCACGAGGCGCGCCACAGTGACAGCGGGCCGAGCGAGTCGCCATTCCTCTATCCTCTCGCGAGAGGTCGAGCCTGAACTGCGGTGGCCGAACGATCCAGCTACCTGCTCAGGAAGGCGCGCATGGCTGCGGCTTCGTCCGGCGGCATCCGTCCGAGCAGGACGCGATTGGTGAAGCCGCCCTGCATCACGCGGCCGCGCCGGTAGGTCCAGTCGATGATTTCGGCCTCCGCTATCGCAACGCGCTGGCCGATCCGGTGGTCGGTCTCGACAGGCTGGTTGAGCAGACGTCCGGTCATCGGCACGCGGGAGCGGTCGAGATCGGTTGCCCAGACGAACTCGGCGGGTTCGCCCGGCAGGATGTCGAACTTGACCATGTACTCGCTCTTCATCACCTGCCGGGGCGCCGAGCCGCCGATAGAATTGCGGCAGCGTCGCGATCGCATGTGCGCTTGGCCGCATTCATCTCGGCATCGTCGGCGCCGACATTATAGATCGGCTCCGTCTGGCTGCTCTCGGGTACAGGCTTGATGGCCGCGACGACCGACGGTCCGCCGACGGCGAGGAGGAAGCCGAGCAGCCCGAATCGTCCATCCCTTCTTCATGATCCCCTCCCCGTTCTCCCGGCCGATCATGACCTCGATCGGTCAGGGCAAGTACAGGGCCTTCGTCGCAATTCCGCGCGGACGAGGGGGTGCGAAAGCGGCGCCTCAGATGTGGATCGGTTGTGCCGGTCACCGCCATCGCCGCTTCCTTGAGCGCCTCCGCTGTGGGTCGGGTGGGCGTGGCAGGTGTAGGCGATGTCCTCGCTGGTGGCGCCGAACTCCATCGCCTGCGCGGCCTGGCGATCATCGTGCCGGCGACCGAGGCGATGATCCAGACGCCGAGCACGCGGTCGGTGCTGGGCGTCGGCGACGACCTTGACGAAGCCGTCGGTGCTCGCGGTTGGTCTTGGCGCGGCTGTTGGCGATCATCGGGAACTTGCCGACCTTGACCTCGACGCCCTCTGCCTTGGCCTCCTCCTCGGTCAGGCCGACCCCGGCGATCTCCGGCATAGGTGTAGACGACGCGACGGGATCACCTCGTGATTGACGATGCCGATCTGGCCGGCGATGATCTCGGCGACCGCGATCCCCTCGTCCTCGGCCTTGTGGGCGAGCATCGGGCCCGGCGATGACGTCGCCGATCGCGTAGATGCCGGCGACCTTGGTGCGGAAGTCGTGGTCGACCTCGATCTGGCCGCGGCTTGTTGAGCGCGAGCCCGGCCTTGTCGAGGTCGAGGCCCTCGGTGTTGGGACGGCGGCCGATCGAGACCAGCACGACGTCGGCCTCGATCGTCTCCGGCCGCGCCGCCCTTGGCCGGCTCGACAGTGAGCGTGACGCTTTGCCGCCCTCCGGCTTCGGCCTTGGTGACCTTGGTCGAGGTGCGGATGTCGAAGCCCTGCTTCTTGAAGAGCTTGTTGCGCTTCCTTGCGGACCTCGCCGTCCATGCCGGGCAGGATCTGGTCGAGGAACTCGACGCACGGTGACCTTCGCGCCGAGCCGCCGCCAGACCGAGCCGAGCTCGAGCCCGATCACGCCGCCGCCGATGACGACCATATGGCTCGGGCACCTTGTCGCAGCTCGAGCGCGCCGGTGAGATCGACGATCCACCTTCTGGTCGATCTCGACGCCCGGCAGCGGCGTGACCGACGAGCCGGTGGCGATGACGAAATTCTTCGCCTTGTAGGCGGTGCCGGCCGACGTCGATCGCGTCCTTGCCGGTGAACTTGCGCGTGGCCCTTCGAGCCAGGTCGACCTTGTTCTTCTTGAACAGGAACTCGATGCCGCCGGTGAGGCCCTTGACCGCTTCCAGGCGGCCGGCGTGCATCGCGTCGAGGTCGAGCTCGACCTTGCCGACCTTGACGCCCCATTTGGCGAGCGTGCCGTGATTGGCCTCCTCGAACAGCTCGGACGCGTGGAGCAGCGCCTTGGACGGGATGCAGCCGACGTTGAGGCAGGTGCCGCCCAGCGTCTCGCGGCTCTCGACGCAGGCGGTCTTGAGCCCGAGCTGCGCGGCGCGGATCGCCGCGACATAGCCGCCCGGCCCGGCGCCGATCACGATCACGTCGAAGTCAGTGTCTGCCATCGTTCTTCCTCTTCGTCACGCCGGCGAAGGCCGGCATCCAGTCTCACACCGGACCCGTCCGGATCCCGGCCTGCGCCGGGATGACGGATACGGTAACGGTGGTTACAGGTCGATCAGCAGGCGGATCGGGTCTTCGAGCGCTTCCTTCATCCGCACCAGGAAGGTGACCGCCTCGCGTGCCGTCGATCAGGCGGTGGTCGTAGGTGAGCGCCAGGTACATCATCGGCCGGGCGACGATCTGGCCGTCGCGGACCACCGGGCCGCTCCTCGATCCGGTGCATGCCGAGCACGCGCCGACTGCGGCGGGTTGATGATCGGGGTCGACATCAGCGAGCCGAACACGCCGCCGTTGGTGATGGTGAAGGTGCCGCCCTGCATGTCCTCGATGGTGAGCGTGCCGTCCTTCGCCCGCTTGCCGAAGTCGGCGATCGACCTGCTCGATCTCGGCGAAGCGCAGTCCTGTCGGCGTCGCGGATCACCGGGACGACCAGGCCCTTGCGGCGCCGAGACCGCGACCGAGATGTCGAAATAGTCGCGATAGACGATCTCGTCGCCGTCGATCGTGGCGTTGACCGCGGGCACGTCGCGCAGCGCGAGCGCCGCCGCCTTCACGAAGAAGCCCATGAAGCCCAGGCGGATGCCGAGCTTCTTCTCGAACAGGTCCTTGTAGCGATTGCGCGCCGCGATCACCGCCGACATGTCGACGTCGTTGAACGTGGTCAGCATCGCCGCCGTGTTCTGCGCATCCTTGAGGCGGCGGGCGATGGTCTGGCGCATGCGCGCGTCATCCGCACCCGTTCCTCGCCACGCTCGCCGCTGATCTCGGGGCGCGGCACGGACGCGGGCGGCGGAGCCGCGGGCGGCGGCGCCGGGGCCGGCTCGGCTTTGCGCTTCGGCCTCATGGACCTTGGCGGCGGTGAGCACGTCGTCCTTGGTGAGGCGGCCGTCCTTGCCGGTGCCCCTGATCTTCGACGGATCGAGATGGTGCTCGAGCACGACCCGGCGGACCGCCGGCGACAGGGTCAGGTGAGTGCATCGGATCGTGCCTCGTCCTCGTGGCTCGGCCCGCTCGCGCGCCTCGATATTCTCGCCGGCGCCGGCCGGATTGACCGGTGTCGCGACCGTCGGCCGTCGGCTTCGGCGGCAGCGCCGCTGCGCCGGCCTCGATCCGCGGCGATCACCGCGCCGACCTCGACATTGTCGCCCTCGGCGACGATCTGCTCGCCCATCACGCCGTCGACCGGCGAGGGCACTTCGACCGCGACCTTGTCGGTCTCGAGGCTGGCGATCGGCTCGTCCGCCTTGACCGCCTCGCCGGGCTGCTTGAGCCACTGGCCCAGGGTCGCCTCGGTGATCGATCTGCCCAGAACAGGGACTTTGACTTCGGTCGACATTCTCTGTCCTTCAGCTGGCTTCTCTGGACGTTCGTGGCGTCGCGCGGCGTGGCCGAGCGCGTCGGCGATCAGGGCCGCCTGCTCGGCCTGCGTGGCGCTTGGCAAGCCCGGTCGCCGGACAGGCGGCGGCGGTGCGGCCGGCGAAGACCGGCCGCTTCGGCTTCAAGCCGGCCTCGAGCAGGCGGCGCTCGATCCGCGGCTCGACATGGGCCCAATAGCCCTGGTTCTGCGGCTCCTCCTGCGCCCAGACCACCGTCCTCGAGGTTGGTCATGCGCTTGAGGCGGGCGAGGCAGGCCTCGCCGGGGAACGGGATAGAGCTGCTCGATCCGGACGACCGACGTGTTGCGGTCGCCGGCCTTGTCGCGCGCTTCCATCAGCTCGTAGGCGACCTTGCCGCGTGCACAGGACGAGGCGCTTCACGTCCTCGTCCTTCGGCGGGTTGAGGTCGAGAGGATGCGGCGGAAGTGGCTTTCGCCGGTGAAGTCGGCGAGCGCCGAGACCGCCAGCTTGTGCCTGCAGCAGCGACTTGGGCGTCATGATCACCAGCGGCTTGCGGAAGTCGCGATGCATCTGGCGGCGCAGGATGTGGAAATAATTGGCCGGCGTGGTGCAGTTGGCGACCTGCATATTGTCCTCGGCGCAGAGCTGGAGGAAGCGCTCCGGCCGGGCCGAGCTGTGCTCGGGCCCCTGCCCTTCATAGCCGTGCGGCAGCAGCAGGACGAGGCCGCTGGCGCGCAGCCACTTGACTTCGCCGGCCGGCGATGAACTGGTCGATCATCACCTGCGCGCCGTTGGCGAAGTCGCCGAACTGCGCTTCCCACAGCACCAGCGTGCGCGGGTCGGCGAGCGAATAGCCATATTCGAAGCCCAGCACGCCGAACTCGGAGAGCGGGCTGTCGCGGACCTCGAACCGGGCCGGCCCGCACTCTGGTCAGCGGGATATATTTGGTGCCCGTTGTTCTGGTCGACCCAGACGGCGTGGCGCTGGCTGAACGTGCCGCGGCCGCTGTCCTGGCCCGACAGCCGCACCGGATGGTCCTCGCGCAGCAGGTGCCGAAGGCGAGCGCCTCGCCGGTCGCCCAGTCGAAGCCCTCGCCGCTCTCGAACATCGCCCGGCGCGCGTCGATGATCCGCGGTCAGCGTCTTGTGGATCGGCGACGTCGTCGGGGACGGTGGTCAGGATCTTGCCGATGTCGCGGACGCGTCGGCCTCGTCGACAGCGGTGCCGACGTTGCGGCGCTCGGTGATCGCCTCGCTGCGGCTTGCCGAGGCCGGCCCAGCGGCCCTCGAACCAGTCGGCCTTGTTGGGCAGATAGGACATGGCCGCCTCGAACTCGCTTTCGAGCAAGGCGGTGAATTGCTCGATCTGGCGGTCGATCCAGGCCTCGTCGATCACGCCCTCGCGCGATCAGGCGGGCGCCGTAGATCTCGCAGATCGGCGGATGCTTGCCGATCGCCGCATACATCAGCGGCTGGGTGAAGCTCGGCTCGTCGCCCTCATTGTGGCCGAAGCGGCGGTAGCACCACATGTCGATGACGATGTCGCGGTTGAACTTCTGCCGGATATTCGATCGCCAGCTTGCAGGCGAAGGTCACCGCCTCGGGATCGTCGCCGTTGACGTGGAGGATCGGCGCCTGGACGCGCCTTGGCGACGTCGGACGGGTAAGGCGACGAGCGCGCGAACTGCGGGCGAGGTGGTGAAGCCGACCTGGTTGTTGATGATGAAATGGATGCAGCCGCCGGTGGCGTAGCCCGGGATGCCCGAGAAGCCGAGGCATTCGGCGACGATGCCCTGGCCGGCGAAGGCGGCGTCGCCGTGGAGCAGCACCGGCAGGACTGAGTCGCCCTCGGTCGTCGCCGCATGCGTTCTGCTCGGCGCGCGCCTTGCCGAGCACGACCGGATCGACCGCCTCGAGATGCGCTGGGATTGGGGACCAGCGAGAGATGGACCTTGATGCCGTCGAACTCGCGGTCCGACGAGGTGCCGAGATGATATTTGACGTCGCCCGAGCCGCCGACATCCTCGGGATTGGTCGCGCCGCCGGCGAATTCGTGAGAAGATCGCGCGATAGGGCTTGCCCATGACGTTGGCGAGCACGTTGAGGCGGCCGCGATGGGCCATGCCGACGACGATCTCGCGCGACGCCGTAGCGCGCCGCCATATTTGATCACCGCCTCGAGCGCGGGGATCATCGATCTCGCCGCCGTCGAGCCCGAAGCGCTTGGTGCCGACATATTTGCGGGCGAGGAACTTCTCCCACTGCTCGCCCTGGATGACCTTTGGCGAGGATCGACCTGCTTGCCCTCGGGCGTGAAGCTGGATCGCGGCGTCCTGCCCCTCCATCCGCTCCTGCAGGAAGCGGCGCTCCTCGAGGTCGTTGATGTGCATATATTCGAGGCCGACATTGCCGCAATAATTGGCGCGCAGCACATCGACGACCTCGCGCACGGTAGCCTGTCTCGAAGCCCGAGCGCGCCGCCGAGATAGACCGGCCGGTCGAGTCGTCGCCGGTGAAGCCGTGATATTCGGGCGTGAGATCGGCCGGCAGCTCGCTGCTTGACGAGGCCGAGCGGATCGAGATCGGCGGCGAGATGGCCGCGCACCCGGTAGGTGCGGATCAGCATCATCGCCCGGATCGAATCGCCGCGCCGCTCGACGATCTCGGCGTGCGGACTGCCGGCGCGGTCGCGGCCTCGGCGCCTTCGCGGCGACGCGCTCGACTCCGCATCCGCGAGCGCCATCAGCGTCGGATCGAGGCCGGCATTGACCTCGTCCAGCTCGATCACGCGGCCAGTTGGCCGCGCCCAGCTCGGGCCCGGCCTCGCTCGATCGCCAGTCGATCAGTCGTCCACTCGTTTCGCTCTTCCACTTGCAGCTGACGGTCCGGACCCGGCGCCGAGCGCTCTCGACTATCCGTGCTGTCTCTTCCTAACGATCGGCCGAGCAGTCAGCCAGTTCAAGAGCGCTGGCGTAGGGTTGTTGCCAAGCTCCAGATGGGCTTAGGCGAGACGCGGATCCCAGCCGCCTCCATCGCCGCGATCTTTGTCCTCCGCGCCGCCCTTGCCGCCCGAGACGATCGCGCCGGCATGGCCCATGCGGCGGCCCGGCGGCGCGGTGCGGCCGGCGATGAAGCCGACCATCGGCTTCTGCGGCCCTGCTTGGCCTCGTCGGCGATGAACTGCGCGGCGTCCTCCTCGGCCGAGCCGCCGATCTCGCCGATCATGATGATCGACTTGGTCGTCGTCGTCGGCGAGGAACATCTCGAGCATGTCGATGAACTCGGTGCCCTTGACCGGATCGCCGCCGATGCCGACCGCGGTGGTCTGGCCGAGGCCGGCGTTGCGTGGTCTGGAACACCGCCTCGTAGGTCAGCGTGCCCGAGCGCGAGACGACGCCGACCGAGCCCTTGCTTGAAGATGTTGCCCGGCATGATGCCGATCTTGCATTCGCCCGGCGGTCAGCACGCCCGGGCAGTTCGGGCCCGATCAGCCGCGACTTCGAGCCGCTCAGCGCGCGCTTGACCTTGCACCATGTCGAGCACCGGAATGCCCTCGGTGATGCAGACGATCAGCGGCACTCTCGGCGTCGATCGCCTCGCAGGATCGAGTCGGCGGCGAACGGCGGCGGCACGTAGATCACGCTGGCGGTCGGCGCCGGTCGCCTCCACCGCTTCGGCGACGGTGTCGAACACCGGCAGGCCGATATGGGTCTGCGCCGCCTTTGCCGGGCGTGACGCCGCCGACCATCTGCGTGCCGTAGGCGAGCGCCTGCTCGGTATGGAAGGTGCCGGTCTCCCGGTCATGCCCGGTCGATGCCCGCGGCGTGTTCTTGTCTGACGAGGATGGACATTACGGCAGCTTTCTTCAGACGCGCGCGAGTGACGGACGTTCATCGGCATTCGGCAAGCCGGCATACGGGATGCGCAGCGATGCAGGTTTGGAACCGAATTCGTCGCCGCGTGCGCTCATAGAGACAGGCGCTGGGTGACGCCCGGCGTCACCTTCGCCGACTTGCCCGGGAGGCCACTGGCGTTGACCCATCGAGAAGCGGCAGCCCATCAATAGGACCCCTTCCGCCGGTGCCGGGTGGTGCATGCGTTTCCGGATTGTCCGCATGCCATTCGCCGAGCGCGAAGCGCCGTCCGCGACTCTTCGCCAAGACGCCCCGAGAGCCGCAGACAGCCGTCCTCGGTGCAAACTCACATAGGCAGTTTTCGTCGTTTCGCGGCAGTGCCCACAGTGAATGGTCGAGTCGATGTCGCCGAAGCCCGGGGTCAGGGCGTCGCCGCTCATTCGGCCGCCCGCCGGCTTATCCGGCGGCGGGCGGCTGCCGGCGCGCGCGCATCGCCGCCATGGCGCCGGAGCCAGCCCGCGGCAGGCTCCGCTTCTGCGGTCTGGCGCTGACGCTCTCGCACTGGTCGTGCATCCGGTGGGGCCCCACCGGCCAGCGGCCCAGGATCGATCCGGCTCGCGCACGCCGTCGCGCGCCCATCCGCTCGTCTCATATCCGCCGCATGCGCCGCAGTGTCCCGTACGCACCGAGGGCCAGCCTCGCGGTCAGTGCCGTCCTTCGAAGATGAGCCGGCGCCGTGCGATGTCCCAGCTCGCCGCCTCGCCATCGCCGCCTGGTCGACTCCCGCCTTTCCGGCGTGAGGCCGGCCGTAGTCAGGCGCGGACGGTCGAAACGAAGAGGCAACGACCTGCCTGGCTCCGCATCGGGCAGGTTGCTCTCCGGCCCGCAACCGAAGAGCGACAAGGCAGCGAGGAGCAAGAAGCGGCGCATCACAAGAGCAAAGTGTCCTTATCCCCGTGTGCGATCGTGCGGGTTTCGGAATTGTCGGAAAGGCTCATTGAATCCCTTCAGATTCAGTCGACCTCGACGCGGAGAAACACGATCATTGTCGCATGACGATGAGGGGAACGAAGAACGCCGCCACCACATATTTCCAGACGAATGCGATCATCAGCGCCAGGCCAAAGAGCGTCGTCCCGTCACTGTCCTCTCCGCCGCCTCTGAGACCGAGATACAGAAACAGAATGATCAAGGCGACACCTTGCGGCCAGGAGCCAGGCCAGCCAGCGACCGCGCCGAAGAAGAGCGACCAGCAACGTGGTGCCGGCCCACGTCCAGAAGACGGTGTGGATCACAAGCGATATGGTTTGGCGGATCCAGCGTCGTGCCCCATTCAAATCTCTTGCGCTCGAATGTGCTCTTTCATCGGCCGTGGCGGTCCCTCCACCATGCTTCGCATGGGGTCCCCCTCCCCCGTACCGGGGAGGATTGTAGCCGAGGCTCGGGTCGATCGCCTTGCAGGCGTCCAGCAGCTCCTTGACCGCGTCGACCGAGACCTGGAAATTGGCCTTGGCCTCGTCGTTCAGCTCGATCTCGACGATCTTCTCGACGCCGCCGGCGCCGATCACGACGGGGACGCCGACATAGAGGTCGTCGACGCCGTACTGGCCGTCGAGGTAGACGGCGCAGGGCAGGACGCGCTTCTTGTCCTTGAGATAGGCCTCGGCCATCTCGATGCCGCTGGTCGCCGGGGCGTAATAGGCCGAGCCGGTCTTGAGCAGGGCGACGATCTCGCCGCCGCCGCCGCGGGTGCGCTTGACGATCGCGTCGATCCGCTCCTTGGTCGACCAGCCCATCTTGATGAGGTCGGGGATCGGGATGCCGGCGACGGTCGAATATTCGACCACCGGCACCATCGTGTCGCCATGGCCGCCGAGCACGAAGGCGGTGACGTCCTGACCGAGACGCCGAACTCCTCGGCGAGGAAGTGGCGGAAGCGGCGCCGAATCGAGCACGCCGGCCATGCCGACCACCATGTGGTGCGGCAGGCCCGAGAATTCGCGCAGCGCCCAGACCATCGCGTCGAGCGGGTTGGTGATGCAGATGACGAAGGCGTCGGGGGCGTTGGCCTTGATGCCCTCGCCGACCGCCTTCATCACCTTCGAGATTGATGCCGAGCAGGTCGTCGCGGCTCATCCCCGGCTTGCGGGCGACGCCGGCGGTGACGATGATGACGTCGGCGCCCGCGATGTCGGCATAGTCGTTGCGTGCCCTTGAGCGCGGCGTCGAAGCCTTCGACCGGGCCGCACTGGGCGAGGTCGAGCGCCTTGCCCTGGGGCACGCCCTCGACGACGTCGAACAGGACGACGTCGCCCAGTTCCTTCGCCGCCGCGAGATGGGCGAGCGTGCCGCCGATATTGCCGGCACCGATGAGCGCGATCTTGTTACGAGCTCATGGGACCTCCCGTCTGTAATGGTCAGAGCCGAAGGGGCTGCGGCGTCGCAGCCGGGATGTCGGGGCGGCTTAGACCGGCGCAATTCGGCGGGCAAGACGTCATCCCTCCAATCGTTAGCCCTCCTCTCTCTCTGAGCCCTCCCTCGATGGGGAGGGCATGGGAGGAGTGAACATCTCCACCACACCGCGGGGTCGCATAGTGTCTCACTCCCTCACCAACATCGGGGGCCGCAGGTCGGGTCCCGGGACCGACCCAAGAGCGTGCCCGCAGTCCACTGCGAGGGGGAGGCTTTAGAGGGGATGACGGGTAGTTAGCGCCCGTCCTTTCCGCTCCGCTGGCGGTAATGCTCCGCAAGGACTTCGAAGGCGAGCTTGCGGACGCCGGTTTCGGAGATCAGGCCCCTTGCGGTTCCAGCCGCGCTGGTAGACCGGGTGCTGGCGGCGGGGCGAGCGGAAGTCCTTGAGGATCCAGGGCGACATGCCGCGCAGGAACGGGATGCGGTCGGCCATGGCGAGGGTCTGGCGGTAATATTCGGCCTGATATTCCTCGGAGAAGCGCGGCATGCGGGCCGGGTCGTGGAAGCCGGCGAGGGCGTCGGCGCCGAACTCGGAGAGGATCAAGGGCTTGCCGTGGTTCGAGCGCCAGACGAAGCCGGGGAGCGAAGCGAGCGGGTCGTTCGAATACCAGCCATTGTAGGTGTTGACCGCCATCACATCGAGGAAGCGGATGAGCGGATCGTCGATCACCATCTCGACGCGGCCCTCGGTCTCGACGCGGCGGTTGAGCAAGGCGGCGGTGACGAGGCGGCTGTCGTCGAGGCGCGCGGATGTCGGCGGCGAGCGCGGCGAGGAAGGCGGTGCGGGGCTCGCTCACCGGGGTCTCGTTGCCGACGCTCCACAGGATGATCGAGGCGCGGTTGCGATCGCGCATGATGTTCTCGGCGAGCATGCGGCGGGCCGCCGCCAGCGTCTCGGCCCGGTTCCAGTTGATCCGCCAGTAGACCGGGATCTCGCTCCAGACGAGCAGGCCGAGCTCGTCGGCCATGCGGGTCATCACCTCGGAATGGGGATAATGGGCGAGGCGGACGAAATTGGCGTGGAGGCCGTCCTTCGCCTCGCCGAGCAGGGCGCGGGCGGCGGCCGGGCGTGATCGCGCGGGTGGGCTCGGCGCCGATCTCCTCCTCGTGCAGGCTGATGCCGCGCAGGAAGATCGGGCGGCCGTTCGAGGAGGATGTCCTCGCCGCGGACCTCGATCGGTGCGGAAGCCGATCCGGTCGCGGAGGACGTCGGCAGCGCGTCTCGAAGCGGACGTCGTAGAGGCGCGGGCTTTCCGGCGACCAGCGTTCGAGGCCCGGCGGCGCGGCCGCGGCGCCGCTCCAGCTGCCGTCGGCGTCGGTGCGGCCGGCGATCGTGAAGCCGAGCTCGGGGATGCGCAGCTGCACCTGCTGGTTCGCCGCGGCCTCGCCGTCGAGGCGCAGGGTGACGGCGATGCGGCCGTCCCGGGTGAGCCGCACCCAGGCGTCGTCGACATAGGTGGCGGGCGTGTAGACCAGGGTGACCGGGCGGGTGATGCCGCCATAGGTCTCCCAGTCGGTGACCGGCGGCGGCACCGTGTCCGGGGTATGCGGCGGAATCGGCGCCGACGGTGACGACATTGTCGCCGTCGCGGAGCAGGCCGGTGACCTCGAAGGCGAAGCGGCGTGAAGCCGCCCTCGTGGTGCCCGAGCGCGCGGCCGTTGAGGAAGACCAGGCGCTGTACTCGACGGCGCCGAAGCGGAGGAAGGCGCGCTTCCCGGGGCGGTGCGCGGCGGCGAAAGCTTGCGCTGGTACCAGACGAGGCCGTCATAATGGCGCAGGGTCGGATCCTGGGTGATCCAGGACGAGGGCAGGTTGGCGGTCGGCGAGCGGTCCATGTCATATTCGAACAAGGCGTTGGGATTGGCGCGCCTCGACCTGCGCGACGTCGACATCCTCCCAGCGGCGGTGGCCGTAGCCGGCGGGATCGCCGTGGAAGCCGGCGACGCCGTCGCGATAGGGGTCGATCGACCAGCGCCAGGCGCCGGACAGGTCGAGCCGGTCGCGCATGTCGGCGGCGGCGAGGGTGTGGATCCGGTAGATCGGGTCGAGCGGGACGAGATCCGCCGCGCTGCGGGGCCTGGGCGTAGAGCGGTTCCTCGGCCGCGGAGGCCGGGGCGGCGGCGCGAGGCCGAGGGCGATGAGCAGCTTCAGCCACATTGGTGACATTCCCGTTTCCCTGAGGAGTCTGGACTACGTCCGCGAATAACCTCTCGACCGCAGGTGATTCATGGATCCTGACATTCGTCAGGATGACAGTTGGTCCTCATTTTCCTTCTTCGCCCTCCCTTGATGGGGAGGGTTGGGTTAGGTGGACACTACCGCGCCGCGGCAGCGGGTCTCGGAGGGATCCACCCCCACCCAACCTCCCCCATCAAGGGGAGGCTCTTGATGACAGGTCGAGGCTCAGCGTCGTCCTGCTCCTGCCCGCCAGCCTGCGCACCAGGTCGGTCCAGTGGTCGACGTCGTTGTAGAAGGCGGCGGACGGGCAGGCGCTCGTCGCGGCCGTGGGCGCGCTCGTCGGCGGGGATGACGGCCCAGCTGCCGTCGACGCCGTAGACCGGGACGCCGCGGGCGCGGAAGTAGAGGCCGTCGGTGGCGCCGGTGCGACATGTCGGGCATGATCGCGGCGCCGGGATGGCGGGCGCGGACGGCGGCGGTGTAGGCGCCGATGACGTCCCGCGCAGCGGCGAGGCGTCGGTCGGGCGGGCGACGTCGACCGGCTCGACGGCGACATGGTCGGGCGCGCCGAGCTGCGGTCAGGGTCGCCAGCACGGTGGCCGGATCGACGCCGGGGAAGATCCGGCAGTTGACCGTGGCGCGGGCGAGCTGGGGCAGCGCATTGTCGGCATGGCCGCCCTCGAGCCGGGTGGCGACGCAGCGGGTGCGGGTCAGGCCGACCTCGGTCGGAGTCGCCTCGACGATGTCGGCCGCCGTCGCCGTCATTGGGGTTGGCGAGCCAGCGGCGGATGGCGGCGGCGAGCGGCGGCTCGGCGGTCTCGCAGCGCGGTGGGTGAACATGGCGCGGGTGGTGTCGTTGAGCATCGGCTCGAAGCGGTAATGCTCGAGCCGGTCGAGGGTGTGGGCGAGCGCGTAGATCGCATTGTCCGGGCGCGGCCGCGAGCTGTGGCCGCCCGGATTGGTCGCGGTCAGAGTGAAGCTCTGATAGATCTTCTCGGCGGTCTGCATGCGCGAAGCCCAGAGCGGTCGCCGTCGGCGAGGAAGCCGCCGCCGCCGCCGTCGGCGTTGAGCGCGAAGTCGATCGTCGCCGGATCGAACCACTGGCTGGAGCGCGAGATCGGCGCCGTCGCCGCCGGTCTCCTCGTCGCCGGTGAACAGGACGAGGATGTCGCGGTCGGGCTGGAAGCCCTCGGCGCTTGAGGCGCAGCAAAGCGGTGGTGACCGCGGTCACGCCCTGCTTGTCGTCGAACGTGCCGCGGCCGTAGAAATAGCCGTCCTCCTCGCCGAGCGTGAAGGGATCGCGCGTCCAGTCCTCGCGGCGCGCCTCGACCACGTCCATGTGCGCCATCAGCAGGATCGCCTTGCGCCCGGACGGGCGCGCCGCCGGCCAGCGCACGGTGAGGCCGGCGGTCTCGCCATAGGGGCGGACCTGGACGTCGGTGATGCCCGCCTCGCGATAGAGGCCGGCGAGATATTCGGCGAGCTGCGGGACCTGGGCGCGGCCCTGGACGGTCGGGACGCCGATCGCGTGGGCATAGATCTCGCGCGCCTTGGCGTGCCAGCGGTCGGCCGGCGGGTTCTGGGCGAGGGCGGCGGTGGCGGTGACGAGGAGGGTGGTGGCGAGCAGGGCGAGGCGCATGAAGGGACTCCTTGGAATGCGCGGAGGTTTGGCGGAATTTGGCGTGGGGTCAAGCGGACTTCATGTTCCTCCACTCGACCTTGAGACCTCCCCTCGATGCGGGAGGCTGTAGGGGGTGGCCTTTGTGACCTCGCGCCAGAGGGTGGAGAGGTTGCACGCGCTGCCGAACCCTCCCCATCGAGGGGAGGGCTTCTGAGCGAGGATCGGGCGCTTAGCGGGTTACGCTGAGCACACGCTCCTCACCTCGCCATGCCCCGCCGCGAGATAGTCTTCGCTTTGCATCTCGATCAGGCGCGAGGCGGTGCGCTCGAATTCGAAGGCGCCGTCGCCCTTCGACGTAGAGCGCTTCGGGCGCGGCGTCGGCGGCGGCCAGCAGTTTGACCTTATGCTCGTAGAGCGCGTCGATCAGGGTGACGAAGCGGGCGGCCTCGTTGCGGTTCTCGGGGCCCATCAGCGGGATGCCGACGATCATGACGGTGTGATAAGCGGCGGGCGATGGCGAGATAGTCGGCGCGCGCCGCGCGGCTCGCCGCACAGGCGCCTGAACGAGAAGACGGCGACGCCCTTGAGGCTCTTGGGCACGTGCAGCGTGCGGCCGCCGGGGATCTGCCAGCTCCTCGCTGGGGACGTGGGCGCTGTCCTCGGGCCGGATAGTCGGTGAGGCGGAAGAAGGCGGTGGCGCAGCGCCGCGGTCGCCTCGGCGCCGTTGGGCACGTACCAGGTCGGCATGCCGCCGAGGCGCTCGAGCCGGTAGTCGGTCGGGCCGTTCAGCGGCGACGACGTCGAGCTTCGCGGGTCGACGAGGTGGATGAAGGGCAGGAACAGCTCGCGGTTGAGGCCGCCGAGATAGAGGTCGTTGGGCGGCCGGTTCGAGGTGGTGATGACGGTCACGCCCGCCTCGAGCAGGTGCGCGAAGAGGCGCGAGAGGATCATCGCGTCGGCGCTGTTGTTGATCACCATCTCGTCGAAGCAGAGCAGGCGCGCCTCGTCGGCGATCGCCTTGGCGACCGGCGGGATCGGGTCGCCCTCCTCCTTGGCCCGCTCGGCGCGGAGGCGCTCGTGCACCTCGAGCATGAATTCGTGGAAGTGGACGCGGCGCTTCGGCTGATGGTCGATGGTCTCGAAGGCGAGGTCCATCAGCATCGACTTTGCCGCGGCCGACGCCGCCCCAGAGATAGACGCCGCCGGGCGGCTTCGCGCCGATGGCCGATGATGCGCCAGACGATGCTGCCCTTCTGCGGCAGCTCGGCGAGCTCGGCGGCGAGCGCGTCGAGCACGGCCACCGCGCGCGCCTGGTCGGCGTCGGGCTGGAGCTCGCCGGCGGCGATGCAGGGCGCGGTAGCGGTCGGCGACGGGGGTCATGAGTGCCTCAATTCCTCCCGGCACGGGGAGGTGGACCGCTGGCGCAGCCGGACGGTGGAGGGGCTGCTCGGGACTAGTCAGTGCCAGCCCCTCCACCAGCCTGCGGCTGGTCCCCTCCCCGTGCCGGGGAGGATTGGTTCCGTCCGGCCTTACGGGTCTGCTCGACTTCCGCAGCGCGCCGGTGAAGGCGGCGACGAGCTCGCCGTCCTGGACGACCTTGCCGGCGAAGAAGGCGAGCCGCTTCGTCTCGCGCAGCAGCTCGACCTCGGCGTCGAGCGGCACGCCGATCCGGCCGGGCGAGAGGAAGCGGACCGAGCAGTCCAGGGTCACGGCGCGCATCACGTCGGCGCCGGCGAGCGCGGCCGCCGGCGAAGAAGGCCATGTCGATGAAGGTCAGGATGGCGCCGCCATGGACCATGTTGCCGAGGTTCGAATGGCGCTCCTCCGGGAACATCCGGCAGGTCGCCCAGCCGGGGCCGTCGGCGCGGACGAGCAGCTTGCCGATGGTCGCGTTGTAGCGATCCGGCGGCCCGGCGGCGACGTCCCAGCTCCACCAGCCGGGATGGTCGGGATCGGGCTCGTGGCGGATGAGGGGGTGGACGTCCATGATCTGGATCAGTGGCGGGAAAGGGGGTGGGGATCAAGTTGGCAAATTTTGCCAAAATCTGTTATAACCTTCGATCATGAGCACGATGAACATCTCCTTGCCGGACTCGCTCAAGCTTTATGTCGACGAGCAGGTCGACGGGCGCGGCTATGGGACCAGCAGCGAATATGTCCGCGAGCTGATCCGCCAGGACCGCGACCGGCCAGCGCCCTGCGCGGCCTTCTTCTCGAAGGCGCGGCTTCGGCACCGGCCGCTCCCGCGGACTAGGCCTATTTCGACGGCCTGCGTGCCCGCGCCGGCAAACGCGCCCGCGGAGTGAGCGCGAAGCCGGTCGTCCCGCGCGAGCTGGCGCTGCGGGATGCCGAGGAGGCGGTCGACTATTACGCCCGGGAAGCGGGCGCCGAAATCGCCCCGGGCTTCGTCGAGGCGCTGGAGGCCGCCTATCGCGCAATAAGCGAGCAAGCGGGGGATCGGCTCGCCGCGCCACGCCCACGCGCTGGACATACCGGGCCTGCGCAGCCGCAAGCTTGTCCGCTACCCCTTCCTCGTTTTCTATATCGAGCGCGAGGAGAGCATCGACGTCTGGCGCGTGCTCCATGCCAGTCGCGACATCTCCGGCGTGGCTGGGAGGCGATGAGGAATGAGGGCGGCGGCAAGGCATAAAGCTGACAAAGATGACACATTTGACCGTTTCGTCCGCGCCGCGCCTGCCCGTCACTCCTGGACTCGTCGAGAAAGTCGGACCTCGCGCGGCGGGCGGCGAAGTTGACGAAGTTTACGGTTGCCATCGGCCTATCAATTTCGACCGGAAGCAACGCGAGAATTGGCAACGCGGCGGCGAGCAAGGGTCGCGAACGAGAAGGTTCGATTGGACCATCCTCCCTTTCATGGCTCGAGCGTAGAATCCGAAGGCCGGACTCCCGTACGCGGCGATCGGCGGCGAAGTTGACGAAGTTTACGGTGTCCAACGGACTGTCACCTTCAACCGGAAGCACGCGTAAACGGCACGCGGCGGGCGGGTAAAGGTCGCGAACGAGAAGGTTCTGTTGGACCGTCTCCTTTCCCTGGAAGTGCGCGAAATCGGCGGCGCTGCTGTGTCTGCAATGGAGACGAAAGAGAAGGTGTCCATTGCGACCGTCTCCTTCGGGCAAGAAGGCGATGAAAGAGAGGGTGTCCAACGGGCCACCTCCTTTGGAATTCTCGGCCTCCATCCGCAAAGCTGATGTGATCTCTCGCTGGCTTCCGCCGCCGCCTGCCTTCTGGAGATTGGCGAGCACGGCCATGGGTGAGGCGGTTGTCGAAGCGGTGACGCTCGGCCCACGACCTCGTCCGTCGCGCACGATCGCTCCTTGCAGCCGTGGATCGCGCGCGAGATGATTTCGACCTCGATCCGGCCGCGGGCGTGCTGCAGCGCCGCCCGCCAGGCATAGTGGAAGAGGCGGCTGCGGCGCGGCGGCGAAGCTTGTAGGCGCTGCGCGCGGTCATGCCGGCGGCGCGGGCCGCGTCGCCGCGACGCCATATTCCGCCAGCGCCTCGAGGAAGGCGCCGGATGCGCTCGGGCGTCCAGCCGTCCTTTCGCGCTGGGCGCGGCCGGGGCGCGGAGTCGGGGCCGGCGGAGAGGGCCGGTTCCATCAAGGATTCTGTAAGCTGCGTGGAGACTTCGGGGACGGCAGGCCGCGGCCTGGGCTGGGGATGGAGGATGCCGCGCTCATCGGTCGCGGCTTCGGCGGCGGTGTTCATGGTTTGTTTCATGGGAGGGCTAGCAGGGAATTTCCTGCTACACAGGGTTTGTATGTAGAGAATGGCAAACAGCCGGACATCCTCTACCAATTGACGACCTGCGCGGCGTTCCCCGGACTCTCCAAGTACTCTAACCTGGCAGCAATTGGGGGCAGAGTGTCTGGCGGCAGCTCATTACAAGGCCATGGCAACGTCGCTTGCAGCATGCGAGGGTGCTGGAAGTCGGGATGATAAGTTGAGCGCACTCCCTGTGATCCCCGCCCTTTTTGTCTCCCCGATCTGAGTCCCCGGATCGCGTTTTTGTCAGAGCCGCTGCGGTAAAGAGGCCTTTGGGATGCCTTTCCGGTTTGCCCCGGCGTACCTACTCGTCGCGCCTCATCGCCATGTGGCGAATTGGTCCGAGCTGCATGCAAGCGAGCGGACGGCGCGAGATCACCGAAGCAATCGAGCGGGCCAAACGGTTGCGACGCGAGACGCACCCTGCGGACGGCTTCAATGTCGGCTTCAACGAAGGCGCGCGGCGGCGGGGCAGACGCCAGTTCCGCATCGCCACCTGCACATAATTCCGCGTCGCGATGGCGACGCCGAAGACCGCAGGCGTGCGCTACGTGATCTCAGCAAGGGCAATTATCTGCGCGACAGCGCCAATGTGGAGCCAAAGACACTCACGCCTCTTGCTCCCCGAGATGCCGCACAATCGAGCGCTGCAGTCGCGGGTAGGCGAGGATGCGCTGATCCGCCACCTGCTCCCGCACGTCGATATGCGCGCGGCAGCGGTCGACGTGGCCATATCGTTCGTCATGGAGAGCGGCGTACGCTTGTTCGCGTCCCCATCTGCAGGACTTGCTCGACACTGGCAGGGGGCAGTATCCGCCTTGTTACCGGCGACTATCTCACGACAGGCCACCGATCCTTATGCGCTTAGGCGACTGATGGACTTGGAAGGTGATGCCCGAGCTGTTCGTATTCGAAGCTGGGCTGATAGGCTTCCATCCCAAATCTTTGGGTATTCCCATTCGATCGATGACGGATCAGGCGTTGCCCTGGTGGAAGCTCAAACCTTTCGGAAGAGCGCCTTGCGAACCGGGATCGAGTGGGGGATCTGTGCCAGCTTCGCCTGAAATGATCAACGCGGCGCGTGGCGCGATGTGCTGAACGGATTTTTGACGCGCTGATCGAGCGTCCCGAGGGTCAGGCTGCCGCTGACTCGCTGACTGGATAGAGGCTCTACATGAAGGAGCGCCGAAGTGGGGGGTCACCCGGCAAATCAGCCGGCGGTCAGCGGAAGTCTGGCCGCCGAAGCCGGCGCCGGCAAGTCCCAGAGCCGCATTCGATCGGCAACGCGAGGCGCTCGCTGCGCTGGAAGCACGCGACGCGCGACGGCTTTTCATCGGGGATGTAGTCGTGCCGGCAACTGGCCTCGGCAAGACCTGGCCCGGCAGCTGATCCTGAATTCGATCGGCGCGAGTTCCGAAAATATACCCTTTTGTGGCCCATCGCGAGGAAACCCTCACCCAAGCGATGGAGACCTATCGGCTCTGCCGCCCACCCCCAGCGCGGCTCGGCCGATATATAGCCATGACGGAAGTAGAAAGCGATGGCCATTGAGGCCGATATCCTTTTCGCCCCACTCCGTTCAAACGCTCGGATCGAGTCGCAACATCTGGCGCCATTTCGCGCCTGACCGATGCTCGACTACGTCGTGTGGTCGACGAATTCCATCATGCCGCGGCGGCTACTTACCGCAAGCTGATCGGCCACTTCTCGCCGAAATTCCTGCTCGGCCTCACGGCTACGCCCGATCGGATGGACGGCGCCCGATCCGCTCGCACGACGCCAAGAGAATCTCGTCTTTCAGTTGCGATGCCTTTGAGGGGATCCGCGCCCAAGCTCACTTTCTGACGTTTAGCTATTATGGTGTTCCCGACGATGCCGATTATGCGCAGATACCTGGCGGTCGACGGGCTTTGACGAGCAAGCGTCACACGCAAGCCGCAGCGACCCAGGCCCGAGCGCGAGACGCATTTGAGCAGGCACCGAAGGCTCGGTGGCAGCCGGACACCTCGCATTCTGCGTCTCGCAGCGCCACGCCGACTTCATGGCGCGCTCGTACTATTTTGTCTCGTGCAGGACTGCGAAGCGCGGCGAGTCCAGGTCCCGGGCCAAGCTCGGCACCTTACGGGCCAGCGATTCGGCTGTAGTCAGTTGGGACGGCGATGCCACTGGGATCGTGCTGCCTTCTGCCGTCGACATGTTCAATGAAGGTGTCGACGTGCCGGCGATAAGATACGGTGTTGATGCTGCGACCCACCAGATCTTCGATCATCTGGATGCAACAATTCGGGCGCGGGCTGCGCAAGGCGGAAGGAAAGAGCGCCTGCGCGTTATCGACTATATCGGCAATCATCGAACGTTTCTACGAGGCTCAGACCCTACTCAATTGCAGCGTGGGTGACCGGGCGCTCGCGTTGAGGTTTGAAGAGGTGATCGAAGGACGCGCTGAACTGCCACCCCGGCTGCCGATCACCTACGATCTCTGAAGCAATAAAGATCTTGCGGCGTCTGATGCCGACCTACGGCAAGGGCGACGCGCCGGGGTGGCGTTCTATCTCGACTTCAGAAGCTGAAGTTTGGCGATCGGTAGGCCGCGTCCGGAGTCTTTCACGCCGATTTTTGATCCACGCGATAGCGGGCACACGGAGGCTGGTTCGATTTCGTACGTGATCAGGGTGACCTTTTGATACGCGCTGCGCTAGCTGCCGAGCGATCTCATCGAAGAGATCTTCAAGACGCCGATGACAGAAGTTACAAAATGTTACTGCTCCGTGCCCTCCGCCTCGAGCGCCTTTCACGGCGAAAGAGATCGAGATCAGGGCAGCGCAACAACGATTCTCACGGCTGGCGCGGCAAACCCCTATCTTCCGGCGCGATGTGACTACGCTCAATGACGAGCAAAAACCGTACGACGCTTGCTCGAGCAAGCGGCGATCGAGGCATGGGTGAACGTGGACGCGATCAGGCAAAGCGCCGTTCCGCTACGGGAGGCAAGTTTTACAGCTCACTTTCTTCACCGCCCGCGGTCCACGATGCTCTTGGGGGTTGATCGACCCACGAAATAGTCGACTGGAAGTTCGCGACTTATCTCCGCAACGGCGACCTCGAGAAGGAGACAATCAAATCAGCGGTGGATGACGGCTGGCTTCCGCGTCCGGTACCATAGCCGACGGCGCCGAGTTATTGGCGAAGTGCCAATAAGGGAATATCCCTGGCCTGTACGGGCTCACATTCAGCGCCGGGTCGTGGAACAAGGGCTTCGTCGTCAAAGGAAAGAACGTGTTCCTGCTCGTCACTCTCGACAAGAGTGGTTTGCAGGAGGGCCACAAATATGATGACGGCTTTCTCTCGCCAAGCCGATTTAGATGGCATGAGAACCGAAACGTACGAAGCAGAAGAGTTCAGCAAACGGTCAGATTATCAAGCGGGCGCTTCCCGATTATCGCATTCATCTTTTTCGTGCGACCTTCAAGATGCGAGAACTGACAGCAACACCGTTTACTTATTGCGGCGAAGTCGACTTCGAGAACTGGGAAGCGAGCGACCAATCAACGTAGTCTGGTCCTGCGACATCCGGTTCAGGCGCTTCCGACAGGTTTTGAAGGTACCGCGGGCCGTTGTGCCTCGATAACTCAAGTCTCGTTGTCGACCGTGTCCGCGGCGGATTGAGGTCTGGCCGACGCCGCGGACGGTATTGCACAGGCCGACAAGGCGGGCTAGCGGTGACGAGGATCAGGGTAGCGAAGCTTGCGGGTCATTTGTTTTTCTCCGGTTGGGTGGGATTGGGGTTGGAGTGTTTTAGGGAGCTGTTGGGGCTCGTACTTCGGCTCCCACCCCCAGCGAAACAAGTCCCGGACTGTTTCTTCATCCTCCATGCGGGAGGGCGAGTGGATCGCCTTCCCGCTGGCGGGAGGCGGGGGCGTTCGACCCGGCGGACGGGTCTATTGGTCGATCCATCTGTTTCGACGGAGTTCGCGGCGGAGCGGATCGTCTGCGGCGCCGCGGACGGTGTTGCAGGCCGCGATGGCGAGGGTGGCGGTGATGAGGAGCAGGCGACGATGTTGCGGTTCATGGTCTTCTCCGGTTGGTGGGGTTTTCCTGTGAGGCTAATGGGGGCTCCCCACTTCGCCCCCTCTCCCTGACCCTCTCCCCTGAAGGGGAGAGGGGAATGTCTTTAGACTGCCCTCTCCACGAGCATTTTCTTGGTCTCGGCACGATCTCTAAAGGCCAGCAGCAGGGTTCAACCCCTTGGGGCATACGTTCGCGCAGTTCATGATCGTGTGACAGCGATAGAGCGGAACGGATCCTAAGCCGGCATTTCCGGCCTGGCCGTTCCTGGCGGCCGCGATGATCTTCGGCCTGTTCGCCTGGTGGCTGTTCGAGGACAGCCGCGCCGAGCGCTCGCTGTTGAACGCGGTGATCGCCGCGATGTTCATGGCGCTGGGGGTCTATGGCGTGGTGATGCCGTCGCTGACGACGCTGTTTCCGAGCGCCGAGGTCGCGCGCGCCTTGCGCAACGTCGTTTGCGTCGGGCCGAAGGCCGCCGCCGCGGGCTTCCACGAGCCGAGCCTCGTGTTCATGACGGATACCTCGACCTTGCTGACGGACGGATCGGGCGCAGCGGATTTTCTGGCGCAGGGCAACCTGCCGCTTCGCGCTGGTGGAGCGGGTTTCCGAGCGCAGCTTCCTGCAGCGCGCCGAAGCGATCGGCCTGCGCTACAACGCGCCGGTCCGCGTCGACGGCTACAACATCTCGCAGGGCAGGGCGGTCTCGATCGCGATCTTCCGTTCGGAAGGCACGGAATAAGATGTCCGCGCCGGCCCGTCTTCAGGAGTCCTCAAAACTATTTCTCGCGGCTTGGCTGGCTCGCGTGGCGGTCGGTGGCGCAATTGGTGCGCGCGCCATCGCATTCGCGGCGGGCCGAGGCCGCGCGCCGATCCGCACGCCATGGGCTTTTGCTGTCCGCGCTGACCGGGGCCGCCATCATCGCGTTGATGTACGTGGTCGATGTGCCGGAGATCAGCATCATGCCGCCGCGCGGCACGCCGAGCCTCTGGCCGGTGAGAATCCTGACCGATTTCGGCAAGGACGCCTATGTGCTGTGGTCGCTGGCCGGCCTGATGGTCGCAGTCGCGTTGCTCGCGCCGGCATGGCAGGGCCTGCAGCGCATCGCTGCTATTGGGTCTGGGAACGCGGCTACAATTTCTGTTCTTCGCGGTCCTGTTCCCGATCCTGATCAGCGAATTCATGAAATACGCCGTGGCCGCGGCCGGCCGTTCGTCGGCGGCCATGCCAATGCCTTCAACTTTTCCCATTTCGCGGGCACCGAGGCCTATGCGAGCTTTCCCTCCGGCCATGCGGTGACGGCCTTTGCGCTGGCCTTTGCCGTCTCCGCGCTGTGGCCGCGGCTGCGGATCGTGATGATCCTCTATGCTCTCCTGATCGCCGCGACGCGGCTGGTGCTGCTGGCGCATCATCCGAGCGACGTGGTGGCGGGCGCGCTGGTCGGGATCATCGGCGCGATGGTGGTGCGCTACTGGTTCGCCGCCCGCCGCCTTTCGTTTGCGATCCGGGCCGACGGCACCATCGTGCCGCTGACCGGGCCGTCGCGGGACCGCCTCAAAAGGGTTGCCGGGGGCGCGTTCGCCCCATAAAAGCGGTCGCCGCAAGGCCCAGCCAGTCGGTTCCGGCCGCGGGCCCACAAAAACCCAATTCCAGCCAAGAGTGCCGATTTGCCTTCTTCCGACCGAGAAGCGGTGGCCGTCTCCATCGTTGTGCCCGTGCGCAACGAAGCCGACAACATCGCGCCGCTGATTGCGGAGATCGCAGCCGCGCTCGACGGCCGCTGGGCCTATGAGATCATCTATGTCAATGACGGCTCGACCGACGGCACCGCCGAGCGGCTTGCCGCGATCATGAAGCTGCGGCCGAACCTTCGGCAACTCCGGCACGCGGTCTCATCCGGGCAATCCGGCGGCGGTGCGCAGCGGCGTCCGCGCGGCGCGCGGCGCGCATCGTGGCGACGCTGGATGGCGACGGACAGAACGACCCGATGTTCCTGCCGGACCTGATCGCCGCGATCGAGAAGGGCGGCGGCCGTGTCGGTCTGGTCGCCGGCCAGCGCGTCGGGCGCAAGGATACCGGCTTCAAGAAGCTCCAGTCGCGCATCGCCAATGCCGTGCGCAGTGCGATCCTGCGCGACGGCACGCGCGACACCGGCTGCGGACTGAAGGCGTTTCCGCGCGAGGTGTTCCTGTCGATGCCCTATTTCGACGGGCTGCATCGGTTCCTGCCGGCGCTGGTTCGTCGCGAGGGTTTCGAGATCGCCTATGTCGACGTGATCGACCGGCCGCGCCATGCCGGCGTGTCAAACTACGGCTTCTTTGACCGGCTATGGATCGGGATCATGGATCTCGCCGGCGTCTGGTGGCTGATCCGCCGCAAGAAGCCGACGCCCTGTCGTGACTCGAGGTGACTGCCCTGATGACATGAACACGTGCTGAATTATTTCCACGACGTCTTCGTCGTCAAATTCGATGGCTGGGTCGTGCTCGGATTCATCGCGCAGGGCTTCTTCACCATGCGCTTCGTGGTGCAGTGGATCGCCTCCGAACGCGCGCGCAAGAGCGTGATCCCGGTGGCGTTCTGGTTCTTCTCGATTGGCGGCGGCGTGCTGCTGCTGATCTATGCGCTGTACCGCCGCGACCCGGTCTTCATCGCCGGCCAG
>ERZ1370068.277-contig-1025_pt1 | contig 48705 bp, 53 predicted proteins | sample MGYA00561227_ERZ1370068 | MGnify/ENA primary metagenome ERZ1370068 (study PRJEB38410, sample SAMEA6850437) | metagenome | study: Metagenomic assessment of the ecological functions of the soil: analysis of the soil microbiota associated with the... | reverse complement strand
ACACAACGCGCGACGCGCATCCAGGAAGTCCCCGGCGCGTGAACGCGATCGTGCCGAGCAATGAATTGCGCAGCCCGTGCCGCCGCCGCGGCCGCCGATGTTCACGTGCAGCGCCACCGGGGCCTTGACCACGGCCAGGCCGCGGCGATAAGTCCGCCACCGTGCTGATCTGCGGATCTCTCAGGCGGATGCGCCGAGCGGTGTTCACCAGCGCACTCGCCCGCCCAGAAGATGCCCTGCGACGTGCCTGGCCAGCACGCTGGTGAGTCGCCCGCCTTGCGCCATCTGGCTGAGAGCGCGTCGCTCGATTCGAGCCAGGTTCTCGGCCGCCTGGTAGTCCGGCCAGCAGAGATGGCCACGCGCGCGCGCTTCCGCTGCGATCGGCTTCCTCGAGCGTCGCGAACGCAGCGGCCGGCACCACGCCGCCCGCGGCCGCCCCGGCCGGCGGCCACCGCCTGGCCTGACCATGTCCCGGCGCACCGCCGGTATCGAGCGGCGCCGAGCTCGCCACTTGTCGATCCAGGCCCGGATATGACCGTGAGGCCGGCGCCGTCCGCAGCGATGGCATCCACGCAGGAATCGCTCACCGACGCGCCGACGGCCTGGATACACGCACCATCGCGCATCGACGACGGAGCCGTTGTCGATCACTGCTGCCGGAGAGACCGTGACGATCTTCGCGCCCTTGATCGCGAGGCATACGTGAGGCCGGCTGGCGCGGCGCCGCCGGTCATGAGTGAACGAGAGCGCGAACGCGACCAGGTAATCCGCAGCCCCCTGAAATGAACAAGTGGTTTCAGGTTTCGCATTGTGCCGATCCTCCTACCGACGGCCCATGTAACGGTTGAAGAGCTCGGTTCTGCTTGTTCTGCAGCGCAGATCTCTTGTACCGGCAATCACCACGATGCAGCACGCGCGTGCGCGGATTTCCATCGGGCGTCGCCAGGTTCGTCACCACCATTGTGGTTCGCGACCTTGCCCGGCTCGATGCTGCCGACCAAATGAGCTTGTCGGCGTCTCGAAGATCTTCGCGGCGTCCAGCGTCATCGCCTGGTGCAGCGGTCCTTGCCAAGTCCCCACGCCACTGACATTGCCGCCTGGAACGGAATCAGCCGCCACGGTCTCGAACCCGCCGCTCGGAGAACGCGAACGTCACGCCCGCTCTTCTCCAGCTCTCCGGCCGCCTGCTGATACGTCGCCGCGTGGAAGGCATCGTCACCGGCGGCGGCGCCAGGACCGAAGCTGAGGATCACCGGCACGCTTGGCCGCCTTCGAGCGCGTTGCGCGCGCTCGTCACCGCCGTCGCCGTGACTCGTCCGGATGACGATGCTGACGTTCACGGCGCTGGAGCCCAGGCGATCGCCTGGGTGATCCGCCGCGTCGCTTCCGGCGCTGATGTAGAACGCCTGCTGCTTGTTGGATGATCGGCGCAGGAACGGTCGGCGCTCCAGTTCTTAAGTCGCGCGCGGGAGTTGGTGCCGTAGACCTTGGCCTGCGCGAGCAAGGTCTCCAGCTCCCCGCGCAGTCCCGAGTTGCCCGCTACACCGGCCCGGCCGCTCGGCCGGGAAGCCGCCGCCACGACTGCCGCTCCGCCGACACTGGGGGAACGAGAACGCCAGACCGGCCGCCGGTCGCACGACGCTTCTCCTCACGTCCAGCCATCGAGATTCATGAGCGGCACTTCGCCGCCGATGATGCCGCCGCCCGGGAAGATGCCCGCGGACGTGATGCCCTCGGTGCGCGCCACCGCGATCGCGTCGCCGTCGAGCTGGTAGGCCGCGCGTGTTGCGCGGCATCTGGTTGAACGCCAGCATCTCGCCCACATCGTCGTGGCGCTGCGAACGCCGGGCTCGTTGGGGCCGAGGTCCGTCTGCGCGTCGATGAATCCCGGATGAACGCCGCCGCCCTTCGCGCCCCACGACGCGCGCGCCCGGATGGAACGGTTTAGCAGATTGCGTCGCCACCGCCTGGATGATGTTGCCCTTTGATGACGACGAGTTGCCCTGCGGAGTCACGGGGCCCGAGACCGGGATAGATACGTGCGCTGGTGATTGCCCGACGTGCCGCCGCTGGCGCTGTAGAGAACCTCGCTGGCTTCCGGGCGTGATGTTGAACAGGTTGCCGGTCACCGCAGGCGCGGACTCCGACCGCCCGCACGTCGGTTGCCGCTCGGCTTACTGCCGCACGTTGCTGCACGGCTCTGGGCAGCCTCGCGCCCAGGTCCACCGCGTCGGTCGTAGTACACCTTGCCGTCGATGTAAGTCTGCTCAATGATCGCGAACGTGCTGAGCGTGGTGGTTGTTCCAGGATCACGACGTCGGCGTCTCTTGCCCACGTCCAGCGTGCCGACGCGGTTGTCGATGCGGAGCTGTTTCGCCGGGGTTCAGCGCGACCCATCGCCATCGCCTGGTCGTCGCCGACGCGCGTCACCCCAGCCGCGTCGGACTTCGCGGCCTCAGTATTCAGGCGCCGGTGCGCGCTCCGCGCTGTCGGAGTTGACCGATAACGGTCAGCGCCCTTAGTGCGCCGGCGAGGCCTGGCGTTACCGGGAATCGCGTCTCTCGCCGCTTCGATCTTGTAGCCCCACCAATCCGAGGCTGGGCCGAGGCGCCGCGACCGTGCGCGCGTTCGATCTCCTTCGCCACTCTTGTAGCCCTCGAGGCCACGCTGCGAACGTGGGCCACCTTGAAGCCCATCTCGTCGGCCAGCCGAATCAACACGCGGATCTCGTCGGCGCGGTACGAGTGCGCGTGGACCAGGCGCTTGCCCTGCGAGGACCTCCACGAGCGCGGTCCGAGCTGCGTAAGATCGCGACAGGGCGGGATCGACCGTCTGCCCGCCCCTTCGACCGCCGCGTTGTACGCCGCCCAGTCAGCTTCTGATACTTCTTCGCGCGCGTGAAGGCGTCGCGAATGACGAGCTCCACGCCCCGCCGCGTCGCGGCGGATAGCGCGCCGGACCGTTCCCCTGCAACCACCGGCGCACTGCCGCCTCTGCCGCTTCCGGGTTTTCGGCCGAGCGCGAACTCTGGTGGCCGGGCATCGCGCCTTGGAAGATCAGGTCGTTTCGCTCCTTTTCCGGCCGCCCCCAGCGCAGCTTGATGGTCACCGAGCCGCCGCTGCAATCGGATTCGCGCTTGCCAGTGCAGGATGGTCGCCGTCGTCAGGCCGCCTTCGCCGTAGATCCGCCGTGAATCGCGTAATGTTGGCCGGGTTCAGCACCCGCCCCATGCGTCCGTCGCGTGGAGCTCACGCGCCGTGGCGCCTGCGTTTGATCCGCGTCGTTCCCGATGTGCGAGCGCGCGTCGATGAGGCCAACGGCGACGAACTTTTGCCGCGTGCCGGCTCAACGACCGTCGGCGCCGGCCGGCACCTGGACGTTCGCGCCCAGCGCGGCAATCTTGCCGTCTCTGAAGGACGATCGTGCCGCCGTTGTTGATGGCGCCAGTGCGACACTGCGTGACGAGCGCTGCGTTGCGAGATCGCGACGACCCCGCGGGTCTGGCGCGGCCTGGCCACCGACACGCTCGGCGCCGCCGACGGCACCAGGAACGGCCGCAGCCAGCGCCACAACCCGACGACTACTGAATGGTGAGTGCCTCGACGTGACAATTGCGCCTCCACGGGAAATGGAATCGAACCGGGTGAATCAGTATTACCCAACGACCGTGGAAGCTTGATAGGCGTCAGGGGCCGCGAGCGTCCGCGAATGGCCATCACTGTCCAGTACGCGGTTGTAGACCACATTCCGCACCAGGGAGCTTCCAGCCCAGCCTTCACCGAAGGCGGCAGAGCACCCCGTGGGTCGAGGTTCCGGTGACGGAGTGACATACAGAGGAGGCTGCCCATGATGCGCCCTCAAACACGAGGCAGGGCGCCCAGACCGCCTGAGCAAGGTGCTCCAGACCAGACCCTCGTCGATCGCGGTGGCGAGTTGATGGGCGAAGGTGGAAATGCCGCATGGGCTATGGTGATGAAGAGTGCAATGGGGGCCGACAACACTGCGCGTAGAGCTGGATGCTGTGTCAATAGCTGCCGGACGTTCCCTTCGTCCTCAAACCATCCAATCTCTGAAGCACACGCCAGAGTCCTCGCCCCATGACGGCGATGGCTACCGTGGTGGCGAGAGCAGGGCTGTATACCCAACGCGATCGCATGAGCCAGTATCCACCACTGCTTCTTCGCCCAGCAGTTCGCTCTCGGCGAAGGCGCCGGTACAGCTCCAGTGCTCGCGGATGATCCGAATCGGTGTCCGGCGGACCGGGAGCATGTCTTCCACAAATGACCTGCTTGTTTTCCAGCGCCTTGTACTCTCGAAGAATTGGCGCAATCTGACGCAGCAGTCGGGTTGGGCAGCTGGCTTTGTTCAGAAATCGGCGAACGGGATCGCGGACACTGACGGCGACGATCTTGTCGTCGATGTTCTCCCTCGTCGCGGTGATGCGCATGACGCCGCCAACCAGCGTGCTTCGATCGATGGTCAGTGGATGCACGGGATCCTGGCCGAGGACCAACGCGTCCAGCGGATCGCCATCGTCGCAATACGTTCAGAACAGCCGTAGTCGGCCGGATAGTACCGTGCCAGAGGACGCGGTCCAGGCGCAGGAGCCCGTCTCCTTGTCCAGTTCGTATTTGCTGGAGCTCTGATCTCGATGATTACGGAATGCGCGTGTATCGATTTGGGGCAGCCGTCAATAGCTGTCGCGCCAGATGCGGCCTTATTGTGGCACCGACCGGCCCGTGTGTCCCGCCACTGTCACGCCTGGCCTGTACCGCAGCAAGATCGGTGGGAATCCCAAAACCATTAGGGGCCGTTGGGCGAGGATCGCCGCAGCCCGGCCCTCTATGACGTCATCGGGGCGATGCGGTCCTTCGTGCCTGCGGGCCGTGGGCAGTGCGTGGCGTGCCTACGTTTCACCGATGTCAGAGGTGAGGTTTATCTGGAAGGCATTGGCCTCAGCCGCGATCGGGGCGTTGCTGGTTCAAGGGCGGAAGGCTTATGTCGCGCTCGAAGGAAATCAAGAAAGCGAATTTACCGACCTGGAAGGCGCGCTTCACACCCTCGAAACAGTGCCGTTAGACCAGACCTCGAACCTGCAAGACGCGTGGCGACGGGGCTCAGGCTCACTGTGTACGCTCCTGACCTTCAGTCCAGCGGAAGCCTAATTCAGGCGATGGACTACGTTGCCAGCGAAAGATCGGCACCGTCGGTCGCGTGGAGTCGCGGAAGGCGAAGGCGTTGTGGGGCGCGCCTTCGGGTTGGCTGGTGCCGGGAGAATCCGGCCATTTGATGGCCAGCGGTCCTCGTATGACTACGATGGCTTTGTATTGATGGTTAGCGTTACGGATCTCAAAGAGCGAGCCGCCGCCTCTGAGTCCCGCAACCAAGTCATGGCTGGCGTATCCAATCTCGTTAACGGAACGTTTACGGGGTCATCTATTGCGACTCAAACGAATCGATTTCTTCACACAGAATCGGAAAACAGACCTCTCCATGACCGTGCAGTGGCTGGGCGAGCTGTGGCGCAAGCATCACCAGGTATTCACGCTGCTCGACGACGCGCGCCTGCGCCGACGTCGCGCGCGACTTCGGCACCGACTTCAACCCCTTCGACGTCCATCGCCGGGCGGTGATCGCGCTCGAGATGCTGATCGCGCAGCCCGCGGCTGACGCGACCAGGCGGTGGCGGCGGGCATCGACCTGCTGGTGGTGGACGAGGCGCAGCGGCTGCGGCGGCCGCCGGGCCATCCGGGCGAGCCGAGTGGCGCGCGATCGCGCCGATCGCGGCCCTGGGCCGCCACGTGCTGCTGCTGACGCGCGACGCCGCTCGAGGACGACGCGCACGGGTTCTTCCGCCTGCTGCAGCTGCTGCGTCCCGAGGAGTTTCCCGAGGACGACGGACTTCGACGAGCGCCTCGCCGCGCGGCACGCCGCTGCCGCCCTGCACCAGCTCCACGCGCCGCGCGCGACATCGGCGGGCTGCCGCCGCGGTGATGACGCCGCGAGCCGGTCGGGCTGGACGGCCGCGCGCCGCGGTCGGAAGACGCGGTTGCGCGCGCGCGCCGCCGCCAACGCGTGTCGCGCGCGCCACGAAGGTCGGACCGCGTGCGCCGCGCGCTGGCGTCCGGCGCGCGCGCTGGCGCGCGGTGCTCGGGATCCGACGAGACGCGCGCTGCGCGAGCAGGCGGAGGCGCATGGACGCCGACGCGACCCGCGCCTGGCTGGCTGCTGCGCAGGCGCCGCGGTGGCGAGCAGGCCGGCGAGAAGACGCTCGTGTTCGTGGCGCACCGCGAGACGCTCGGAGATGCTGCGCGACCGCGCTCAGCCAACGGGCGCAGCTCGCGACCGGCGTGCTTCCACGAGAGCTGCTCTCCGCGCGCGGCGCGACATCGAGGTCGCGCAGTTCCGCGGCCCGACGGGCCGAGCCTCCTCGATCTCGACCGAATGCGGCGGCGAGGGGCGCAACTTCGAGTTCTGCCATCGGCTCGTGCTGTTCGACCTGCCCTGGAACCCGTCGTCGTCGAGCAGCGCATCGGACGGCTCGACCGCATCGGCCGCCGCATGCCGGTGGAGATCGTCTACTTCCGTCCGCCCGACGGCATCGGCGCGGACGCGGTGCGGCTGTTCGAGGCGCATCGGGGCTGTTCCGCGAGCCGCTCGCGGGCCTGGAGCCGCAGCTGGCCGCGCGTCGAGGCCGCGTTGCAGGAGGCCGCACTGGCACCCGGCGGCGTGCTGGCGCCGGCGAGCGCTTCGGAGCGCTGGCGAAGAGCGCGCACGCGGCGCACTCGCGCATCCGCGACGCCGCGTACCAGCGAGCTGCACCGCGACCGCTACCGTCCGGAGATGGCGGAGGGCATCCTGGCGCGCGTACCGCCCGACCTGGACGCGCTGAACCAGGACGTGGTCGGGCCGCGTGCGAGCGCCTGGGCTTCCACGTCGAGACGCAGCGCGGCCGGCGCGCTTCGCGGTCGAGTTCGGCAACGAGGCGCTGGTGGACAGCCTGCCCTCGTGCCCGGCGGGTCGAGCTTCCTCGGCACTTTCGACCGCGACGAGGCGGTGCGCGACGACGAGCGCTCGACTTCTTCGCGGCGGGCCATCCGCTGGTGGAGGGCGTGCTCGCGCACCTGGAGGAGAGCGCGCTGGGGCGGGTGGCCGTCCTGCGTGTGCACCTCGGAACCGAAACGGGCTTCGGGCTGCTCGCCTTCTACAAGGATGGGCCTTCCTTCGAGGCGATCGCGATCGACCAGGACGGACGGGCGCGGCCGGACTGGGCCGACGCGGCTGCGGCGGCGTCCGCTGCGCTCGCGTCGCGGCGCGCCCGCACGCGACGCGCGGACTGGCCGTCCCTCATCCGGCGGCTGGCCGAGCGGCTGCCCGCGGGACGGCGGCCGGCCGCGCTCGCGGCCGTACACGTCGAGCCGGCTTGACACCCGCCGAGCGCATACTAGATTAGCCACATCTAGAGCCCCTCAAGCGAGTCTCCTGCCCGCCCCCCGGCGGCGGGCCTGGTCCTCGCGCCTCAAAGGACCGGAGAGCCATGAGAGAGCGACGTCTCCTCCTGCCGCTGGTCGCGGCGTCCCTTGTGCGCGCTGGGCGCGAGCTGCCACGACGAGAAGAAGGCCTGCATCGCGCTGGGCCAGCGCATCGGCGAGGCGCCGCGGCTGGACGAGCGGCGCACCGCGGGCGAAGGGCGCACCGCGGGTTCGCCCGAGGAGGAGCCCCGCCTCCTCGTCCTGCTCACGTCGGGCGATCCGGACCGGCTGGGCCTACCCAGGGCCGCGGGGCAGGCGCCCCCAGCTGGTCGTGGTCGGCCTCCCGCCCGACCTCTCGGACGGCGAGCGCCGGTCGCTGGCCGAGCAGCCCCTCGACTTCGACGGCACGAAGTACAAGCTCGAGCTGCTCGAGGTGAAGGAGGAGACGCCGCCGGTGCTGGAGGTGCCTCCGGACGACCCGGCCCAGTCGCATCCCCGAGTGGTCGCTGGAGGTCATCGGCTACGACGCCGCGCTCCAGCGGCTGGAGGAGAAGCGGCGCGCGACCGGCGCGTCCCGCGCTGGCTCGTGGCGCCGCCGGGCACCGGCGTGGTCATCGGCCATCCCGATACCGGCCACACGTTCCACCAGGCGCTGGGGCAGTTCGAGTTCGGCCCGCGTCGCGAGGGGGCGCCGCCCACGCGCGTGCATCCGCGCGACGGCTACGGCTTCCGGGACTGCAACTGCAACACGTTCGACCTCAGCTGATGGGGCTCACCAGCGGCCTGCGCGACCGCGACGCCACGGCAACGCCACCTCGAGCGTCATCGTCGGCCCCTACGCGCACACGTCGGAAGCAGCCGAACGCGCTCGCGATGCGCGGCGTGGCGCCCGGCGCGGAGCTGATCCCGCTGCGCACCAACACCGGCGTGATCATCGGCGAGGCGCGCGGCCTCCAGCTGGCGATGGCCATCCGGCGACGCGCGTGAGCGCCGTGGGCGGGTCCGAGGAGCTCACCGAGGCGGCCTGGGCGGACTCCCTGCATCCGCGCCAAGGAGGCGTGCCGGCGCGGCGCGCTGTCGGCGACGTGTGCTCGCTGGTCGCGCGGCCCGTGCAGGTCATCTCGATCAGCCTGGGCGGACCGAAGAACATCATCGGCCGCGCGTTCCCGTTCCTGGAAGGCCGTGCGGCTCGCGGAGGCCCAGGGCGTGATCGTGGTGGCCGCGGCGGGACAGGGCCCCGAGGGCGGCGCGGGCAAGGCGCTGGTGAAGGCCATCCACGGCCAGGGCGTCGTCTACCCCGCCGCGTTCGAGGCGGCCATCGGCGTGGCGGCCAGCAACATCAAGGGCCGCCCTGGGCGGCCACCTCGCGGGCCCGAGGTGGACGTGACCGTGCCCGGCGAGGGCGTGTGGAACGCGAAGTTCCTCTCACGCACCGCGGACGCCGAGCCCACGGTCGCGCCAGGCAAGGGCACGTCGTTCTCCACCGCGATCACCGCGGGCGTGGCGGCGGTCTGGCTCGACTACCACGGCCGCGACGCGCTGGTCGCCGCCTACGGACGCGCCGCGGTGCCGTCCAGTGTTCAAGTGGTCGCTCGTCACGCACGGCTTCGACACGCCGCCGCAGCTGTGCGAGAAGGCGCGGGCGCTGCACCTCGACTACGCGGATGGCATCTGCCAGGCCTCGACCGAGCCGTGGAACGCGCAGCTCTTCGGGCCGGGCATGCTGGACGTGGACAAGCTGCTGGCGGCGCCGCTGCCCGACTGAAGGCCGAGCTGTGCGACTTCGTCCGCAACGGCATCGGGGGCCGCTGGAAGCGCACGCCCGCGGACGCCGCCGATGATCTGCCCGGGCGCCTGACGGAAGTCCGCCGGCCGTTTACGCGCGGGCCTTCAGGAGATCCTGATCTCGGTGAGCAGGACCTCGCTGGGCGTCGGTCCCGGCGGCGGCGGCGGCGGCGGTGCCATGCGGGCGGCGAACCTGTTGATGGGCAGGACGATGAAGAAGTAGAGGCCCGCGGCCTTCAGCAGGAACGCGATCACGGCGTTGAGGAAGTCGTGCCGAGCGCGATCGGCCCCGCCTTGAGGGCCGAGAAGTCGGGCGTGCCGCCGACCAGCCGATGAGGGGCGTGATCAGGTCCTGACCATCGAGTCCACGATCGCCCCGAAGGCGGCGCCGATGATCACGCCTGACTGCGAGGTCGAGCACGTTGCCGCGCATGATGAACGCCCGGAAGCCCTTCCAACATCTCGCCCTCCTGGTTGGTGGCGGCTCGGTTCAGCCGTCCTGAAGTGAGTGTATCCCGCCGAACATTCCGCGAACGGAAGGCGCCGACAGACTCTGATGGGGTTCTGGATCAGGCCGGCTCGTCGTCCGGGCCCAGCCCGACGCGTCCGCGCGGATCCTCGGCGAGGGCCACCTGGCCGGACGAGTCTTCGCTCAGCGCCAGCTGACCGGGCCCCGCGCCCGTGAGTCGCGACTGGATGCGGGCCACGGCCTCCCGGGCCGCCCGGTCCTCCGCCAGCCCTCGCTCGTCGAGCTCCCGGAGCGGCATCACCGAGCGCGCCGTGCCGACCCGGCCCAGCGCTTCCGCGGCGGCGACGGACAAGCGGATGCGGGCCGCGCGCGAGCGCCTGAGGAGCGGCTCCTCGGCGACCGGCGATCCCGCCGCTGCCAGCGCCTGCGCGGCCGCCACGCGATCTCCACGCGCTGGTGGCCCAGCGCCGGGATCAGCCGGCCCACGTCCCCGTCGCGCGCGACGATCGCGAGGGCCGCCTGCACGGTCTGGACGCGATCGGCACCGCTCGCCGCGTCGAGGATGGCGGCGCCCGCTCGCGCTGCGCCACGGAATCGCCCAGCGCGCAGCGCCCGAGCGGAGCATCGATCGGGCGCGTCCACCGACGACGCGAGCGCCAGCAGCGCGGGCTGGCCTCTCCTCGGCCAGCCACAGCCCGGCCCGCAGACGCAGGTCGGGGTCCGGGTCCTCGAGCGCCGCCGACATCGCCGCGCGCGTCTCGGGCGCAGCCGCGCGCTCGCGAGAGCGTCGTGAGGGCGTGCCCGCGCACCAGCGGGAGCGGATCCCGTGCGCGCGATCGCGGCCAGGGGCGTCTCGGGCCGCTCGACCGGCGCCAGCCGCTCGGCCAGCGTCAGCACGAGCTGCAGCGTGTCTGCCTGCGGCTCGTCCGCTTCGTCGAAGCGATCGAGGAACTCGAGCCGAGGGCGCCGCCGGAGACGGAGGCCGACACGTCCACGTCCCGCGTGCCCAGCGGCTCCATCCGGATCCGTCCGGCGAGAGCTCGCGCGCCAGCCGGCGCGTCTCGGAATCGAGCAGGCTCCTCACCACGACCGGCTCCCCGCACGAACAGGTCGTCGTCGAACGGCGCGTCGCCGATCTCGATCCTCGCGCGTCGCGAGCGTCTTCTCGATGCGGCTGCCCAGCCCTCCCGCTCGAGCGCGATGGCATCCGCGAGGCCGTGCACCACGACGCGCGAGCCTCGCTGGTGCTTCCCGCGCTGGAACCGCTCGATGCGCACGGACTGCTGCCCCCGCCGGCCCGTGAGCACGGCGCGGGATGGGAAACCCGTGGCCAGCTCGATCTCCTGGAGGTCGCACTCGACGCGCCGCCACCAGCGCGCGAGCCGGTCGCGCTCCTTCGCCTCAGGCGAGGAACGCCGCGGCACCCGCACCGGCCGCGCCGAGGACGATCGAGAGCGGGTCGAGCACCAGAGCAGCCGCACCACCGGCTCCTCCCGCATCAGCTCCTTGTGCGCCAGCAGGTCGCGCACGGTCGCGACCAGCCAGCGGTCGGCGTTCACGCCGAACGCGATCTCCAGCGCGCGGGCGCTTGTCGCGCGGCGAGTGCGGCAGGCTCGAGGTAGCCGGCCAGCGTGGGGCTGGCCGCGTTGAGCGGCACCACGACCTCGTCCTGCCGCCGCAGGCGCCGCCCACCTTGTGCAGGTCGCCCGCCGCGTCCCAGACGAAGCGCCGCTCGTCGCCGTCGCCGCGCGCGACCTCGCAGACCAGCAGCTTGAAGATGCGTCTCCGGCTCGCCCAGCGAGCAGGTGGGCACCACCTGCCGCTTCCACAGGTCGGGCGCGGTCGGGAAGCGCGTGCCGCGCGGGACGATCACGGTGTGCTGCTCGCGCGCCGGTGCTGCGGGTCGTGGGTGACGAACGCGTAGTCGTGCACGATGAGGTCGGACGCGGCCACGCGGTCGGCGGCGAAGCAGGCGGCGCCGTAGCGCCACCGCCTCGAACGGCTGCCAGGCGCGCAGGCGGCGGCGCTCGAAGCGCTCCTCCAGGCAGCGGGAACACGCCGGGCAGCAGCGTGGAGCCGCTCCGACCAGCAGCACGTCCTCCACCGTCGTCGGCCGTCAGCTTCGCCTGCTCGAGCACCTCGTCCAGCGACGTTCCGAGGCCGCGGTAGAAGCCGTTCTCCTCCAGGGATCTCGCCCAGCCGCGCGCTGGCGAGCTGACGAAGCTGCTGCCCGGCGGACGCGACCCTCGGCGCGCGGAGAGCCCGGCGGCGTCAGCAGGAACGTCTGCGCTCTCGCGGAAGAAGACCTGCCTCCTTCACGCGGCAGGCCTCCGGCCAGCATCAGCCGGCGCCACAGGCGCAGCGATTCGTCGTCGCTCTCCTGCCAGCTCAGTAGTCCATCTGCTTGGCAGAGGTCGGTCAGCACCCAGCCGTCCACGGCGTTGCCGCCCAGGCAGCCGGCCGCGCTTGGCCAGCACCTCGGCCCGCCGCCCATCGCGCCGCGGCGGCGAGATGCGCACCAGCACCACGTGCATGGTGCCGCCGCCGATGTCCACCACCAGCACGTGCGCGCTCCTGCGATGAGGTTGAGGCCGTAGCCCAGCGCCGCCGCCACCGGCTCGTCCACGAAGCGCACGCGCTTCACGCCCGAGGTCCGCGCAGCAGGCCCTGCACCTCGGCGCGGTACGGCCTCGAACGCGGACACCGGAGCCGTCACCACCAGGTCGCGCGAGCCGGTGCCCGCTGGCGCGCTTCACCTCGGCCAGCAGCTCGCGCAGGTACGCGTGGGCCGCCTCGCGCGCAGTGACCGCCCGCCGGCCGACGCGGGCCAGCGGCGCAGCGGCTCGCCCGATGAGCGCGGTCTTGAAGGAGGGCACGAAGGACGGCGTGGGCCACGCCGTCGTTGCGCGCCAGCGCGGCGCGGCCGATCAGCGCCTGGCGCCCGCAGGAACATCCGCCGGGCGACCGGCGGCCAGCGGCCCACGCGGTCCGAGCAGGCTCGGCTGCTCGACCAGGTCCACCGCGGACGGGCACCAGCCGCGGCGCTTCCAGCGCGTCCTCGCCCTCGGGCTTGCGGCAGACCGCGGTCAGCTCGACGAGCTGCGGCTGCCCCCGTTCATCGTCCCAGCGGGCCACCGCGGAGTTGGTGGTGCCCAGATCAGGGCCCAGGCTTCCATGGATGCCCGACTGTAGAAGGGAGGGCGCCGCGCGCAAACGGGCGGCCGGCCGATTCTCTTATCCAGGCGATCGAGCGCACCACGCCGCCGTCCACGCGCAGGGCCGCGCCCGTCGTCGCGGGACGCCGGCGCGCTGCAGACGGTAGACGATCATGGCCGCGACCTCTCCTCGGCGGTCGTGGAGGCGCTTCAGGGATCGACGAGGGCCGCGCGGTCTTGAAGAAGTCGCGCTCGACGGTGGCGACGTCGGCGCCGCGCTGCGCGCGGCGATCTGGGGCTGCGCAGGTCGCCGACGCCCTCCGATGCGGTCGGACCACGGCAGCACGCTGTTCACCGTCACGCCGGTGCCGGAGAGCGGCCTCCGCCAGGCCGCGCGCGCGACCGCCAGCTGCGCCGTCTTGGTCACGCCGTAGTGGATCATCTCGACCGGGACCTGCAGCCCGGACCTTCGCTGGAGACGAACACGATGCGTCCCCGGTCAGCGCGCGCATGCCCGTGACGTAGTGGCGCGAGAGGCGCACGCCGCTCATCACGTTCGCCTCGAAGAAGCGCATCCAGTCGGCGTCAGTAGGATCTCGTCCGAAGGGCCTGGGGCCCCGGAAGATGCCCATGTTGTTTCCAGGCGTAACCGCCTCGGGGAACGCACGCGCGAGCGCCAGCACCCTTCGGCGCCCGACACGTCCAGGCGGCCACGCCTTCGACCTGCGCGCCAGGCACTTCCGCCCGGATCTTCCTGACGGCGGCGTCGACGCGCGGCTGCGTCCGGGGCCGTTCACGACGACGCGCGCCCTCCGCCGCCAGCGCAGCCTCGCGGCCGCCCGAATCCGATCCCGGCCGTCGATCCCGGTGACGACCGCCCGCTTGCCCTTCTTCAGACCGAGGCCGTCCATGGCTGTCCTCCCTCCGCCGCCTTGACGCACGGGAGGCCGCCGGCCGGCCGGCGACCCGAGGGCGGAACCTCAACTGGCCGCGTGGCCAGTTGGAGCGCTCGGCGCCAACTCTGCCCCGGGGCGAAGCGCAATCGGAGTCTACAGCTCCGCGGGCAGACCGGACGGCAGCGGGGGTCCGGGCCGGATGCGCCCGTGCCCAGGCCAGGCCCAGCACCGTGCAACGACGCTGCCCATCCCAGCGTCCGGCTGAGTCGCGCGAGGCCTCCCCGCGGCGCTCCCACGCCTCGGCCCGCGGCACGCCGACCTTAACGCGGACTGCCGCTGTCGAAAGAACACCGGGGACCGGGCGGTTATTCCCGCGGGACGAAACGGCGGGTCAGGTGTTATGTTTTCGGGCGAAGGTGCCGCCCCGTGGGAATCGTGGCCGACGCGCCGGTCCAGCACGCAGTCTCCGTGAAGCAGCCGTCGAGCACCTCGACGGCTTGTATGGCTTCGCGCTCAGCTTGTGCCGCGACCGCGTGACGGCGGAGGACCTCGTGCAGGAGACGTACCTGCGTGCGCCTGCAAGGCGCCGCGCCAGGCCGAGCGCGGGGCCCGGCATGAAGAGCTGGCTGTTCGCGATCCTCCACAACGTCTGGCGCAACGAGCTGCGCCGGCGCCGGCCCGCGGGCTACGCGGACGAAGCGGTCGAGCAGATCCCGTCGGACGAGCCTGACCCGCTCGACGCGGTGGACCGCCTGGAGGCGGGCAACCGCGTACTGACCGCGATCGAGCACCTGCCCGATCCGTTCCGCGAGGCGATCGTGCTGCGCTGCGTCGAGGGTTCACCTACCAGGAGATGGCCGCGATCGTGGGCCGCCCCGCGGGCACCATCATGAGCCGCCTGGCCCGCGCGGAGAGCGCTCCTGCGGCGCTCGCTCGGTCCCGCGCGGGTCGCCCTCGCGGGCGGGGAGCCGGTCGTGAGCATCCCTGGGTGCGAGGCCGCGCGGCGGCTCATCCCGTCGTTCCTGACGGCGAGCTGGTCGGCGAGGACCGCGCGCGGCTCCAGGCGCACGTCGACTCTGCACCGCCTGCCGCCGCGCGCTGGCGGACGAGGAACAGGTGGTGAACGCGGTCCGGCGCGCGGTCGGGCCGGCGCAGCGCCGCAGGCGCCGCAGAGCTGCGCGCGCGCATCGAGGCGACCCTGGCCGAGCCTGCCGCGCCGATGGTCCCGCGCCTGGCGGGGGGCCGCGGCGGCCGTCCTGCTGGCGCTGGCGGCGGCGGTCGCGTACCGGTCCTGTCGCGCCCCGCGACGCCCCCGGCGCTCGGCCAGCCGGAAGCGACCTCGCGCTCCTGGCCGCGGACACGCACCTGCGCTTACACCCGGGGCAGCTCCCGCTCGGAGGTCGGCTCCGAGCGCCTGAGGTCCTCTCGCGCTGGTTCTCGGGCCGCGTGCCCTTCAACCTCGCGCTGCCTGACTACCCCGTCGGCCCCGGCGAGCGCAAGCCCTATCACCTGATGGGAGGATCGGCTCGTCGCGTTTCGCGACGACTACGCCGCCTACGTCGCGTACCGGATGGACGACCGGCCCATCTCGCTCCTCGTGACCTCCGCCCAGCTCGCGTTCCCCGCGGGCGGCGAGATCGTGCCCTTCGCCTCGCTGGTGTTCCACCAGCGGTCGGTGAACGGCCTGAAGGTGATCACCTGACCGACAAGGGGCTCACCTACGCGCTGGCCTCGGACCTCTCGGTGGACGGCTCGCAGTCGTGCACGGTCTGCCACGGCTCGCCCCAGGAGCGCCGCCGCCTCGAGAGCTTCTCGCCCGCACCGCAGAGCTGACGCAGCAGTCCGGGCCAAAGAGGTGCCCGGCCGCTAGAGCGCGTTCTTGGCGATGCCCTGAGGGCGTTGTAGAGCTGCCTCACGTACGCGTCGGTGGTCATGAGCCAGAACCACTTGTCCCACTTCGCGAGCGGCCTGGACGCGACCAGCTGGTCGACGCTCTTGCCCTCGTCGATGCCCTTCTGCACGATCGCGGTCGTCTCCTTCAGCATCGCCAGGAAGGCCTCGAGGTCGGCCCTGGGTCGCCAGCGGCCCGTGCCCGGGGATGATCTTCACGTCCGCCGGCAGCTCGCCCAGCACCTTCTCCACCGCCGCCACGTAGCCCTTCAGCAGTTCCGCCGCTCTCCAGGTCGGATGAAGGGAAAGACGCCGTTGAAGAAGTCGTCGCCCATGTGCACCACGTTCGACTTCGTGAAGTAGACGACCGTGTCGCCGTCCGTGTGGCTGGCCGGCACGTGCTGGCCGCGCACCTCCTCGCCGTTGAGGTGCAGGCTCACCCTGGTGGTCGAACGTGATGACGCGGCAGCGCCTGCGGCGGCACCTCTGGCTCCGGGCTGGTCGCCGAAGCTGCTCTCGGCCTCCAGGCGCTTGCGCACGTTGTCGTGCGCGACGATCGTGGACTTGAGGCCGAACACCACGTTCCCGTGCGTGTGGTCGCCGTGGTAGTGCGTGTTCAGCACGAAGCGCACCGGCTGCGGGCTGATGCCCCTTCAGCGCGGCCTCGATCTTCGGGACCAGCGGCTCGAACTGGTCGTCCACCAGCACGGTCCCGTCCGTCCCGACCGAGACGCCGATGTTGCCGCCGGCGAAGCCACCCACGCCGTAGAGCATGTAGATGTTGCCGGCCACCTTCTCGGCTTTGATCTCGATCCTGCTCCAGTCGGGAGCGTTCTGGGCGGACGCGATCCGGCACGAACAACGCGAGCACGGCCACGGTTCCCCACACGCGCATCGGGCCCTCCTGGCGGAAGCGCGATTCTACCGTCCCCGCCCGGCCGGTGGCAGAATCGGGCCATGAAACCGACCGTCAGAGCCCTGGTCCTGGTCGCCGCCGCCGTGCTTGGCCGTCGCCGCGCGCCCGGCCGACGATCCCGACGCCGAAGTGCACGACCTGGTGATCCACGGCGGCCGCGTGATGGATCCCGAGACCGGCCTCGACGGCGTCCGCGACGTGGCGGTGGACGGCGGCCGCATCGCCGCCATCTCGGAGGCGCGCTCAAGGGGCACGAGTCCATCGACGCCCGCGGCCTGGTGGTCGCTCCTGGCTTCATCGACCTCCACGCGCACGGCCAGGACGCGGAGAACTACGCCCTGCGCGCGGCCGACGGCGTGACGACGGCGCTGGAGCTGGAGGTGGGCACCGGCGACGTCGACCGCTTCTACGCGGAGCGCGACGGCAAGGCGCTCGTGAACTACGGGGCCAGCGTCGGGCCACATCCCGGTGCGCATGGCGGTGATGGGCGACCTGCCGGCCTGGCTGCCTCCGGCCACCGCGCGGGCCGCCATCGTGGCGGCCGACGACGGGCAGCTCGAGGCGATCCGCAAGGGCATCCGCGACGGCCTGGAGCGCGGCGCGCTGGCGGTGGGCATGGGCATCCAGTACACGTCCGCCGCGTCGCGCCAGGAGATCCTGGAGGTGTTCCGCGAGGCCGCGGCCGCGGCCGCGCCGGTGCACGTGCACCTGCGCTACAACGGCACGCGCGAGCCGCTCAGCAGCACCGCCGCGCTGCAGGAGGTGCTGGCGGACGCCGCGCTCACCGGCGCCCCGCTGCATGTCGTGCACCTGCACAGCACGAGCGTGGCCTCGACCGAGCGCCACTCTCCGCATGATCGACGAGGCGCGGGCGCGCCACCTCGACGTGACCACGGAGTGCTATCCCTACACGGCCGGCACTGACCGACATCGCGTCCGGCGTCTTCGACGAGGGCTGGCGCGAGAGCCTCGGCATCGACTACGGGGACCTGCCGTGGGCGGCGACGGGCGAGCGCCTCACCGCCGAGACCTTCGCGGCCTACCGCAAGACCGGCGGCAACGTCGCCATCTTCTCGATCCCCGAGGCGCGGTGCGCGCGGCGATCGCCCACCCGCTGGTGATGATCGCGAGCGACGCCGCTCGATGCGTCCAGGGGCAAGGGCCACCCGCGCAGCGCGGGCACCGAACCGCGCGGCTGCTGGGCGTGTACGTGCGCGAGCAGAAGGTCCTGCTCGCTGATGGAGGCCATCCGCAAGGTCACCTTGCTGCCGGCGCAGCGGCTGGAGAAGCGCGCGCCCGCCTTCCGCGCCAAGGGCCGCGTGCGCGTCGGTGCCGACGCGGACCTCACGCTGTTCGATCCCGAGCGCGTGGAAGGACCGCGCGACCTGGGCGTCGCCCGCGCTCGCTCCCTGAGGGGATTCCCCGTACGTGCTGGTCGGCGGCGTGCGTGGCCGTCGTCGCCAGCGGGCCGGCTGGTGCCGAACACCTTCCCCGGCCAGGGCCTCCGCGCGCCGATGCGGTGAACACTCATCTCTCGGCCGAGATGGTCAACTTGAACCCGTCGAGATCCACCAGCCGGAAGGAGCGCGTGCCGTGAGGGCGTCGGCCGGCTCCGACGCCAGGACGCCGCCGCGATCCTTGATCCGCCGGGCGAGCGCATCGACGTCCTGCGCCGTCGTGATCTGCAGCGAGAAGCCCTCGCCCTTCGCGCGGTCGAGGCCCTTCGCGCCATCGTCCCGCGCGAGCAGGATGCGGACGGCGCCCGCCTCAGGGACACCGCGACGCGCTTCCCGTCGCGCTTCGTGCTCCTTGTCGACCGTGAAGCCCACGACGTCGCGGTACCAGGCGAGGCTGCGGTCGAGGTCGCTTGACCGTCAGCGCGGCTACCGCGAGCGCGCGTCCGGCGGAAACGATTCCGGGTCGCTGCGGTTGCTGTCGCCGAAGGTGAACGAACCGCTCATGGCTCCCTCCCGCTGGGCCGAGCGTAACGCATCCCGCCAGCCCCGGAAAGGACGAAGCTGAGGGAACGTCACCCATTGCTCGAGGAACAGGCGCGAGACCGCGTTGAACGGGCTCGTGAAGGGCTCGGGCGGCACCGGCTCGCGCCCGTGGCCTCGGCCCTGCATCGCGAGCGAGGCGACGATGGCGGCGGCTCCCAGGGCCGCGCCCAGCCAGGGACACCCGCACCAGCGCGGCGACCAGCGCGACGTTGCCCATCAGGAACAGCGGCACCGCCACGATGTGCATCGAGGAGGTTGGCGCGCGAACGGTGATACCGCGCATAGCCCTCCCACTGCCAGCGAAGCAGCCCGGCGACGCTCATGCGGTGTGACTCCTCTGCGATCGGCTCCCACAGCGCGTACACCGGGAACCCCGCGGCGGCCAGCAGCAGGCCGAAGACCGGCGCGTAAGTTGGGGACTGCCTGGTCGATCTCGCCTCCGACGATCGCGACCAGGCCGGCCAGCGTCCCGACCAGGAACACGAGCGGCACCAGCGGGTAGCCGGGCGTGCGGAACGGCCGCGGCGCGCGGGCCGCGTCCGACGCAGCACGAAGACCGCGCCGACCGCGAACAGCAGCGCGCGACCACTCGACCACCACGAAGTAGGTCGTCAGCCGGTCGAAGTCGCGCAGCAGCGCGACCAGGACGACCGCGACCGCGGCGCTGGATCAGGATCGCCGCGTGGGGCGTGGACCAGCGCGGATGCGCGCGGCCGAGGAACGAGAAGGTCAGGCCGTCGCGCGGCGAGCGGCGTAGGCGACGCGCGGCTTGGCCAGGATGTTGCCGTTGAGCGCGCCGAACACGCTGCACAGGATGGCGCCCGGCGATGCAGCGTCGCGCCGAGCGGGCCCGAGGCGGTCGGCCATGATCCGCTGCGGCACGCCGCCCGCCTCCCGCGCCATCGCGTCCACCGGCATCGCGTAGAAATAGCCGATGTTGGCGCCGACGTACAGCAGCACGATCGTCGAGCATCCCCGCCACGATGATGCGGCGCATGAGCCGCTCGGGCGCGCGCACCTCGCCCGCGATCATGCTGACCGCGATCCAGCCGTCGTAGGCCCAGATCACGGACGCGGCCCCGCGTCCCAGGTTCCGACGCGTCGGCCGCTCGACGCCAGGTGCGCGAAGCTGCCGCCCGGCGTCGCTGAACGACACGAGCATCAGCACCAGCAGGGCGCCGACCTTGATGACGGTGAGCACGTCCTGCACCGCCGAGCCCAGGCGCGCGCCCAGCAGGTTCGACCGATCGTGAGGGCGAGGATCGTGAGCGACGCCACGATCGGCACGCCCCAGGCGGCCACGGCCCGGGGATCGGCCCGGCCAGGCTCGAGCAGCAGCTCGCGCGAAGAACGTGGCCAGCGCGCCGATGGTGGCGGGCGTCGTCACCAGCAGGTAGAGCCAGCCGAAGACGAACGCGGCCGAGTCGCCGTAGGCCGCGCGCAGGTACACGTAGGCGCCGCCCGTCTGCGGCAGCATCGACGCCGAGCTCGGCCAGGGCCAGGGCGCCGCACAGGCTCACCAGGCCGAAGCCGACCCACAGGCCGAGGATGGCCGCCGGGTCGCCGACGTCGCGCGCCAGCGTGTACGGCTTCCGGAACACGCCGCTGCCGATCGTGATGCCCACGATCAGCGCCAGCCCCCCAGAAGCCGATGGTGCGCGGAGGTCCGGACCGGAAGCGACCGGCGTCGCTGACTGCCCGATCCCGGGAAGCCTGGCGACGCCGGTCGCGATGTCGACTCGGACGAGCGAGCGCTGGTCCTGCTTGTCCGTCGCAGGACCAGGGCTGGCCGCGGGCGTCGCGGCGGCGCCAGGGGCCGGGAACCCGCGCTTGCGCATCAACGCCTCGATCCCGGGATCGTGACCGCGGAAGGCGCGGTAGCCCTCGGCGGGATCGACGCGTGTTGCCCACCGAGAACACGCCGTGCTCCACCAGTCGCTGGGCGACCGTCTTGTCGCACAGGCCCGCCGCGCTCCAGGAACGTCTCGCCGCGTCGGCCGGTGAGCGTGTCCGACCAGAGGTAGCCGTAGTACCCCGCCGAGTACCCGTCGCCCCGAGAAGACGTGTGGATCGGTGTGCGGTGCCGCCATCACGATCTCCCGAGCATGCCCATCGCGGCCAGCGCGTCCCGCTCGCACCCATCGGGGTCAGATGGGGTGTCGCCGGCCAGTGGTGGAGGCTTCACGCCGATGAGCGGCGCTCGCCGGGTGGCCGGGTCCACCGCCTCAAAGCCCTGGCTGAACGCGGCGGCCGTCTTCCTCGATCTGCTAAAACCAGCTCGGCCGATGCGGCGCAACGGTCTCAGGTAGTGCAGCGCGCGTACGTGTTCAAGGCATCCCGCGGCGTCGTGCCAGCCGCAGCGTTCAGGAGCTGCGACGGGAACTCCGATCGGTCGCATGCCGACTGCGGTGCCGGAGAGCGCCGGGTAGCTCACGGCTCGAGCTGAGGCCGGTAGCGCGTGGCCGAACTGCAAGAGCGTGGCTGCGGCCGATCCAGCTGGCGAGTGACGGACTCGGCCCGGCTTGCCCTTCACGAAGTCTTCCGTAGGCTTGTTTCGGACACAGATGGTCGAGACCGCGCCGTCGAAGCGCCCTCGGCGAGCGTGCACGTGGCACTATCCAGCGCGCCGACCGCTTGCCTTCTCTGGCCGCGCGCGGATCGAAGTTAACGCTGCAGGCGCTGATGTGCTCGCCTTCGGGCTCGTGACGTCTCCCGCCGACCTGCACGGCCCGTGCGCGCCCTTCGCCGCCAGCTCGAAGTGGGGCTTGAACTCAACCCGGAACAGCTGGCCCGCCACGTAGAATGCTTATGCCCCGCGCAGCTTCCGCAGCCGTGCGGTGGCTCACCCTCGCTCTCGCCCAGGCTGTAAATGGCCTTTGCGGACCTCTCGCGTAGTAGCGGTAGTCAGTCCCAGTGCTCGATGGCGGTGAGGTGTGGCGCCCCGTTGGCTGGCGATCGCCTGCAATGCTCGCTGACGACCCCTTCGTGGACGCGGGCCACCGCGGGCTTCCGCGACCGCCTCCGGTAAAGCCCTCACAGGGCGCGCTTCGGGCGTCTCGGCCATCGGCGCCCTCGAGACGCCAGCGCGCGTGGGTCGCGTAGCCCAGCAGCTTCGCTCGCTCATGGCAGCTGCAGTGATCCCGGCGATGATCCGCTGTTGACGTCCTTGGCGTCGCCGCAGCCGCCAGGCGGCCAGTACGTGCGCACAGACCTTCCCGCGCAGGTCGCGCCGGTCGGAGTAGGTCAGGAGTTCGCGATCCACGCTCGACCGGGCGTTGAGTGGTCATCGGCCCACTGGCTCCCGTGCCCGGCGGGACTGCCGCGCCGCCGCACGAGGCGCGCGATAGGCAGCGAGTCCCGCATAGCCCCGCCAGGTCCTGACTCCCTTGTCGAGCACGAGCACGTAGTCGAGTCCCCAGTCCGCCAGCAGCAATGCTCCGGCTGAAGCTGCGTAGAGCGAGCTGCCAGGCGCTGGCTGATCCCCGGCAGGCGCGCCTGGGCGCGGCGGCGGTCCGGCCGGGCGCTCGGCTCCGCACGCGAAGGTGTTATGCGGTGTGGAACCAGGCCAGCCGCTTCTGCTTCTGGCGCGTCAGGGCCTGACGTCTCGCGCGTCGTCGACCACCCCGATGCGCCCGAGTGAGTTTCTGCGCTCTGGGTGATCTTGCTCGCCGAAACGCGGCCAGGGCGCTTCCGGCGCCACCCGCGCTTCGGGATCTCCTGGAAGTCCGGCGTGCTTCGGCGGTCCCGCCGCCAGGACGGCGGGAGGGGTGGCTGGCACGCGTTCTCAGTGCGGCAGCCCGGAGCGCTCCTGGCTCGCGATCGATCGCGAAGCCTGGGCCGGCGGAGCCGGGCCGGTTCGCAGATCCAGATCGACTTCTGCCGCCAGCCGCGGCTCGTCCGCTGGCAGCCTCGGCGCCGGCTTGAACCCCGAGCTTCACCTTCTCAGAACTGGGGTCTCCCCGCCCCAGGGGCCCGTCCAGGGCGCCAGCAGCGGGTTGCCGCCGGCGCGCCGGAGCGCGCGCCGCAGCGCTTCTCCGGCTTCGGCGACCATGCGGGGCGGCGAAGAACGCGGCCACGCCCGCGCATGCGAGTGCGATCTTGATCATCGTACGCTTGAAGCTCCTTGCTTCCTGTTTGGTTCCGGGACGCCTCCCCGGGGGAAGACCGTCATCTTTATTCGCGCTGTCGCGATGAGCGGGCGCATCCGGCTATCGTCCTCCTGCTCGTGCGGTGGCTCCGCGGCCGCGGTCCCCCGCCTGACCCCGCCCTGAACCCGGCGTTCCTCCACGTCAAGGCCGGCCGTTTCGAGGACGCCCGGAGCGCGGCCGAGCACCACCCAGCCGCCCAGCGCCGTGCCCATCCGGCAGGTGGAGTTCGTGATCGGGCTCTCGTACCACCAGCAGAAGCTCCTACGGTCGAGCAGTTTACCCTGAGCGCGGCCTGGCCTGGAGCCGGACTACGTGACCGCGCGCCTTCTTCCACGGTTCGCCCCCTCTGAACCTGGGACGGCTCGACGCCGCGAGGGCCGAGTTGGAGCGTCACCTCGCGCGCGCGCCCGGCGCAGAGCCGAGCGCGCGCCGGCCTGGGCCTGGTCGCGATCGAGCAGGACCGCGTCGACGACGCGCAGCGCGAGATCGGGCGGCGATCGCCCTGGCTGAGGGGCAGGCGCCGCGAGTGACGCGATGCCATGCTCGCTGGCTCATGCGCGGCTGGCGCGATCGTGCACCTCCGCCGCGACCGCGGCGTCGAGTCCCGCGCGGGCCGAGCTCGAAAGTCGATCGCGCTCCAACCCCGACCACTTCGAGACGTGGCAGCAGCTTCTCGCGGCGCGTCCTGCGCCGGCAGGGCGACGACGCCGGGGCCGACCGCGCAGGCCCGGTCTCGGACGAGCTGTTCCGCCGCCGCACCGGCCAGGAGGTCCCATGATCAGTCGCGCCCGCGCTCCTGGCGGATCGCTGCCCACTTCCACGGACGCGGACCGAGCGGTCCGGCATCCGCATGAGCCTCACCAGCGGGCGCCACCGCCCACGCAGATCCTGGGGTGAAGGGCGGCGGGCGCCCCTGATCGATTACGACAACGACGGCGACTTCCGACCTCGTTCGTGCCCGGCGGCGCACGCTGGACGCGCCCCGCGCACGGGCCTGGTGCGCGCCTGTTCGAGAACCTGGGCGCGGCCTGCGCTTCCAGGGACGTCTGCGGCCGCGATGGATCGCGTTCCGCGCTGGCTGGGGATGGCGTCGCCGCGGTCGGCGACGTGGACGGGAACGGCTACGGCGACATCTACGTGGCTGCGTTCAGGCGCGGACGCGCTCCTTCTTAACGACGGGCACAAGCACTTCCGCGACGGGACCGCGGCCGACGCTCGGGCGACCCACGGTGGAGCACCGCCGCCGCGCTTCGCCGACCTCGCCGACGGGGACGGCGACCTCGATCTCTCCGTCGCGAACTACCTCGAGTTCGATCCCGCGCACTCCCGCCAGGCGCGACGTTCCGCGGGCAGCCGTCTTCGCGGGGCCCAAGGGTCTGACGCTGTCCGCGGACGCGCTCTGCTACGAGAACGTGGGCGGCGGGCGGATTCAGGACGCAGAGTGCTTCCGTCGGGATCGCGTCGGCCCGTCCCTCGTTCGGCCTCGGCGTGCGCCATCCTCGATCTCGACGGCGACTCGCGTCCCGACGTAGTCCGTCGGCAACGACTCCGATGCCCTCGTTCCTCCTGGATCGAACCAGGGCGGGATGCGCTTCGCCGACCGCGCGCTGGCGATGGGGCTCGCCCTCAACGGCGACGGGCAGGGCGCAGGCCACCATGCGGCATCGCGATCGCGGACGTCAACGCCGACTGGCCGTCCCGGACGTCTTCAACCAGCAACTTCGCGGACGACACGAACACTCTCGCGCGTCAGCCTGCCCGGACCGGCCGCCTGGGAGGACCGGACGCGCCAGTACAACCTGGGCGCGGTGAGCCGTCCGTTCCTGGGCTGGGCCACGGGCTTCCACGACTTCCGACCAGGACGGCGACGAGGACCTGGTCGTCTTCCAACAGGCACGTTCTACCCCACCGCCACGTCTCGACACCCATGGACTCGACCTATCGCCAGACGCCGCTCTGTTCGAGCGCGCGGGGGCACGGTTCGAGCGTGCGTGGACGCGGCGCGCCGGCGCGCCTGGCTCGCGGAAGCGCACGTGGGATTCGCGGCGCGGCCTTCCGGGGACTCCAGACCGGGGACGGCGACGTGGACGTCGTGGTGGCGGAGCGCGGCGGGCTGCCCGCGTGCTCAGAACGACGGCGCGCGGGCCGTTCCTGGCGGTCTCCTGGCCGATCGGCGGCCCGGCATCGGCAACCGGCACGGAGTGCGGCAGCAAGGTCGTGCCTCGCTAGGGCGACGCCAGGTCCAGACTCGCTGGATCGTCGGCGGGGGCAGCTTCCAGGCGTCGTCGGCGCCGGTCGCGTACTTCGGGCTGGCCGGGTCGGGCGACGCGAGCCTCGAGGTCACCTGGAGCGACGGAACCGTCCAGAAGGTGGAGCGCGCCGGCCCCGGCGCGGTGGACCGTCGAGCGCCGCTAGCCGTTTTCTTCCGTGCCCGCGGCGCAGGCGTAGAATGCGGCGCCATGCACAGCAGCAGTCCTGGGGGCGCGCGCTTCGGGCGGCAGCGTCTCCATGCTCGTGCCGGCCGCGGCGGGGTTGCCAGCGGGACCCGCGCGGCGGCGAGCTGCACGCGACGGAGGGTCGTGCTGGCCCGCGAGGTCGAGGGCTCCGCGCCATCGCCAACCGCGCGGCGCGCGGCGAGGCCATCCTGGCGCCGGACGACGTGGTCGTCGTCGTCATCAGGATATCCGCCGGTGCGGGACCTCCTGACGGCGAACCTGCCTTCGAGGCGCAGGTCGACAAGTACCAGATCAGCCTTCAGCGCGCGGAGGTGACGTTCGGGGCAAGCCCGCTCATCGCGCTCCAGGGGCTCGGTGAAGCCCAGGGAAGGAATGGACGTCGAGGGCACGGTGCGCGTGCTGGGCGCGCTGGAGAAGATCCGGATCGACCCGCCTCCGGGCCAGCTCAGCGCCTCCGTCGCGGTGGACCACGTGGACATCAAGCGGCTCGCGGGCTTCGAGAGCTTCCTGCCCGGGGCCGGCCTCGACGAGGTGGCGCGCATGGTGCGCGCCAGCTCAGGACCGGATCCCGGACCCCGCGATCCGGTAGAGGTGGAGCCGCAGATCGCCTTCCGGAGGTCACCTCCGGGCCCGTGCGGCTGGAGGGCGCGACCATGCACCTCTCCATCGGCGTGTGCCGGACGTGGTCGCCGGGAGCGGCCGGCTGTGGATCACGATCACCTTGAAGCCTGGCGACGAATCACGAAGACCGCGGATGCCGCGAGCCGGCCGCGGACGCCAAGGCGGAAGGCGCCAGGTGAACGCCCGCGCATCGCGCTGCTCGTCGCGTGGGCCTCGGCGGCCGGCGGCTGTTCGAGGCGCGCCGCCGCGACGGTGAATGGCGGAGCAGCGGCAGGAGATCGACCGCCTGACGAAGTGAGCGCGACGAGCTCCGCCTCGAAGATCGGGAGATGGTCGAGAAGGACCCCCGGTTCGACGGCGTGCCCGACAACACCGTGACGGTCGGCGTGCCACCTCGCTCGCCCGCACGCTCATCGAGAAAGGTGCTGGGCGGCGTGGCCGACCGGATCGCGCGGCTCGCGAACCTGCGCGTGCGCAAGAACGGCACGATCAAGAAGGTCGTGACCATCTGGCGCGCGTACGAGCTGGACGTGAACGTGGTGGAGGTCGTAGCATCCGGGCACCCGGCAAGCCGGACCTCAAGTTCGGAGGCAACGAGGTCGCGGTCTCGCTGCCCGTGAAGGTCGTGAGCGGCCACGGCAAGCGCCAGCATCCACTTCAAGCGGGACGCGCAAGAACGTGAGCGGCGCGGTCTCGCGGAGACATGGACGTGACGCGCGACGTGGACGGCTCCATCAAGCAGCTGGCGCTCGATGCGAAGGGACGCGCTCGCGCTGGCCAGCGCAGCGGTCGATCCTGGCCAAGCCGCGCTTCCCGGAGATGCATCCGCCTCGAGGTGGTGCCCTCGAAGGAGTCCTGGGCCTCGGTGCAGGCCCTGCTGGACGGAAGAGCGGGGTGTGCGGGTTCGTGCTGTAAAGTGGACATCCCGAACGTCCTCGACAACGTGCTGGGCAAGGGATTCTCGGTGAAGCCGCCGGTCCGAGAAGCTCGAAGCCGGTCGCGGTGCCCATCGGGATCGAGCAACAGGTCGCGGTCAAGACCGCGCCATGACGGTCGCCGTCGCCGTGGGCGCAACCTAGTCATCGGAGCAGTCGCTCGTCGGGCGCGAACGTGAGCGTGGGCGCGGCACGGCGGGCGCACCGGTGAGCCCCCGCGAGCGCCGCTCCTCGAACAAGAACCGCTGACCGAGCCATGGGCTACCGCGTCTCTCGAGCTGATACCCGCGACGGCCCATCTCGAGTTCTACCAAGGCTCGAACCCGAACCCGTTCTACGGCGTCAGCTTCGAGCTGGACGCGACCGCGCTGTGGGCCAGACCGCGCGAGCGGGCGCGTCGACCTATGCCGCGATGGTGGGCTCACCATCGCGCGCTGCTCCCCATCGATGCGCGTTCCGCACGCGCCTGCGCCGGCGACGACGTCGTGCTGCACGACACGCTGCGCGTCGGGATGACGGTGCCCGCGCCGGAGCGGACGTTCACCTTCGCGGCCCTGGAGTGGGACCCATCCGCCGCGGACTTCCTGTCCCGCGCCAGGCGATCGCGTCGCGCCTCGGAGGGCGTGGACCTCACGGGCGGCGCCGCGCCCGACTTCGCGTAACACGGCGCGCTGCCCAAGGTGCCGTTCACGAACTCACGGCACGTCGCGCTGTCCGACCCGACCTGGGCCAGCCTGAGGCCGCGTTCGGGCGGTTCCGCGAACAGGACGGCCGCACCATCGTCCCGGTCGGCGTCGCCGTCAACCACCTCTTACGTCGACGGCGCCGACCTGGGCGAGGCCACGAAGGGCTCGTCGACTCCTTCGCCTGCGCGTTTAGCCGCGGTAGCCAACAGGCTCGAACGGCTACGGACGGGGACGGGGCTAGAGCCACCCACGAACGGGAACGGGCGCGAGTCCCCTAACGGACGGAACGGGGCTGGTCCAGCTACGGACGGGAACGGGGCCCGAACCATCGACGAACGAACGGGCGCCGTGCACTCGTCGTGCCGGCGGGTTCATCGGGCGGTTGAGCCGTCACGTCGAGTGCAGGGACGCGGTTGGCCACAGGAACCTCTCCGAGCCGGCCGGCTGCCGGCCTTGGCGCAAGGCCGGCAGCGAGCCGGCTCCTCGAAACGGAGGTTCGAAGTGGCTCAATCGCTCGTCGTTCCAGACTGCGAGCGTCTCGACGCGTACCGGGTCGCCGTCGAGTTCCAGGTCCTCGCGGCTTCCATCCGCGCTACCCGGCGGTTAGAGCGCTGCGCGACCAGCTGGATCGCGCGAGCGTTTCGATCGTCCTGAACGTCGCGGAAGGGCCGGCCACTTCGCTCCCGCGCTCACGGCGCACTTCTACCCGATCGCGCGTGGCAGCGCGATGGAGTCGTTGGCGGCGCTCTCGCTCCTCTCGGCGCGGTCCCTCATCGGACCCGCGGACCATCGCCGCGCGCGGCCGTTCCCTCCTGACGCGCATCGTCGCGATGCTCGACGGAAGCTGATTGCATCCATGCGGGCCAGTTCCGTTCCCGCGGCCGTTCCCGTTCCCGTCCGTTGATGACTCGAGCCCCATTCCCGTCCGTGGCCGTGGGCCGTTCCGTTCCCGTTCCCGTCCGTAGCCGATCGGGTCGATGCGGCTAGCTTCGAGCACCTTCGCCCCGCGTCTCGGGCGGGGCCAGGAGCCAGCAGGGCCGCCAGGAAGAACGCGAAGGCGAGCAGGAAGAACGCCGAGCCGAGCGAGTAGCGGACGGCCAGGGCGCCGACCACGAACCGGTGCGGCAGCGGACAGGCCGCGGCCGATGTTGTAGCTGATGCCCATCGCGGTCGCGCGGACCTCGGTCGGGAACAGCTCCGCGGCTAGCGCGCTGAAGCCCGAGAAGAACCCGGTGCCGAAGAACGCGACGAAGGGGCCGAGCAGCAGAGAGCGTGGTGGGCCGGGTCGCCAGGCCGTACAGCGGCACCAGCGCGGAGGCGGTCAGCAGGTACACGACATAGCTGCGCTGCCGTGCCGAACGCGTCGGCCGCGAAGCCGAAGCAGCACGTAGCCGAGCCACTTGCCGAGCCCATGACGACCAGCCAGGTCGTGGTCTGGAGGAGGTCCAGGCCGCGCCCGCCCTGCTCGACCGGCAGCGTGAGGTAGCGCCGGGATCCACGTGAAGAGCCCCCAGTACCCGAACATCCCGAGGCGTTCATCGCGGTCGCCAGCAGGCCGTTGCGCCGGATGTCGGGACGCAGGAGCACGCGCAGCGAGCCGCCGCCGGATCGCCCTTCTCGAGCCAGACGTCCGACTCGGGCACGTCGCTTGCGGATCCAGAGCACGAGCAGCGCCGGCAGGATGCCGACGAAGAAGACCGCGCGCCACCCGTAGCGCGGAAGCACGACGCCGACCACGCAGGCCGCGATGATCTCGCCGATGGCCCAAGTGGACTGCATGATCCCGAGCGCCTTGCCACGGTGCTCGGGCCGCCAGGTCTCCCGCGATCAGCGCGGCGCCGGTCGTCCACTCGCCGCCCATGCCCAGCCCCAGCAGGAAGCGGAAGAACGCGAGCTGCACCACCGTCGTCGAGAGCCTGCAGGCACCGCTGGCACGCGAGTAGACGAGGATCGACAGCATGAGGGCCCGCGTGCGGCCGAGACGGTCGGCCAGGAAGCCGAAGGCGAAGCCGCCCAGGGCGGACGCGAGCAGCGTGAGCGAGTTGAGCGAGGCCGCCCGTGCTCTTGGCCAATCCCAGGTCGCGCATGAGGTGCGCGAGGACCAGCGAATAGAGCATCACGTCCATCGCGTCCAGCATCCAGCCCAGCCCGCCCGCGAGCAGGGAGCGGCGCCCGCCTCGGTCACCTGCGCGGGCCAGGCCAGGCCCAGGAACCTGCGGGAGCCGGCGGCGTCGGGACGACGGGCTGCGCTTCGACCATGAGAGCGGCGCTCCGTGAGCGTGGCCCGCCCGACGCCAGTACGACGCGATTGCGTCCCTGGCGCTTGGCCTCGTACAGCGCGACGTCCGCGGCGCGCAGCAGGTCGTCGGCGCTGGCGGCATGCGCCGGGTACTCGGCGACGCCCATCGAGAGCGTGACGCCGACGTCGTGGGCCCTGGTGGGAGACCTGGAGCCGCTCGAAGGCGGAGCGCCAGACCTGGCGCGCGCGGCGGCCGCCTGGGCGGATGCGCCGGGCAGGACCACCACGAACTCCTCGCCTCCGAAGCGGCAGGCCACGTCGCCGTGGCGCGTCTCGTCGCCCAGGAAGCCGCCGACCGCCTGCAGCATGCGGTCGCCGGTCTCGTGCCCGAACGCGTCGTTGAGCGCCTTGAAGTGGTCGACGTCCAGCATCACCACCGCCAGGGTCGCGTCTCGCGGGCGCAGCGTGCCAGCTCGCGCTGCAGCGTCTCGGTCAGGTAGCGCCGGTTGAAGAGGCCGGTCAGCGGGTCGCGGATGGCCTGGTCGCGCAGGCGGGCCTGGAGGGCCTCGATCTCGGAGAGCTGGCCCCTTCAGGCGCTCGTTGGCGTCGCGCAGCTCCTCCTCGGCGCGCCGGCGCTCGGCCAGCTCGCGCAGGCTGCCTTCGTACAGACGCGCGCGTTCTTGATCGCGATGGCGGCCTGCGCGCCGAACGCCAGGGCCACCTGCGCGTGACGCTCGGCGTAGAAGGCGGGCTCCATCTTGTCCAGGGCCAGCATGCCGATGCACTGGCTGCCGTAGAGGAGCGGCACCCCCATCCACGAGCGCACGCCGGAGAGCGCGTGGGCCACGCTCGGGAAGTCCGTGTAGGGATGGCGGCCCAGGATGTCGGACACGACGACGGGGCGCGCGTCTGCAGGACGTCGCGGTTGGGCATCGTTCCCGCGCACGGCCTCGAAGCCAATGCCGAGGAAGTGGTCGAGGTCGATGCCGCGCCCGCCGATGATGACCATGCGCTCGCCCTGGAGCTCCTGCACGGACGCGGTGTCGTAGGGCACCACGTTCTGCAGCTCGCCTCAGGATGGCGGCCAGCACCTCCTGCAGCGCGAGGGTCGCGGACAGCGCCTGCGTGGCGGCGCGCAGCGCCTGTGCCTGCTCGCGCGCGGAGCGCTCGGTCGCGAACAGGCGCTCGTTCCCGTGCGCGATGGCGGCGGCCTGCGCGAAGCGGGCCAGCGGCGCCGCGGCATCGCCGTCGAAGGACCGGCCGGCGTCGTGCCCGAGGGCGAGCACGCCGGCCACGGCGCCGCCGACGCGGACCGGCACGGCCAGCGTGCCGCCGGTCGCGCGCACGGTGCCGCTCGCGCGCACCGCCTGCTCGATCTCCGCGACGGCCCGGTCCGGATCCGTCCAGGCCCCGATGGCCCGCGCGGATGGCCGGCTCGATCGTCCCACGCGACCGAGACGAAGCCGTGCGGTGCCCGGAAGACGCGCGCGGCGTGCCGGACGATGTCGTCGAGCACCTCGCCGAGCGGACGATGCGCGTTGAGCGCGGCCAGGACCTCGTCGAAGGCCGCCAGCCAGGCGGGCGGCCTTCCGGACGGAGACGCCGCGACGTGTTCGGGAGGTGGATCGGCCAGGGAGCCTCGCGCGCGGCCAGTGTACCGCCAACGCGGGCTCGAACCGGCCAGTGTTCTAGGGCCCTCATCTGATCCACCACCGCCAGCGCGGATGCCATGTCGCGCGGACGGGACGCGACGTCGCGGGTGACGTGCGGGATCGCCTGGGGTCGAGGCGGCTCCGCCGGAGCGGCCACCATCGCCGCCACCGCGAGCGCGGTCAACCCCAGGACCCAGACAGCCAGGCGACGCATGTGCCCTCCCCCTCCCATACGCGCAGGAGGCCGGAGCACTCCTCAACGACGCGCGGCCTGGATTCAGGGCCCGGGATCGGCCGGGCGCATGTCGGCCGGGCGCAGGCCGAAGTCGAGCGGCGGCTCCCAGGCGACGCGGTTCGAGACGAGCACGGCGTCGTTCGGGACCACCAGCGGGAGGTACACGTGCAGCCCGGCCAGGCGGCCCAGCGCGCGGCGCAGGTTGGCCAGGCGATCGGCCGGGCTGGTGCCTGTCGTTGGCCGCGTCGATCAGGCGGTCCAGCTCCATGTCCCGGAGACCGGCCGAGTTGATGGCGCCCCAGGCGGCCGCCCGGCGAGTAGGCGAGCTGGTCGAGCGCGTCGCCGGCGTCGCCCGCCTCGCACGCGAACCCGAGCAGGTGGAAGTGACGACCGGCCGGCGTCCACCAGCTGGAAGAAGTCCCCTTTGTCGAGCGCGTGCGGCCGCACGCGGATGCCCACCTGGCCCAGCTGCGCGGCCACCGCCTCCAGCAGCTCGCGATCGCGCGGATAGCGGTTGTGCGTGCCGTCGAGCGCGATCTCGAGCCCGTCCGGGTGGCCCGCCTGGGCGAGCAGGGCGCGCGCGCGCCAGGTCGCGATGGGGCGGCCGCACGTCGCGGTCGAAGCCGGCCGCGCCGCGGGCACCATCCTGGGTGGCGACACGCCCGTGTCCGCCCAGGGCGGAGGTGACGAGCGTCTCGCGATCGACCGCCAGGGAGACGGCCTCCCGGGCCCGCGGATCGTCGAACGGCGGCCGATCGACGCGCAGCGCCAGGAACATCACCGTGAGGCTGGGACGCGCTCGACCGCGCACGTCCGCGCGCGCCTTCAGCTCCTCGAGGCTCTCGAACGGCACGTGGTCGGCGAGGTCCGCCTCGCCGTTCCAGGACGCGGGCCACCCGCGCGCGTCCGTCCGGCTCCATCACGAACCGCGCCTCTTGGCGAAGGCCGGCGCGGGCCCGCGGTAGTGCGCGTTGCGCGCGAGGACGAGCACTCGCGGCCCGGCGTCCAGGACTGCAGGCGATAGGGCCCCGTGCCCACCCGCCGGCACCGGCTTGGCGTCGACCGCCTCGGCGGGGATCACGTAGCCCCAGGGCAGCTTGGTCAGCAGCACCAGGTCCGGCGCGCGCGCGCACCTTGGGCAGGCGGTCGCCCTGGACCTCCGCCGACCTCGATCGAGTGCAGGTAGTCGCGCGTGGGCCAACCCGTGGCGGGCCGGGGCCAGCAGCGAGGCGGCGACGTCCCGCGCGCACAGCACGGGCGGCCGTCCGAGCAGCGCAGCCCGTCCTTGAGTCTCGACCACGTAGGTCCGCTCGTCGGGGTTCTCCCAGCGGACGGCCAGGGCTGGCTCGATCCGGTGATCCGGGTCGTGGCGCGTCAGCCCCTCGAAGATGCTGGCGTTGACCAGCCAGGTGGCGCCTCGTTGCTGAGGGGCGGGTTCTGGGAAGAAGCCCGTGACGTCGGCGCGACGCGGCCAGCACCAGCGGCCGCGAGGGGGCCGCGACGCGCTCCGGCAGGACATGTGTGCCCGCGAGCATCCCTGCCGCGACCCAAGCGCACGATCGAGCGGCTCACCAGGCATCATCCTACCCGCTCGGCGCGCGGCGCAGCGCGTCCCCGTTCTTTGTGAGCGGCCCGGCCCGCCCCGGCACGCGGATGTAGAGTGATCGAAACGGGGTCTGTTCGGACTCCGGCTTCAATCGCGAGGAGGCACCTGTGGCGCCAGATGACAAAGACGACGACATGCCCGACTTCTCCGACGTGCAAAGCGGCGCGTCCACCACGGCCCAGGGGCGGAGGTGTACCGAGACCTACGAGGTGAAGCCCGGCGACAGCCTCTCGAAGATCGCCAAGCACGTCTACGGCAAGGCCTCCGACTGGAACCGGATCTTCGAGGGCCAATCAGCGACATCCTGAAGGATCCCGACAAGATCTTCCCCGGCCAGAAGCTGAAGATCCCGTCGGCCAGCTGACCCCGGAAGCAGGCAACAGACAGAGGAGAGACCCATGAAGAAACTGGCCGCGGCGCTGCAATTGCCCGCGCTCTGCTCCTGGACCGCGACGGCCTGCAAGAAGGCCGAGGCCCCGCCGACGCCGGCGCCCCACGCTGGCGGCGCCGACGACCACGCTGCGCCGCCGCCCGCCGAGCGTGACTCGGCCGTCTCGCTGGGCAGCGCGATCGGGCCCGACAAGCGGGTGACCGCGCCCTCCGATGCGTTCAAGCCGAAGGACGCACGATCTACGCGTGGTGGAGACGGACGGCGTGGGCCCCGCGAAGCTGCGCGCGCTCTGGACGTTCGTGAAGGGAGACAAGACCGCGCCAAGGTGGACGAGACGGTGATCGACTTCTCGTCGAGCGGCCCGGCCGTGAACGAGTTCCACGTCATCGAAGCCCACCCGGATGGCCCAAGGGCGACTACAAGGTCGAGATCTTCCGAACGAGGGGCCGGCCCCGCGATGGTCAAGACGTTCAGGTGGCCTGATCCAACCGGTGAATGGCCGGCGGCGTCCGCCGCGCGGCCTCGTCTCTCCCTTGACAATCGACAGGAAGGAGCTAGCTTCCTTGTAGATTGTCTAGAGGGAGACACCGATGCCCCCATCTCCCGCCGTCGACCTCCTGCAGGGACGCTGGACCTGCTGGTCCCTGCGCACGCTGCGGACAGGGCCCCCAGCACGCGCTGGGGCATCGCGCAGCGCATCCAGCAGATCTCGGAGGACGTGCTGCGCGGTCAGCCAGGGCTCGCTCTACCCGTCTCTGCATCGCCTGGAGCACGAGGGCTGGATCGAGGCGGAGTGGGGCAGCTCCGACAACAACCGCAGGGCGAAGTTCTACCGGCTGACCCGCGCGGGCCAGAAGCGCCTGGGCGAGGAGACGGAGACCTGGGAGCGCCTTTCGGCCGCGGTCGGCCGCGTCCTGCGGATGGCGTGACGGCGCGCCCTGGCCCGTGCCCGCCACTTCCTGCGCGCCCTCTTCTCCCGCCGGCGCGTCGAGCGGGAGCTGGACGACGAGCTGCGCCATGCACCTCGAGCTGGAGGCCGAGCAGCGGCTGGGCAACGCCGGCAGCGCCGAGGAGGCGCGCGCCGCGCGGCCCATCCACTTCGGCAGCGGTCGAGGGCGTCAAGGACGAGATCCGCGAGTCCTGGGGCATCCGCTTCCTGGAGACGCTCGGCCAGGACCTGAAGTACGGCGCGCGCAGCCTGCGCCGCAACCCCGGCTTCACCGGCCGTGGTCGCGCTCACGCTGGGCCTCGGCATCGGCGCCAACACCGCGGTCTTCAGCGTGGTGCGCGGCGTGCTGCTGCGGCCGCTGCCCTACGCGCGCGGCCAGGAGGTGGTGGCGCTGCACCAGCCGCTGCCGCACGTCGGGCATCGAGGACATCGGGTTCTCGGTCAAGGAAGTGCAAGGACTACGCGCGCGCTGGCGCCCAGCCTGGACGGACGTCGTCGAGTACCACTCGATGAACTTCACGCTGCTGGGCGGCCCGGAGCCGCAGCGCGTGCGCACGGGCGTCGTCTCGGCGGCGTTCTTCGACGTGCTGGGCGTGAAGCCGCTGCTCGGCCGCGACGTTCCGTTCGGGCGAGGACGCGATGGGCGCGGAGCCGCTGCTGGTGCTGAGCCACGCGTACTGGCAGCGACAGCTCGGCGGCGATCCCAACGTCATCGGCCGGCACTTCGAGATGAACGACCGCGTCCACACCGTGGTCGGCGTGCTGCCGCCGCTGCCGCGGCTACCCGCGACGAGAACGACGTCTACATGCCCGCCTCGGCCTGCCCGTTCCGCTCGAACCCGGCCACCATGGAGAACCGCCAGGCGCGCGGCTACCAGGCGTTCGCGCGCGTGAAGCCCGGCGTGCCGCTGGAACGCGCGCAGGCGGACGTCGTCACCGTGGTCGAGCGGCTCAAGAAGGAGTACCCGGATGCGTACCCGCAGGGCCTGGACCCTTCGGCCCGGCTGGTCTCGGTGCGCGGAGGAGATGGTGCAGGCCGCGCGCCCGACGTTGCTGGTGCTGCTGGGCACGGTCGCGCTGGTCCTGCTGATCGCCTGCGCGAACGTCGCCAACCTGACGCTCGCCCGGCCTCTCCGACCGCGGGCGCGAGATGGGCGTGCGCGCGGCGCTGGGCGCCGGCCGCGCGCGCCTGCTGCGCCAGCTGCTGACCGAGGCACGCTGCTGGCGCTCATCGGCGGCGTGCTGGGCCTGGCTGGTCGCGTTCCTCACGCGCGACGCGCTCGTGCAGTTCGCCGCCCGCTTCACGCCGCGGGCGCAGGAGGTCCGCATCGACGGCGCGGTGCTGGCGTTCTCGCTTGCTGGCCGCCGCTGCTTCACCGGGCTGCTGGTCGGCTCGCTGCCCGGCCTGCCGGCCTTCGACCGGCTGGCGCGGGCGCTGCTCGTGGCGACGGGCGCAGCACCGCCGGCCGGTCGCGGCAGCGCGCTGCGCTCGGTGCTGGTCGTCTCGCAGCTCGCGCTCTCGTTCATGCTGCTGATCGGCGCCGCGCTCATGCTGAACGCAGCTTCGCCAACCTGCAGCAGCGTCGACGCCGGGCTTCCGCAGCGACCACGTCCTCACCATGACGGTCGACCTCAACTGGTCGAAGTACGCGACCCCGAGAGCACCGCGTGGACCGCGAGCGGGTGATGCAGGCGTTCGAGCCGCTGTGGGAGCGCGTGCGCGGCGTGCCGGGCGTGGTGACCGCGGGACCGCCTGGACGTTCCCGCTCAACAGCACGTTCAGCAGCAACGGCGGCTTCATGATCGAGGGGCGTCCACGACGGACGGCGCATGCTGCCGCGCGCCGGGTTCCGTGGCGCGCCCGGCACTACTTCGAGGCGCTGGGCGTGCCGGTGATCCGCGGCCGCGCGTTCGACGAGCACGACCGCGGACGGCGCCGAGCCGGTCGCGGTCGTGAGCCAGAGCCCGCGGCGGCACTGGGGCGCGCAGGACGCCGTCGGCAGCGCGCTCTCCGCCGACCGCGGCAAAGACCTGGGCCCGCATCGTCGGCGTCGTGGGCGACGTGCGGCAGACCGGCCCTGGCGAGGAGCCGCCCGACCTCGTCTACTGCCCCGTTCCGCGCAGCTCCCGGCATACACCTCGACGCTGTTCGTGCGGACCATCGGCGATCCGGCCGCCGTCGCCGACCAGGTCCGCGCGCGAGGTCCGCGCGCTCGATCCGCAGGCCGCGGTGCACGAACGTGCGCACGCTGACGACCATCCGCCACGAGTCGCTGGCCTCCGCCGCGCCTCACGGCGCCTTCCTCCTCGGCCTGTTCGCGTTCGTCGCGCTCGCCGATCAGCGCCGCCGGGCTCGGCGGGCGTCCTCGCCTCACTCGGTCAGCCAGCAGCACGCGCGAGATCGGGATCCGCATGGCCCTGGGCGCCGATCCCGGCAGCGTCCTGCGCATGCTGCTCGGGCCAGGGCCTCGACGTCCGTCGTCGTCGGCCGCTGACGGGGCTGGTGGGCGCCCTGGGCTCTATCCGCCTGGTGTCGGGCCTGCTGTTCCGGCGTGCGCGCCCACCGATCCATGTGCTTCGCCGGCTCGGCGCATCGTGCTGATCGTGGTCGCGCTGGTGGCGTCGTTCCTGCCGGCGCGCCGCGCGACCGGCCATCGATCCCATCCTCGCCCTGAGAACGGAGTAGCCATGCGCAGGCGTCATTTGTTGACGGGCGGAGCGGCCCTCCTCGCGGCCGAGCCTCTGGCTGGCCGGCTCGACGAGCCGGCGGCGAAGCTGGTGCCGCCGCCCACGGCAAGATCCCGGTCGCGTTCAGTGATCTCGGAGAGCGCCACCATGATCGACTTCTGGGCCCCTGGGAGGTCTTCCGGACTGCCACGTCACGAGCCGGGACCGACATGGACGAGATGATGCCGTTCGAGCTCTCTTCACGGTGGCGGAGAACCACGGAGCCGGTGCGCGTCACCGGCGGCATGAAAGTCGCTCGCCGGACCACAGCGTCGACGAAGTGCGCCCCGGCCGCGGGTGATCGTGGTGCCGGCGCACAAGTCGACGCCGCGCCTGCGCGAGCTGGATCGTGAGCGCGACCGCGAAGGCGGACCTCACGCGATGTCGGTGTGCACGGGCGCGTTCGCGCTGGCCAGGGCCGGGCTGCTGAAGGGCCGGCCCGCCACCACACCATCACGACTTCCTCGACCAGCTCTGAGCAGCAGTTCCCCGACGTGACGGTGGCGCGGGGCCTGCGCAGCTTCGTGGAGAGCGGGCGCGATCGCGACCGCGGGCGGCCTCACCTCCGGGATCGACCTCGCCCTGCACGTGGTCGAGCGCTACTTCGGCCGCGAGGTGGCCCAGGCCACCGCGACCTGCACATGGAGTACCAGGGCACTCGGCTGGCGGGCCCGACGCCCGCCACGCGGGCGACTAGCCCACGTGGATGCGGGGTCGGTCCAGCGGGTTGCGCGATCGACTTGCGGAGCACCTCGCGCGTGACGGGCGCGGTGTCGCCCTCGCCGAGCGCCAGGTAGCTTGAGCACGTACGTGACGGGGTTGCCCTCCGTCCAGCCGAAGTAGGCGTGGGGGATCTGCCCGCGTGCGGTCGCGCAGGTAGAGGGCAGGAGCGCGGCGATCGCGTTGGGGACCGCCGCGCTCGTGCAGCGCAGGATGCGGTGGCGGCCCACCTCGACGCCGTCGACGTGCAGCTCGGCCTCGTGAAGCTCGAGGCGTCGCCCTGCGCCACCTCCAGGAACACGACCGGCTCGCCCTGGTCCAGGCTGTGGTCCTCGCGGGCCTGGCTGCTCCTTCTGTCGTACTCCTCGACCGTGCGCTTGTCCGGACGGTGCGCGATGATGCGCACCCCTGCGCCGCCATCTCGTCGATGTAGACCTCGGCCCGCGGGCCCAGTGACACGCGCGTGATGCGCAGCTCGGTGGAGCGGATGGCCCGCGAGAACAGCGACGCGGCGCACGATCGACACGATGAAGATGGAGGCGATCTTGATGCCCTCCGGCCGCTCGTGCACGTTGACGACCAGCGTGTAGGCGAAGATCACGCGTCATCAGCGAGGTAGCGAGCATCGCTGCGCGTCCGCCAGTTGGCGATGGTCACCGCCACCGACGGCCGAGGTCATGAGGAACAGCACGCCGGTCGCGTAGGCGCCGCCCTGCGCGTCGACGTCCGCCCGGAAGATGACGGTGACCACGTACGAGATCACGGTGAAGACCAGCTACCAGCGGCCGGGTCGCACGCGCCCACTCGGGCGCCATGCCGTAGGGCGGCAGGTAGCGCGGCACCAGGTTGAGCAGGCCGGCCATGGCCGACGAGCCCAGCGAACCAGAGGATGACGATGGTGCTCGACGTCGTAGACGGTGCCGAACGCCTCGCCCAGGTAACTGGTGGGCCAGGTAGGCCAGCGCGCGGCCGTTCGCCTGTCCGCCCTTCGCGAACTCGTGCGGCCGGGATCAGCAGCGTCGTCACGATGCTGCTGCCCACCAGCAGGACGCTCATGATCACGGCCGCCGCCGCCAACAGCAGCTTGCGCGTGCTGCGGATGCGGCCGGCCGGCGCTCGGGTCGTCGCCGGGATCGCCCTTCACGCAGCGGCATCACCGCGACGCCGGTCTCGAAGCCCGACAGGCCCAGCGCCAGCTTCGGGAACAGGAACAGCGAGGCAGCCCCAGGATGCCCCACCAGCTCGATGGGTCGTGCACCAAGAGCGGCCTTCCAGTCCGCGAAGGCGCCCGCGTGGTGGGTGAAGAGCTGGTAGAACGACACGCTCAGCAGCACGACGTTCAGGCCCAGGTAGAGCGCCACGATGATCACCGCCAGGCCGATGGCCTCGCGGAAGCCCTTCAGGAACACCGCGCCCAGGATCGTGAGCAGGATGAACGTGAGCAGGATCTTGTGGTTGAAGGCGCGCGGCACGAGCGGGTTCTCGATGATGTGCGCGGTGGCGTCCGCGGCCGAGAGGGTGATCGTGATGATGAAGTCGGTGAGCGCGAACCCGAGCAGGATGAGCACGAACACCTTGCCGCGCCAGCGCGGCAGCAGCTCCTCCAGCATCGCGATCGAGCCCTGGCCGTGCGGGCTGTAGGCGGAGACCTGCCGGTACACCGGCAGCGCCACCACCAGCGTCACCGGCGACCAGCACCAGGGTCGCGATCGGCGACAGGCAGCCCCGGCGGCCAGGAACGCGATGCCGGGCTGGTAGCCGAGCGTCGAGAAGTAGTCGACGCCCGTGAGGCACATGACCTGCCACCACGGGTACGTGTGATGGGGATGGTGGGCGTCCGCCGGGTCGAGCTCGTCCCCCATGAACCAACGGCCCAGGTCGCGCCACCCGGACGGCTCTTCGGCCGGGGCTCTGGACGGGGGCTTCGCTCCGGGCTCCGGAACGTCTGACATCCGCTCCTCCCCGGGATCGACTCTCTGCGGGACGGCCGATCATACGGGAAACCGGCGGCCCGATGGAGGCCGAAGGACCCCCGGGAGTCAGGGCGCCTTGACGGTATAGCTGGTCGGGCTGAGGACGGTGTCACGCGCGCGTCGCTACCGGACGTGAACGCGACGACCACGTCGACCCGGGTGGCTCCGCTCGGGACCACGAACGTGGCCTTGAGCTCGACGTCTCCCGCTGCGGTGTTCACGGTCTCGAGCACGCCGGGCTCGAACAGCGGCGTGCCCGCCTGGTCGACAGCTCCCAGCTGCACGACCGCAAATCCTTCCACCCGCTCGTAGTGCACCATCGCCTTGACCGTGACGGTCTGACCAGGCACGAGTGAGGAGCCCGCCTTCGGCTCGAGGCTCGCGATGCGGGCCGACGCGCCGGTCCCGCTCGTCTGTACCTTGCCCACGCCGGGCAGGTCCAGCACCAGCGCGCAGCCCGACACGCTGGAGCAGGCGAGAGCGCGCGACGCAGCGTCTTTGACGGGCTCCCCGCTCGGGCGGAGGCTCATGATCCGGGCCGTACCACTTTCGGAACCTGCCGATCGAACGCGGCCTGATTCCGTCGCGAGACGTTCCACGATGCGCTCTGATCCGGCCCTCGAGGTCGGTGAGCACGAGGACGTCCTCGGTCACGTCGGCCGAGACGGGGCCAGGGAGGCGGATCGTCCGCAGCTCCATGAGATGCGCTCTCCGCCGCCTCTTGTTGCGCGGGCTTCGCCGGGCCGTTCCTCCACGACGGAACCGGTGCCACCGGGCTGGCCGCGGGCGGCAGCTTGTCGATGGCCGCCTGGATACGGGCCTGCCGATCCTCCGGGACCAGGTATCTCGAGTTCGGCACCGCCGCGGCCATGCTCCACATCTGCACGGCCTGGGCGAGCTTGCCCTGCTTCCTCGCGGAGGTCGCCCAACGCCCAGGCGGACTCCGCCCCGAAGGAGAGCTGCCATGCGGCATCGAGGTAGCGCTCCGCCTTCTCCGCGTTGCTCCGCCGCCGCCGCGGACACCCCGACCAGGTGCCACGCCTCCGCCAGCCGGTCGGTCCAGAACAGATCGCTCTCATCGACCCGGCTGGGCGCCAGATCCGCGGCTCGGCGAGCGAGCGACGCGGCGGCGGACTCCGCCAGCTCGCCTGCCTTGGCCACGTCCCCGAGCACCTTGTACGCGCGGGCCGACTCCAGCTTCAGGAAACCGTCGGGCTCGAGGGTGGCCGCGGTCTCCAGCGAGCGGCGGGCGTCGTCGGCGCGGCCCGCGCGCGCCTGCGCTTCGCCGAGCCTCACCCAGCGCTCCGCCTTCTTGGGCTCGATGGTGGCCGCGCGCGCGAAGAGGTCGGACGCTTCGGCATAGCGGGCCTGCCGGGACCGGCGCTCGGCCAGCTTCTCGTACGACCACACCTTGAAGGGCGCCACCTCGATCTGCTTCTCCAGGTCCTTCTCGGCGTCGTCCCAGCGGTTCAGTCGGCCGAGCGCGTGGGCGCGCCAGGCATAAGCGTCTTCGTGGAACGGTTCCACCTCGACCTGGCGCGCGAACGCCGCCACCGCCTCTTCGTCACGGCGCAGCTCGTAGAACGCCCGGCCCAGGTCCCGGAATCCGTCCTTTATCTTGGGGTCGGCCGCCGTCGCCTTCTGCAGCAGCTCCGCCGCCTTCGCGTAGTCCTTCGCCTGGAAGGCCGCCATGCCCCTCGGCCCGCAGGCTCTCCGCGCCTACGGCCCCGGCCGCGAGGCCCTGCAGCGCGAACTCCTGGTCTCGATCGGTCTCCACCGCCTTGCGGAAGGCCTCGTACCCAGCGAGGTCCGCGGCAGCCAGCGTGTCCTGCTTCAGGGAGAGACGGCGCTCGACCTTTGAGGAGCCGCCCTCGACCGAGTACGTCGAGCGGAACGTGCCGAAGGGCCGCTCCAGTGAGACCGACAGCGGGGCGCGTGCCTGCAGCCCCGCCGGCAGCTCCACCTCTCCCACGCGCGAGGATCCTCGCGGTACATGGACTTGGCAGCGATATCCCCTGTGGCGGCCGGGTCGGCCTCGGACAGGCCGACGTCGACGACGGGAATCCATAGGCTTTGCGCTCCGGCCTTGGGCTTGCAGCACCGCGTCGAATTCGATCCGGAAGGCGGAAGACACGTCGAGCGGATCGGACACGGTCACGTTCTCGACCGCGACCTCGCCCATCTGGGAGGCGACAACCTCCTTGACCGCGGATGCGCGCGCCGCTCCTGGGGCACCGCCGCGAAGACGGCGCGCAGGGCGGGCTCCGAGCCGGGCGCGCACCAGCAGGGTCACCCTCCCGCGCAGGTCGCCGATCGGGCGCGAGCTGCCCCTTGAAGGTCATCTCGCGACGGGGCACGAAGGGAAGGTCCTTCGGCGTGCGCACGAGCGAGGCGCCTCCATCGGGCTCGACCAGCAGCGCCCGCTTGTCACGGAGTCCGGGTGAGAGGTACCCGGGCCCGGTGAAGGGATTGGTGGTGTCGAGCCACAACCAGTCCGCCGTCGACGGACCGAGCCGGACCACGCTGATCATGTGGTCGAACTGCTGGGGCCCAGGCACGTCGTCGCGCAGGTCCGGCCGGCTGCTGTCCACCAGGACGGGCCTGACGTCCAGGCCGACGCTCGAGGCCAGCGCGCCCAGGAGCGCATCGCTTGTCCTTGCAGTCGCCGAACAGGTTTTCCAGCACGTCTGCGGCGGGACGAGGCTGCATCCGGCCCAGGCCGAAGCTGACGTTCAGGTAGCGGACGCGCTGCGCGACGAACGCGTGGAGGGCCGCGACCTTGGCGGCGGGCGTCGTCGCGCCGGCGACCAGGCGCGCGGCCTCACGAGCGATCGCATCGCTCGACTGCAGCCGCGACTTCGAAAGCGCCCACCACCAGCCGGTCACGTCGGCCCAGGACCCGAAGTTGGAGAACATCACGTCGGGCTCGACCCACGATTCGCGATCCTTCTTCGTCGCCTTCCGGGCGGCGGGTCCACCTTCAGCCGCAAGCGCCGCACCAGGCGGTCGGGCTCCGGCCGGGACCTCCTCCCAGGACGCGCCCAGTCCCTCGCGCAGGCGCACCCGGATGTCGCTGCGGCGCGGCAGGTCCAGCACGTAGGTCTGCACGGTCCCGCCCGGCACGGCGGGCAGCTTGATGTCGCCGAAGGTACGTCCGGGCGAGAGCGGCTGCGGCGGATCACGATCCGATAGCCGAGGACGTCGCCGGGCTCGGAGCCCTGGGATCGTCAGCCTCTTGTAGCGGACGTCGGCCGGCGTCGAGCTGCCGGTGACGCCGAATGGGTTGAGATCCTCCACCAGGCCGTTCTTGACCGCGACGTGACGGCCGTCGGGCTTCGGATCTCCACGTCCTCGAACGCGACCTGGTGATAGCCGTCCACGTAGGGCTGGGCGATCTGTCCGAATGTCTGCAACGCCCTGCGCGTTCCCAACCGCACGCGCAGGGCCACGGTGCGCACTTGCGTGCCGTCCGTTTCAACGCGATCGGCCTGCTCGACGCTCTCGAAACGGAACGCGTCCACCTGAGCGACCGGCGGCGCGACCGCGACCGCAGACCTGGGCCGCGCCCGCCGGCGCCGCGGCGGCGATCAGGGGCGACCAGGCACGATGGGCGGAGCATCCGGGCGGATACTACCTCGGCCCCCTAACGGAGCCCCTCGACCACGCAGAGGTCCGGAGAGGATGCGGCGGAAGCTGTACGCGTACGCCTTCAGGTCCGGGGCCATCACCACCGGCGAGATGCGGATCACGCCGGCCGGGTCGCCCGGCATGAGGCTGCGGAACGGCGTGCGGGCGCCCGTCGCCAGGTCCAGGCGGAAGATGCGGGCCGGCACCACCGGTCGCGTCATATGTGCGTAGAGCGCCGGTGGCGCTGGCGGCCAGCCGGATCGGGACCTCGCCCACGTCGAGCCCGCGGATGGGATGGCCCTCGCCACCGTCCAGCGGATACAGCCACGCCCGCTGCTCCGCGCCGACCACCGCGGCGAAGCGCCCGTCCGCGGAGACGGCCGGGGCCTGCGGCGCTCTCGATGTCATCGGACTGACAGGGCGCGCATGGCGGCCGCGCGCCCCGCGGCGGTCCTGCAGGTAGAGCCGCGGGCCCCTGGCCGGGCGCGCGGGCCACGAGCGCCAGGCTCTGGCCGTCCGGAAGGAACGCCGCCTGCTGGTAGCTGAGCCCTCCCCTTCCTCCAGGCGGCGCTCCTGGCCCGCCCCCACCGGCACCAGGCGCAGCTCAGGCGGATGCGTGAACGCCTTGCCGGAGAGCACCCACGCGCGGTCCGGCGAGATGGCCATGGCGATGCCGTCGCCCAGGCGCACCGCGAGGCGACCCGTCGGTGCGACGAACGTACGAAGGTCGAAAGAGGACCGCCGCCGTCCGCGGTCTCGTCGAAGGCGAGCATCGACCCGTCGTCGGTGATGTCGCGCACCACCGTCCACTCGAGCTCCGAGAAGTCCCGCTCGCTCGCCTGCCCTGGCGGCAGCGCCATCTGGCCCGCCCGCCACATGTCCTGCGAGAGCAGGACGCGGCCCTCGCGCGAGATGTCGGCCAGCGTGTGCAGGCCGACCTGGACCGTCACGACCCGGCGCTTGCCGTCGAGCCCAGCGGCCTCGATGCCCAGGCGGCGCCGCGTGAACCAGACCTCGCGTCCCTCCGTGTGCCAGGCGAGGCCGAGCAGCCCGCCGGATGTCGTCGCCCAGCGACGTGCGCTTGCCCGCACGGTCCACCACCGCGAGCGAGCCGGTCACGCGTTGCCCCACAGCGAAGTGGTCGATGAACGCGACCTGCTGGCCGTCAGGCGAGATCCGCGGATGGCTGATCCAGCCACCGGACTCGCAGAGCAGCGTGCCGATCGGGTACTCCAGCCGGCTCTTTGCCGGCGACCGTGCGCACGACGGCCAGGTCGCTGCCGTCGGGCGACCAGTCCGCCCACTCGACGCCGGTCGCGCGCTCGCGCGGCGTGCTCTCCGGCCAGCGCGACCTCGGCCAGCGTGCCGCGGGTCACGTAGTGGTTCAGCCGGCGCGGGTGCAGCAGGACCGCCAGCTGCCCCTTGGAGGAGACGGCGAGCAGGTGCGCGCCAGTGCAGTCCGAGCGAGCGCGGCTCGGGACTGTCGAGCCGCGCGGCGAAGACCTCCGCAGGCCCGCCGTCCCGAGCCGCTCCGTACACGACGGTCTGCCCGTCCGGCGCGAAGCGCATCCCGTTGAGCGTGCCCCGGCGGAACGTCAGCCGCGTGAAGGGAGGGCGTGGGCGAAAGGCGGCGTGTGGCCCGCCGCCGAGCCATCCGGCGGCGGCGCCCGCGGCCAGCAGCAACAGCCCGGCCAGGGGCGAGGCGCAGGCGCCAGGCCAGCCGCGCCGGCGCGGCGTGCTCGAGCGTGGCCACGCCTCGACCCTCCGACCGATTCCAGGTGCGGAACGCCAGGTCGCGCGCGGTCTGGAAGCGCAGCAGCGGGTCCTTCTCGAGGCAATGGCGGACGATGCGGTTGAGCGAGGGCGACAGGCCCGGGTCCGTGGTGGACAGCTCGGGAGGCTCGCCGCCCAGGATGGCCATCAGCGTGTCCGCCGCCGTCTCCCGGAACGCCGCGCACTCCCGACAGCATCTCGTAGAGCACCGCGCCGAACGAGAAGATGTCCGAGCGCGCGTCGACCGGCGTCCCCTGGCCTGCTCCGGGGACATGTAGGCGAGCGTGCCCATGACGACGCCCGGCCGCGTGCCGGCGGTGGGCGCGTCCTGCGGGTCGTTCTCGAACGTGGTGACCTGGCCAGGCCGAAGTCGAGGATCTTGACCTGCCCGTCGCGCGTGGAAACACGTTCTCGGGCTTGAGGTCGCGATGGATCACGCCCTGCTCGTGCGCGGCCGCCAGCCCACGCGCGATCTCGCGCGCGACCTCGATGCAGCGGCGCGCCCCAGGGGGCCGCGCGACAGCCGCGCGCGGCAGCGCTCGCCGTGCAGCAGCTCGGTGGCGGCGTAGCAGATGGCCCCGTCGCGGCTGAAGTCGTAGATGCCGAGGATGTTCGGATGGGTGAGCGCGGCCACCGCGCGGGCCCGCGCTCGAAGCGGTCCAGCATGGCGGGGTCGTTCGACAGGCGCGGCGAGAGGACCTTGATCGCGACCTCGCGGTCCAGCCGGCCGTCGCGAGCACGATAACCTCGCCCATGCCGCCCGCGCCCAGGGGCTCGAGGATGCGGTAGTGGCCCAGTTGGGCGCCCGCGGAAAGGGTCATGGGATGGATGGAGCGGGCCTATCGCCGGGTTGCGGGTTCGGGTTGATGCGTGCGCCAGGGACGATCAGTGCGCTCCGCTGGCCAACGTAGGTCGAGTTGAGGAGCCCCTTGCCGGGCACCGGGACGAAATCGGCGTCACCCATCCAGATCGAACGATCGGCGAAGGCAACGCGCATCGCATCGGCCATGACATTTGCGGTCTTGAGCGAGCCGAAGCCGTAGCCCTGCGATGCATCGCCGAGCGGGAAGCGCTCGAGCATCTTCAGCATTTGAAGGATCGTCAGACCGCCTGATGTGGGTGGCGCGACCGACTTGATGAGATAGCCGCGGTAAGTCCCTACGACTGGCGCGCGGACGATGGCCTGATAGTTCTCCAGGTCCGCGTAGGTCATGGAGCCGCCCTTGCCGTTCGGAGCCTGCGGACGGTTGAATTTCTGACCTTCGACGATGCCCTTGGCGATGTCGCACCCCATCGCGGGGATCAGCTTGTAGAAGCAGTCCGGTCCATTGGCGGCGATGAGCCGGAAGGTCTGTGCGAGCGGCTTGTTTTGCACGAGCGACCCCACGGGAGCGGGTTGGCCGTTCGGGCAGAAGTAGGCTGCAGCCTCCGGCGAGTTGGTGGACCGGCCGCCATTGTTGCAGCTCACCGCCGTGTACCGAGGCGTCGCGGCGAAGCCCTCGTCGGCGAGTTTGATGGCGGGCTGAATCACGTCGGACAATTTCAGATTGCCATAGCGCTCGAGGGCGAGCGCCGTTCCGCGCACCATGCCCGGCACGCCCACTGCCACACCCTGCAGCGTCGCGTTTGGCACACCTACGAACATGTCGGGCGTCGCACCTGCGGGCGCCTTTTCGCGCGTGTCGATGAAGAACGTCTCGCGCGTGCTAGCGAGGTAGATCATCATGAAGCCGCCGCCGCCGACACCCGCGGACTGCGGCTCGACCACGTTGAGCGCGTAGGTGATCGCCACGGCCGCGTCGATCGCGTTGCCACCCTGCTCGAGGATCTTGGCGCCCGCTTCCGCTCCGTACGGATTGGCCGCCGTCACGACACCCCCGCGAAATGCCGTTCCCGACGGGGGCAATGTGACGGACGAGGACGTCTCGACGCCCTTGTCGGCGTGGGCCGATACCGCAATGCCGCACGCGAGCAACACGGCAGCCCACCAGAGGGGCAGGTGCCGCAATCGATAGTTCGAAGCATGCATGTTCATCCTCCTAGGTTTTGGAACTGAATGGCTCTTCTAACGCAAGGCCGTCCTCACGATCGCGGAATCGGTTTCCGCTTGTAGTTGAGGCACACACACTATGCTCGGATAGGCATTGCTTTTCAACCTCGACACCTGCCTAGTCCGAACGCGCCCCAGTGCACTGCGCGAGGACGACGGCCGTCGTGGCGACGATATCCTCGACGCTCGCGCCGCGCGACAGGTCGGCGAGCGGACGCGCGAAGCCCTGCAAGATCGGCCCGATCGCCCGCGCGCCGCCGAGATGCTGGCTGATCTTGTAGGCGATGTTGCCGGCGTCGAGATCGGGGAACACCAGCACGTTGGCTCGTCCCGCGACGGGCCCGGCGTCCTTCATCTTCTTCGCGGCGACGGCGGGACTCAACGCCGCGTCCGCCTGCATCTCGCCGTCGATCGCGAGCTCCGGCGCGCGAGCGCGCGATGGCGAGCGCCCGCACCACCTTGTCGACATGCGCGTGCGCGGCGCTGCCCTTGGTCGAGAACGACAGCAGCGCGACGCGCGGGTCCTCGCGCAACACGCGGCGGCAGCTCGCGGCGGACGCGAGCGCGATATCGGCGAGCGCCTCGGGCGTCGGATCGGCGTTCACCGCGCAATCGGCGAAGATCAACGCGCGCGCCGCGAAGAGCATGAGGAAGAAGCTCGACGGCGTCGCGCAACCCGGCGCGAGGCCGACCGTCATCATTCCCGCCTCGATCACCCGCGCGGTCGTGCTCGCGGCGCCGGCGACCATCGCGTCGGCATCGCCGGTTTTCACCATCAGGCCCGCGTGGAACAGCGGTTTAGCTGCGAGGCGGCGCGCGATCTTCGGATTCGCTTCCGGGCGTCCTTCGAGATAGGCCGCGGCGTAGGCGTCGAGCCGATCGCTGCCTTGCGGGTTCGCGAGCAGGATCGGCGTGGCGAGGTCCTCTGCTGCAGCTGCCGCGCCGCCGCGGCGATTCGCTCGTCGTCATGCTCGGGGAAGACTACGCGAAGGCCGCGGCCGCGAATCTGCGCGAAGCACGCCTCGAGGATATTTCCGCCGGCCCGGCGGCGCTCACTTCAACTCCGACCACTCGTCGCTTCCGTATTCGCGCGACGATGCGAAAGCCGGAGTCTCCCAGCGGCTCGATATTGGATACCATTGTTTGTTCGTGTGTGTGTGTGTTGTGTGTTGTGTGTGTGTGTGTTTTGTTTTGTTGTATTTATTGTTGATATTATGTGTGTGTGTGTGTGTGTTATTATTGTGTGTGTGTGTGTGTGTGTGTGTGTGTGTGTGTGTGTGTTATTATTGTTGTGTGTATGTGTGTGTGTGTGTGTGTGTGTGTGTGTGTGTGTG
>ERZ1370068.9850-contig-8599_pt1 | contig 48713 bp, 88 predicted proteins | sample MGYA00561227_ERZ1370068 | MGnify/ENA primary metagenome ERZ1370068 (study PRJEB38410, sample SAMEA6850437) | metagenome | study: Metagenomic assessment of the ecological functions of the soil: analysis of the soil microbiota associated with the... | reverse complement strand
CTCGGCTACGGCCTCGGCATCACCATGGGCGCCAAGCTCGCCGCGCCGGAGAAGCTCTGCGTCAACGTCATGGGCGACGCCGCCATCGGCATGACCGGCATGGACATCGAGACGGCGGCGCGCAACCGCATCGCCATCCTCACCGTCGTGTTCAACAACCGGCGTGATGGGCGCCGAGCGCGACGATGCTGAAGATTTCCGACCAGAAATACGGCGCGATGACGGTGGGCGGCAACATGCACCAAGGTGGCGGAGGGCCTCAACGTCGCCGCGCGGCGGTTGAAAGCGCCGGCCGACATCGTGGGCGCGATCAAGGAGGCCGGTCAGCGTCACCCAATCCGGCGCGCCGTTCCTGCTCGAATTCGTGGTCAGGAAGGCCACGATTTTCGCGCGCCGCTACGCGCTTGCGGGCCTGTAAATTCGGGACCATGCTCTAATACCACTTCCCACTGATCAGAACCGGTATGCCCAATCGCGCAACCCGATGGAAATAATGCGCCATGGCTGGTCAACGAGTTTGTTCCAGGCGTCGCAACAATGGTCGACGACATCGTCGTAGGACTTGAAGACGCGGTTGGAGAGCCAGTTGTCTCTCATAAACTGCCAGACGTTTTCCTGCGGGTTTAATTCCGGGCATTTGGGCGGCAGCGGCACGATGGTGATGTTCGGCGGCACGACGAGACGAGCCGACATATGCCAGCCCGCCTGATCGACGAGGAGAGCCGCCTGGGCGCCGGACGCGACCTTTGTCGCGATCTCGGCGAGATGCATGTTCATCGCTTCGATGTTGCAGGCGGGTAGAACGAGCCCGGCGCCCTTACCCTCCTTGGGGCAGATGGCGCCAAAAATATAGGTCGATGCTGTGCGCTGATCTTTGGGAGCGCTCGGTCGTGTGCCGCGCTTAGCCCAGCGTCGCGTGATCTTGTTCTTCTGGCCGATGCGCGCCTCGTCGGCGAACCAGACCTCTATTGCTGACAGATCGACGCCTTTTTCGCGCGCGATCTCTTCCAGGCGCGCGGGCAGCTTTTTTAAAATCCTCAATGGCGCCCTCGGCTTGCGCGTGATGGCGCGGGCGCGCGGAGAGTTTGCGGTAGCCCATGGCGCGCAGTACCCGGCTCAGCGTCTGCATGGCGATCGAGACACGGAATTCCTCGAATATCCATTGCATGAGATCGATCAGTCGCCAGCGCACTACCCCGTGGATCGCCGAGATCGGGCCGTTCTCGATCAACTTGGCGAGCGCCGACCGATGCGTGTCGTTCAATATCGGCTGTTGGCCGGGGGCCTTGCCGTTGATGAGCTCCGTCGGGGCCCTTCGCATTAAAGCGTTCAACCCAATCTCGAATAATCTGCGTTCCGACGCCGCCGGTCTCCGCCGCCTTGGCCCGGCTCGTCCCATCATAGATACCCGCAAGCGCGAGAAGACGCCGTGTCTGGGCAGCGTCCCCAGAATGCTTCGCCAAACGCCGAAGCGTCCTCGCGTCGAAATCTCCGCGCAATGGAATTGCCAAAGACATGGCGAACCTCCTTCGTTCGCCACCTTGAATCAGACAAAAGCCGATTTGGAAATACAGCACGAGTCACGGATCGAGGGAGGGGGTATAACTTGCCGCTTAAGGTGGAATTCACCGGGTCACAACAAATGGAGGGACGAGATGTCTAGAGAGGGATGCTGCAGTTTTGTCGTCCATCGGCCTTCGTGGCCCATCGCGCTGCCGGCCTGCGCGGCGGACGCGTGACCGTCGAGCGCCTCAGCTCAACGCACCGCAGCGGACCCGCAGAACTGGCTCATGGTCCACCGCGACTACGACAATAGTCGCGCCACTCTCCGCTCAAGGCGACATCAACCACGGCAACGTCAAGGACCTCAAGCTCAAGTTCATGGTTCTCGATCGGCGGCCGCGCGACCGGCGGCAGCGCTGCGCGGCAAGGAAGAGGTCGACCCCGCTGGTCGAAGACGGCTTTATGTACGTCGCCGACACCTGGAGTCGGGTGATGAAATTCGACGTGCGCAGCGGCACCGAGGCGGTGCCGCTGTGGCGCTACGATCCGAAGATCACGCGTCGCGCACCATGCGCGGCATCGCGATGTACGGCAACAAGGTCTTCCTCACCACCTACGATGCGCGCGTGATCGCGCTCGACAAGGATAACGGCCAGGTGGTCTGGGAGGTGAACGCGCGCGGCGCCGACCGATCCGGTGCACAGCACGCCGTCCCGAAGGCTGCAAGGCTTCTCCGGCGCGCCGCTGGCGATCGAGACCGCAGGCGGCAAGGAACTGCGTGCTCGCGGGCGAGAGCACCGGCGGCTCGATGGGCACGCGCAGCTGGATCGGCGCCTGGGACGTCAATACCGGCGCACCTGGTGTGGCGCACCTTCACGATCCCGGCCCCGGGCGAGCCCGGCCTGAGACCTGGAAGGACAACCACAACGCCTGGCGCATCGGCGGCGCGCAGCGTCTGGCAGACCGGCGTCCTACGATCCGGCCACCAACCTCTACTATGTACGGCACCGGCGACGCCTTCCCGACCTTCGATCCGGAATTCCGCCCGGGCGACAACCTCTACACCGGCGAGCACGCATCGCGCTCGACGCCGACACCGGCAAGATCGCCTGGTACTTCCAGGAGACGCCGAACGAGCATTGGGACTTCGACACGCCGAGCCCGAAGATGCTCTACGAGACCACGATCAACGGCGAGACCCGCAAGGTGGTGGCGAACTTCTCGCGCAACGGCTTCTACTACACGCTCGATCGCGCCAACGGCCAGTTCATCCGCGCCGACCAGTATCAGGAGAAGGTGACCTGGACCAAGGGCATCGACCCGAAGACCGGCAAGCCGGTCGACTACGACCCGTCGAAGGACGTGCAGCTCTACGCCGGCATCGGCGCGCTGCGCAGCAAGCGCGGGCAGGAGTCCTGCCCGTGCGTGGAGCGGCGCGCCGACCTTCTTCCCGCCGACCTTCGACGCCAAGCGCCAGATCGCCTATGTCGCGGCCGCCGAAGGTTGCATCGCAGGGCTACCGTCATCAGCAAGACCCGATGGACGAGACCAAGGACTGGGTCGGCACTGCCGCATGTGCTGCACCGGAGGTGGGCCGGCAGCAGCCGTCCATGGCGCGCTCTGGGCGGTCGATCTGCGCACCGGCAAGGTCGTCAGCAAGGCGACGTTCCCGATCGCGAACGAGTCCGGCATGCTGAGCACCGGCGGCGACCTGCTGTTCACCGGGTCACCACGACCGGCACGCTTCGCCGCCTACGACGCCGACACGCTGCAGGAAATCTGGAGCTTCAACCTCGGCACCCCGATCACGGCGCCGGCGATGAGCTACAGCGTCAACGGCAAGCAATACATCGCGATCATCGCCGGCGGTGAAGCCGGGCCTGCGCGGCGGCCGCGCTCTAGCCAGCCCTCCGCCGTCGTGGCGGTGTTCGGGTCTGATATGCTTCTACTCCCCCGCAGGGGCAAGGCATTCACACTCGCTAGTCGACATGCCGCTGATCCTGCGCACGATGTCGATCGCGCGCCGCATCAGCGTCATCGAGGCTTCCAGCGTGCGGAAGGCGGCGTGCGAGGAGAGCGTCACGTTCTCCATGCGCGCGAGCGGATGGATCGGGCGCGAGCGGCTCGGCGTGGAAGACGTCGAGCCCGGCGTGTGCCGATCTGCCCGCTGCGCAGCGCCTCGATCAGCGGCGCCTCCTCGACCAGCGCACCGCGCGCGGTGTTGATCAGGATCACGCCGCGCTTCATGCGGCGATGCGCGCCGCATCGATGATGCCGCGGGTGTCGTCGTTGAGCGCGAGGTTGAGCGAGATCACGTCGGCCTGCGCCAGCAGCGCGTCGAGGTCGACAAGCGGCACACCGGCCTCCGGGCCGCGGCGTGCGGTTCCAGGCGATCACCTCCATGCCGATGCCGCGCGCGATCCGCGCCACCTCGCAGCCGATGCCGCCGAGCCCGATCACGCCCAGCGTCTTGCCGTGCAAGCTGCACGCCTTCGAGCGGCCCCCAGGTGCCCGCGCGCACGCCGCGGTCCATGCGCGCGAGCCCGCGCGCGCAGGCGAACATCAGCGCGATCGCGTGCTCGGCGACCGCCCGGTCGCCGTAGCCCTTGATGGTGTGCACGGTGACGCCGCGCGCCGCGAGCGCCGGCACGTCCATGTAGCTCGACGCGCCGGTGCCGAGGAACGACGATGTGCTTGAGCGCGGCGCACTGCGCGACCAGCTCGGTCGGCATGTAGGAATGGTCGTCGAGGCAGATGTCGTAGCCCGTCGATCAGGCGCGGCAGGGCGTCGCGGCCGCGACCGGCGTGGTGTTGACGGCGATCGGCGGATCGTCGGGGCCGATAGACGCGCGCGAACACGGCGTCGAGCTGGTCGTTGCAGTCGATGAAGATCGATTTCATGGCTCGCCTCATGACGCGGATGGCGGAAGTGGATTATGCTGGCACCAACCTGCGCTCATGACCGCGAGGCGGATCCGAGCCGCAACGCGCATGCGCGGTCTAACGATATGTCGAGCAGGAGAAGCGATCGCGAATCGAGGCATGTGACGATGGCACGCAGGTCCAGCACTGCGTACTCGCTATCCGCGCCGCAGCTCATCTTATGCACGCACTCGTGGGTCATTGGCTTGCTTCGCCGCATCGGCAGCTCTCGCCCAGACGGCCGACCTCGTGTTCATCAACGGCAAGAGTGTTCACCGCCGACGACCGCTCCGACCTTGCGGAAGGCTTTGCCGTCAAGGACGGCCGCTTCATCGCGGTCGGCACCGACGGCGCGCGATGCGGGCGCATGCCGGGCCGGGCGCCAAGGTCGTCGACCTCAACGGCCGCTTCGTGACGCCGGGCCTTGCCGACGGCCACCTGCACAACGAGGGCGGCGGGCGCGGCATCGACCTCTCCGGCACGCGCTCGCTCGCCGAGCTGTTCGCGGTGGTCGGGCGTGCGCGCCAAGGATGCGCGCGCCCGGCACGCGTCATCGTCAGCAACAACGACTGGCACGAGGCGCAGCTCAAGGAGCAGCGGCTGCCGACCGCGCAGGAGCTCGACCAGTTCGCGCCCGCCAACCCGGTGGTGCTGATCCGCGGCGGCCACGAATACATCCTCAACTCCGCCGCCTTCCGCCATTGGAACATCACCGAGGCGACGCGCCTCGCCCGCGGGCGGCGAGATCGGCAAGGACGCGAGCGGCGAGCTCAACGGCGAACTGGTCGACAACGCCAAGAGCCTCGTGACGCTGCCGCCAGCCGGCAACGCCGTCACGGTCGACGACGTGCTCGCCACGCAGCGCAAGCTCAACACCCACGGCATCACCAGCGTGCGCGTGCCCGGGCAACTACACGCGGCGACTATCTTCCAGGCGTCTCAACGCCATGCTGGAAGCGCGCAAGACCGGCGCGCTCACGCTGCGCTTCAACATGTATCTGCCGGGCTCGGGCGTGCGCGACATCGAGCGCATGCGCGACATCGTCGCGCAATCGCCGCTCAAGCAGGACGAAGGCGACGAATGGGTGCGCGTCGGCGGCGTCAAGCTCGGCATCGACGGCGGCTTCGAGGGCGGGCTGATGACCAAGCCGTTCCTCGGCGAGATCGGGCGCAACGGCACCTATTTCGGGATCAACCGCGTCCCGGCGGCGCCCTTCAACGCGATCGTGAAGATGCTCAACGCCGGCGGCTGGCGCGTGACCACGCACGCGGTCGGTGACGCCGCGCCTCGACCAGGTGCTCGACGCCTACGAGGCGGCCAACGCCGAGCGCCCGCTCGCCGGCCGGCGCTGGGCGGTGGAGCATCTGTTCGTGTCGCGCCCTGACCAGGTGGCGCGGCTCAAGAAGCTCGACCTGGTGCTGTCGGTGCAGAACCATCTGTATCTGGCGGCGCCGTCGCTGAAAAAATATCTCGGCATGGAGCGCGCGAGCCAGATCACGCCGGTGAAGACCTATCTCGATACCGGCTTGCTGGTGGTCGGCGGCACCGACTCGCCGGTGGTGCCGTTCAATCCGTTCTGGCAGTTCTATCACTTCCTCACCCGCAACACGATCACCGACGGTGTCTACGGCGCGAACGAGCGGGTGACGTCGCGCGCCGACCTCTTGCGCATGATCACCATCAACGTCGCGAACTACACCGGCGAGGCCGCCATCAAGGGCTCGATCGAGCCCGGCAAGCTCGCCGATTTCGCCGTGCTCTCCAGGACATTCGCTGACGCGCCGGAGGCGCGGCTCGTGGATAGAAGGCGCTTACGTCGACCACGTCGCCTTCGCGCGGCAAGGGAGGTTTGTCTGCGCGACCCTCGACCAGTCGCCACCTCACCTGAGGGCTCGAGGCCGCCCGCCCCCGAAGTCGGGCAAGGGCACCCTAGGACAGGCCCGTGCAGTTCGGAATGGCTGAAATGCATGCAGTAATCTGGCGACGCGAACTCGACGCCGATGCCACGCGCTGGCGGGCCTCGCCGCGCGCGTCACCGCCGGAGCATTTCGCCCCGCTGGCCGAGGAACTCGACCGCGAGCAGCGCTATCCGTGGGAGAACGTGCGGCGGCTGGTCGAGCACAAGCTTGCCGGCCTGTTCATTCCCGAAGCCCTATGGCGGAGGGCGCGAGCCTCACCGCGACGGCGGCCGTGGTCGGAGGCGATCGGGGCGGGCTGCTCGTCGACGGCGGCGATCCTGTGCGTCTACCAGCTCGGCGCCTTCCCGGTGCTGCTGGCGGGGCGAGAGGACCAGAAGGGCATTCTATCTCGGCGAGATGGCGAAGGGCGTGGCGACGAGCTTCGCGCTGTCAGAGCGCGGCGCCGGCCCGATGCGGCGGCGATCGAAGCGACGCGCAACGCGCGAGGGCGAGGGTCTTGGCGCGCTGCGCGGCGAGAAATACTGATCGGCAACGGCGGCGCCTCGCGCTACTACGTGCGTGTTTGCGAAGACCGACCCGACGCGCAGGTGGGCGCGGCATCATCCGCCTTCGTGGATCGACAAGGAAGCGCCGGGCGCCGTCATCGACGAGAGTTTTGCGACAAGTTGGGCATCCGCGGCACGCAGACCTCCAACCTGGCAGCTCGACACCTGTAGTGCTCCGGACAGCGCCCGCATCGGCAGAGGTCGGCCGGGCGACTGCGGCTCGGCGGCTGGCGACGCTCAATGTCGGGCGCGTGATGGTTGCGGCCGCAATCGCTCGGGGCTTGCGCTCGCCGCTTATCGCGAAGCCTCGCAGCGCGCCGTCGCGCGGGTCGCCGTTCGGCGACGCCGATCGTCGCGCGAACCAGGGCATCGCGCTTTAAGCTCGCCGACATGGCGACGCGAAATCTCGGCGCGCGCGGATGATGCTCGTACGAAGCCGCTCAGCGCCTACGACGCCGAAGCCGCGATACTCGCGACGCTCGGCGCCATGGCGTAAGCTGTACGCACCGTGAAGTGGCGCACCGCGCCGCCGATGCCGCCGTGCAAGTCTGGGGCGGCCACGGCTTCTGCAAGCCCTCGGTCGTGGAGCGGCTCTACCGCGACCAGCGCATCCTCGAAATCTACGAAGGCACTCCGAAATCCAGCGCCTCGTCATCGCCCGCGCCGTGCGCAAGGAGGCGGAAGGCGACGGTGACCGCAGAGTCGTCCCGGCGCGCGAATTCACTTTTGTCGTCGTCCGCGATGGCGGACGATCCCGCTATCCCGTCGGTGAGAATTTCGCCCGTGCCTATCCGTCACCACGCGGGTTACTGGCTGTCCGCCTTCGGCATGACATTTGATTGATACGCGTGGCATTCATCGTAAATGCGCATTCCGTCTGGCGCGTTCGCCCACCCTACCAGGCGGTGATGCCCGCCGCCAGACCGATTGGAGGTGCCTTTGCCCGTCATGTCCGGAAAGCGCGCCTTCCTGGAGCTGCTCAAGCAGGAGGGCGTCGAGATCGTGTTCGGCAATCCCGGCACCACCGAGTTGCCGCTGATGGACGCGTTCGCGACCGAGAACGAGATGCGCTACCTGCTCGGCCTGCAGGAGGCCGCCGATCATGGCGATGGCCGACGGCTACGCGCAGGCGTCCGGCAAGCTCGCGGTGTGCGAACTTCCACGTCGCGCCCGGCCTCGGCAACGCGCATGGGCATGCTCTACGACGCCCAGAAGGCGGGCTCGCCGATCCTGGTCACCGCCGGCCAGCAGGATCAGAGTTTCACCGCGACCGAGCCGATCCTGTCCGCCGACCTGCCGGTGATGGCGCGGCCGCTGGTGAAATGGTCGATCGAGGTCGATCGCCTCGCCGACCTGCCGCGGCTCGTGCACCGCGCCGCCAAGACCGCGCTGCGCGCCGCCGACCGGGCCGGTGTTCCTGTCGCTGCCCGGCGACATCCTGCGCGCCGGAGGCCGACATCGACCTGATGGCGCCGACGCGCATCGCGCCGCGCGCTGCGCGGCGACCGCGCCGCGGTCGAGGCGGCGGCGGCGTTGCTGGCGCAGCGCCAAGCGGCCGGTGATCATGGCCGGCGACGCGGTGGCGCAGAGCCACGCGCACGCGCGAGCTGGTCGAGCTCGCCGAGCTGCTCGGCGCGCCGGTCTACGCCGAGTTCGTGCCCAACACGGCCTCGTTCCCGACCTCGCATCCGCTGTTCCGCGGCCAGGTGATGCGCGCTGCGCGCCGGCAGTCGCGCAAGGTGCTCGAGCAATACGACGTGCTGTTCTCGGTCGGCGGCGACCTGTTCACGCTGTCGCTGCCGTCCGACGGTCGATCCGATGCCGCCGGGCATTCGCGCTCATCCATCTCGACATCGATCCCGTGGGAGATCGGCAAGAACTATCCGCCCGAGGTCGCGATCCTGGGCGATCCCGAAGGCCACGCTGCCCGAGCTCACCGCCGCGGTGCGCGAGCGCATGTCGAGCGGCGCGCGGCGGCGTCGCGCGCGAGCGGCTCAACGCAGCCGCGAGCGCCGCCAGCGCCGAACGAGCGCGACAGCGCTGTCGCGCAAGGCGCGCGCGCTCGCCGGCGCAGACGCCGGTGCAGCCGCTCGCGCTGCTTGACGCGATCGGCGAGATGCTGCCGAAGGACGCGGTGGTGATCGAGGAGGCGCTGTCATCGGCGCCGGGCATCCGCCAGCTCATCCGCAGCGACGACCCGCAGAGCTATTTCGGCCTGCGCGGCGGCGGCATCGGCTGGGGCCTGCCGGCGGCGATCGGCGTCAAGCTCGCGCTGCCGGACCGGCCGGTGGTCGGCCTCATCGGCGACGGCAGCGCGCTGTACACCGCCAGGCGCTGTGGACCGCGGCGCACTACCACATCGGCGTGATCTTCGTGATCCTCAACAACACGTCCTACCGCATCCTCAAGCAGCGCCTGCACGCCATGCGCGGGCATGCCGAGCAGGCCGACACCTATGTGGGCATGGAGCTGCATCGACCCGGCGATCGATTTCGTCGCGCTCTCGCGCTCGTTCGGCGTGCCAGGCCGAGCGCGCCAAGACGGTGCACGAGGCGACCGATCTCGCTCGCCGCAGGCGCTCAAGAGCAGCGGACCGATGCTGATCGACGTCGAGCTCGACCGCGCCTTCAAGCCGATGTGAAAAGCGGAGCCAAAAGAATGAGACTTGGCTATTTCACCATGCCGGTTCACCCGATGCACCGGAACTGGGTCGGAGACGCTCGAAGGAGGATCGGCAGCCGTCATCCTCGCCGACCAGCTCGGCTTCTACGACGCCTTCATGGGCGAGCATCTCACCGACGCCTGCGAGAACATCACCAACAGCATGATCTTCCACGCCTCGCTGATCCCGAGACGACCAAGACCATCAAGCTCGCCACCGGCACCGCCAACCTCTCGCACATGCATCCGGTCCTGATCGCCGCAGCACGCTGCGATGTTCGACCACCTGTCGCGAGGGCCGCTTCATCTTCGGCGTGAGCCCTGGCGCGCTGACCTCCGACGCCGAGGCGCTCGGCATCCTGGAGCAGGACCGCAACAAGATGTTCGCCGAGGCGATCGACGTCATCCTGGCGATCTGGGAGCGCGATCCGCCCTACGACATCGACTTTCCCGACAACCGCTACAAAGTGTCGACCGCGCGCACCGATGACGCTCAATCTCGGCATCGGCTATCTGGGCAAGCCCTACCAGAAGCCGCGGCCCGAGATCGTCGGCACCGTGGTGGCGCCGTTCTCGCCCGGCGTCGTGCAGATGGGCAAGCGCGACTTCCATCCGCTGTCGGCGAACTTCCTGCTTTCGAAGCATCTCAAGTCGCACTGGGAGAACTACTGCAAGGGCAAGGCCGAGGCCGGCGTCGAGCCGAACGTCGCGGATTGGCGCGTGGCGCGCGCGATCTTCGTCAACGACGACGACAAGGTCGCGGCGCGCTACGGCCGCGACGACGCAAACAGCCCCTATCGGTTCTACTACGAGCAGATGCGCGCCAAGATGAAGCGCGGCAAGCGGCTCTACGTGTTCAAGACCCACAAGGACCAGCCTGACGAGGAGATCACGCTACGACTACGTCATGGACCACTGCGTGATCCGCGGCAGCGTCAACAAGGTGGTCGATCAGCATCCTGGCGCTGCGCGAGGAGATCGGCGATTTCGGCGAGCTGGTCTATGCCGGCATGGATTGGGTCGATCCGGCGCTCGCCAAGCGCTCGATGCAGCTGATGGCCGAGGAGGTGATGCCGCGCGTCGAACGCGGCGATCGGCAAATCGGCGCCGCGGCCTGATTGGCGATCTTCCGACGGCCGTTGTGTCACTCACCGGGCGAAACTACATTAGAGCGGAGTGTCCCCTGCGCGCCGATGCTGCACGCCACATGAATGGATGCTCAGCGCAAAGGAGCTCTCATGGTTGAGATTGCCGAACAGGATACGGCCGTCGAAACGATCGAGGCCACGGTCAACTACATCATGGACGACGGCACCAAGATATTCACCCTCACGGGTGAACCCGGCACCACCGACGCGGACCGGCGGCACACAGGACCCGCGCCGCATCACTCGCAACGGCCGGTCGGCGCCGACCGGCTGGCGCTCGATCGCGAGGGTTATCGTTTCATCCGCCACGACACCAAGGTCGTCGATTTCTTCGACGAGGACGAGGTGCGCCGGGTCTATTACCCGGAGATGGAAGCGCTGGTGAAGGCCGAGAGCGGCGCGTCGCGCGTCGTCGTGTTCGATCACACCCTGCGCACGGCCGACGACGAGCTGCGCGAGACCGCGCAAGATCCGCGAGGTCGTGCGCCGCGTGCACAACGACTACACCGAATGGTCGGGCCCGCAGCGGGTGCGCGACCTGCTTGCCGCACGAGGCCGACGAGCTGCTCGCGCCGCCGCTTCGCGATCATCCAGGTGTGGCGGCCGATCCGTCATCCGGTCGAGAGCTGGCCGCTGGCGATCTGCCGACGCGCAGAGCATCTCGCCCGACGATCTGGTGGTGACCGAGCGCCGCTATCCCGACCGCATCGGCCAGACCTACGCCATCACCTACAATCCCGGCGCACCGCTGGTACTGGTTCCCGCGCATGCGGCGCGACGAGGCGCTGGTCTTCAAGGTCTACGATCTCGCTGAAGGACGGCCGCGCCCGCTGGACCGCCCACACCGCCTTCGACGACCCGACCACCGCCGCCCGATGCGCGGCCGCGCGAGAGCATCGAAATCCGCACACTCGCTTTTTTCTAAAATACGCTCATCGCTCAATGCAACGACGGAAACTCGCCATGTTGACACGTCGTCAGGTGCTCGCCTCCTCAGCGGCCGGCCTTGTTTGCGCTGGAACGAGCTTCGTCCCGCGCGCACTCGCGCAGGTGATCAAGAAGCCGGTCCACATCATTGCGTCGGATTTCCGCCCGGCGGCGGCACCGAGCATCCTAGCCCGCATCCTCGCCGATCGGCTTCGCGGCCCCCTACGCAGCGACGGTAGGCTGGTCGAAAACAAGCCGGGCGCCTCGGCGCGCATCGCGGTCGAGTACGTGAAGAACGCTGGAGCCGACGGAAGCGTGCTGCTGTTCACGCCGGACTTTCCCATGACGATTTACCCGCCGGCACAGCTTCCGGTCGCTGAGACTACGACCCGCTCAAGGATTTCACGCCAATCACGCCCACGGCCAAGTCGATGCTGACGTACAATGTCGGCCCAGCCGTGCCGAGGCGTGACAACATTGGCCGAATTCGCAAGTGGTGCAAAGCCAATCCCGGCAAGGCGGCCTACGCGACCACTTCGGCCGGCGGCACGCCCCACTTCGGTCGGTGATGCTTGCCAACGGCGCGGGCATCCCGATGACTGCCGTGCACTATCGGGGCGGCGCTCCGGCACGCGGTAGGACCTGCTCGGCGGCCACGTGCCAGCGAGCGTCAACCCGATCAGCGAAAGCCCGGACAGTCGCCAAATCCGGAACGGCGGGTGCGAATTCTGGCGGTGACTGGCTCCCGCCGTTCCGCCCTTCCTTCCCGACGTGCCTGACGATGCTCGAGGCAGGGTTTCAACGTGGTCAACGATTCATGGCTCGGCGTGATTGCGCCCGCCAAGATGCCCGACGACGTCATGAATGCGCCCGGGCTGGCCATCGCCGACGCCGTCAGACGTCACCGCAGATGGTCGCCGCACCACGAGAACATGGCCAGGATCGGAAACGAGCCGGCGTTCCGCGCGCGCCGGTGCAAATTCGCCGCCACTGCGTGCGGGCGTGGACGTCGCACGCTGGGGCCCGGTCGTGAAGAGCCTCCGGATTCGTCGCCGAGGACTGACGCCGAGATCTTCAAGAGGCTGCTGGCGGGACGAGAATGAGAATTGCGGGCGTTGACGTTTTTACCGAGCATCCTGGCGGGCTTGAGAACGCCCGATCGATGAGCGCCCGATGCTGTTCCGCCCGATCACGATGCGGGCGTCACGGCGCGCAATCGCATCATGCTCGGCCCGATGTCGCAATATCTGTCGATCGACGGAAACCTCACCGACTGGCATCTCGTCCATCTCGGACAGTACGCCATCGGCGGCGCGGCGTATTGTTTGCAGCGAGGAAACCGCCGTCATGGCGCGCTGGCCGCAGCACCCACCACTGCGCCGGCATATACACCGACGAACATGTTCGCGGCTATCGCCGCATCACCGATTTCCTGAAGGATATGGGCGCCGTTCCGGCGATCCAGCTTGGTCACGTGGGACGCCCGCGGTCGGTGCGCGCGCCCTGGGAAGGCCGAGCCGCCCCACTGGGCGAGTGCGACGCCGCCATGCGGCAATCCGCCATGGACCATCGTTTCGTCGAGCCCCATTCCCATGGCCCGACCGGCCGGCGCCGGCTCGCCCTGGATGCGCAAGAAATCAGGGACGAAATCCGGGCGTGGCGGACGCTGCGGCGCGTTCCGCCGACGCGAGGCTTCGACGTTTTGGAAATTCACGGCGCGCACGGCTACCTGATCAATCAGTTCCTCTCGCCCGTGGGTAATCGACCGAACCGACGCCTATGGCGGCGATCTTCAAAGCTGCACATGCGCTTCGCGCTCGAGCTCACTCGAGGCTGTTCGCGCCGCCTGGCCGCACGACAAGCCGCTTTTTCTTCCGCGTCTCGGTGATCGACGGCAAGGGCGGTCACTGGGATATGGACGACACCGTTGTGCTTGCGAAGGAACTCAAACAGCGCGGCGTAGATTTCATCGACTGTTCGTATGGCGGTCTTCACCGGTGAGTCGAACATGCCGGAGCTATCCCGTGGTCTGCCGGGATACAACGTCGTGTACTCCGATCATGTCCGCCGCGAAGCCGGCATCCCAACTGCCGTGGTCGGCATGATCACCGAACCCAGGACAGGCCGAGGCGATCTTGCGCGAGGGCAAGGCGGATATCATTGCCATCGCGCGGGAGATGCTGTGCAATCCCGTACTGGCCGGTGCACGCGGCGAAGACGCTGGGCTTGCGCGACTGGCTCAACGTGCTGCCGGAAAATTACGCCTTCCGCCTGTATCCGCGCGAGGAGGACACGGCGGCTGGCGCAGCTAGCGACGCAACGAGGAAATTCCGTTTCGCCGCAAAGGATGACCTTCGGTCACATCAACCAAGCTTCGTCCGGATTTTCTGGAGGGACGATTAATACCTCGACTCCGGACGGTAACATCTTCGTTTACCTCCACGGTTCTGGAGAGGAGCCTCATATCCCACACTTCCAGACATTGAGGTCGTAAATGCCGTTGGGCATCTTGATTTCCGCAAGCCCAGATGGGTCGGTCGCGGCCCGATAGACGCCCAGGCGCACCTGCGCATTCTCGATCGGAGCCGCCGTATCCTTTCTCGATAACCTTGACAGTCAGCCGGTGCTGCGGTGGCTTGACGATCGCGACACTGAAGTTGGAGGCCGCTCCGTCGTGAGGTAACCCAGCTCAATGCCGCAAACTTCACCGACCACGGAGAACATTCCCGCCTCGGCTGGCGCGAGCAATTCCACATCCGTCCGACTACAATGCGCTCGTCCCCGGCCACGGTGTTTCCCCGAGGCTTGCGCGGGCCACGATGGCGCCGGTCTGGTCGCAGACCTCGATTTCATTGGCGTCGAGATTGCACCCGGACGCAGACTTCGGCGCCCACCTTGATTCTGAACCGTTCGCCCGTCACCACAGGGCGACGGTATTGCCCACACGGCCAAGCTGGTCGCGTGGGGTCTGGTCCTGACTGACATCGAGAGAGTGCTTTGCTCGTGCAGAACGCCCTCGAACTCGTGCGCCGGGAATACGATGCTCCAGGCATGTTCGCCGACCCGTTGCGGAGCCATAAGGCGTGATGGCTTCGGTCTCGTTGATCTCGGCGGCTTGGGTGGCCAGTGCGCTCGTCGCCACCACACCATCCGGAGCCGTGATTTTGACCGGCATGCCACGCAGGTCGCACCCTGCATCACATGACACCTTGACCTTCAAGATGATGTCGGCGCCGACCGCCACCTCCGACGCGCACGGACTCGCTCACCTCGATCGTCGTGGAATGGGCCCGAGCGTCCTTTGTCATGATTGCTGATGTCACGTCTCAGTCGCTATTCCAGCGGCTGGATACGAACCATGATCCCGTCGTGATCCACGTACCAAACGCTGACCGGATCGGTCGAGTTATCGATCCAGGTCCGCCGATCATGCGACACCGCCTCGGGCAAGACATATTCGGTCCAGCGGTCGGCCTTGGGATTGAAGCGGACGATCCGGCCCGCATAGAGCTCGCCGGCCCAGATCTCACCGTTCTTGTCCGGAAGGCATTCGTAGAACGAGACCCCCGGCGTCGGCGGACGGTACTCCGACAGTTGTTTCGTCTTCGCATCGATCTTGCACGAGCGCGCCGCCGGCACCGCCGAACCAGGCATTGCCGTCGGGGTCGAAGCCGCCGCGCTTGGGCGCGATGCGTGGCGTGCGGGTCTGCATCTCGAACAGCTCGCCCTTCTTGATGTCGAGGAAGATCACCCAGTCCTCCGGCCAGGAGCCGCCGGCGAAATAGTTGCCGTCAGCCGACAGCTCGTTGCCGTAGGCCGACTTCACCTTCTGCAGCAGGAATTTCTGCACGGTCTGGCCGGTCTTCGGATCGATCTTGTTCACCGACGCCGCCGCGCGCCTCCCAGATGAAACCGTCAGGCGAGAGCGCGAGGTTGCCGGCGCCCGGCGCATTGATCGGCCGCCCGAAATGCGGGAGCTGCACGTGCTTGAACTCTTCGTATTTGGGATCGAAGCTGCCGAGCTTGTGCGACCAGTTCTCCGAGAACCAAACCGTGTCGTTCTTGTCGACGGTGATCCAGTGCTGGCCCGGATTGGCGCCGGCCGTTGATGGAACTCTTGTAGTCCTCGACCATGCCGGTGCGCGGATCGAGCTTGCGATATATAGGCGGTGCGGTGGCTGTTGAACCAGATGTTGCCGCTCGGAGTCCGGGGCCACGTCGTGTGGCGCGGTCAACAGCCGCGGCAGCTCGATACTCCGTGATAACCGCCTTCGTGGCCGGGCCGCGCGGTGCGGGCAGAAGCTGGTAGCCCATGTCCTTGGATCGGGCCCGCGAACCTTCGTGAGCCATTTCACGATGGTGTCCTGCTCCTCCGGCGGAATGCGGTTCGGGCACCGCCGGGAACAGGAGCAGCGAGCCGGTGTTGTGCGTCATCTTGGTGACGATCGACGCGCCAGCTCCGTCTCGTCAAAGCGGTTTCGCGCAGGATCTGCCCGTAGGTGTGGCAGCCCGAGCCGCAGCCGTAACTGAACGTGCGCTTCTCCTGCGCGGTGCCGTCGAGATTGCCAGACCACTTCGGCGCCGGCAAGCTGCGCCGCGATATCCCAGTTGGCCGGCACGAACTCGCCATTCGAGACACCGCTCCAAGCACGATGTCGTCGAGCTTCGAGCGCGGTCCGCTGATCGCGAACTGACGGCTTCTGGTAGGGCCGGAATTCCAGCGCCCTTGCGATCCGCAGCGTGTAGGAGCCGGCGAGCAGTTTGGGGAATTCATATCGTGCCGTTCTCGTCGGTGTAGACCGTGGTCGTGATGTTGGATTGCCGGCCCTGAAGTTGCACCATGATGCCTTCGAGCGGCGTCGGCTGCGACAGCCGCCTGCACGCCGCCACGGATCGCCGTCGCCGTCACGCCGCCGGCAGACCGCACGAAGCCCCAAGGACCGCCGCGCACGTTGCCCTGATCCGCTTCGAAGGTCGGCGACTGGCGACAGCGTGATAGCTGCGGATTGAGCGGCGGGTTCTCAGGGTCCCAGCAGCACTTATCACGCACAAAGCTCACGAGGTCGGCGACGTCCGCGTCGTCGAGCTCGTAGCGGAACGACGGCATGGCCGGGCCCGCCGTTCTTGATGCTGGTCGGCGATGCATCGCATCGTTGACCGGCGCACCCGTCGACCTGGCCTGCGCGCCTGATAGAGACCCTTGAGCTGTGGCGCGGTCTTCTGGAATTCATTGTGGCATTGCCAGCATTTGAAATAGTAGAGCTCGCGCCCGCGCTCGGGGCCGCTCTCGGCCACGCGCTTATAGCGATAGTATTGCAGCGCGCGGAGGGACTCGTCATAGGCAGGCGGTGATGGCGTGGCTGCCGAGCTGCGCGATGCCGGGCGTTCCGGAGGGATTGCTCCCCAAACAACGATCGCGCAGGCCCGCACACATTGAGATGCAGAATGCTCAGATCCTTCCAGTGACGTGCCACCCGTGCCTCCTGCTACCGGACTTGCCCCTCCCGCTTCGCTTGCGCTCGCCACCTCCCCGCGCAGTGGGGGAGGTGAAATCTGGTTTCGCAACGCGCGAGAGTTACGCGATCGCGTTTGGCAGCATGCCTACCGGCGACACGGCCGAACGACAAGGCATCTGGCCAGACCGTGCTGGGCGAAACCGCCTTGCGATCTCGCCGGCGCAATAGAGGCCTGCGATGACCTCGCCGCGGATGTCCATCACCTCGCGTATTTGTGTTGGTCCGCAGCCCCGTGAGCGTGTCGTGCAGGATGGGCGTCGCCCACGCCGCGTAGAACGGCGGCTTCTCGATCTTGTGCATCGGGGTCGGCTTCTTGAAGTCCGCGTCGGCGCCCCGGCGCCACGAAGGAATTGTAGCGGCTTACCGTCTCCTGCAGGACCGGCGCCGGATATCGGCTTCTTCTGATGCGGATTCTTGATCTTGCCCGCCAGCTCCGCGATCGTTTCGGCGCTGAAGAACCAGCCGTCGGGATCGACGTTCGGCGGCTTGGTATTCCATTTCTCCCGGCGCCGCCGCATCGGCGTCGAAGATCGCCCAGATCGGCCCGCCGCCGTTGAGCTTGGACGTATCGCCGTTGTATGCCATGGCGGCAGCGAAGAAGCTGTAGGAGCCGTCCACCTCGTTCCAGAACCGTGCGACCCGTCTGGTTCGACGAAGATCAGGTTCTGCCAATCCTCAACGCGTCAGGCCGGTCGCGCGTGCGAGATGGAACATGGGGCTCTCGGTCTGATAGACCAGCGAGCTGTAGCCCCACCGGCACCCGATGTGGCGCGTCTTGGTGATGGCCGCAGCCGGCCTTCGGCGGTCTGGCTGGCCGTCGCCCACAGCGATGCGCCGATGTCCATGGCGGCGAGTTCTCGCCGTCGGCGCCCTGATGGACATACGGCTGGCAGGCCTGCTGGTATTCCTCGGTCAGCCGCGGGTCGAACATTCGGCGGAAGTTCACGTTGCCGGTGTGGCCGCCGGTGGCGATGATGACGCCCTTCCTGGCCTGGATGTTCAGGGTGCGCGCCTGGGTGCGTCGCCGTGATTCCGAGAACCTTTCCCGGTGGAGGGACGCTCGCGGATGATGCTGGTCATCTTGTGCTGCAGAAGGATCTCGCGCGCCCTTTTTCCGCGCGCTCTCCGCCAGTCTCCGCACCAGACCGGAACCATTCCGCGCCGCGGCCGGGCGCGACGAGCTTCGCTGGGGACGTGCCATTCGACCGTCACGAACGTCCGCGGAACTGTCGACGCTCTTTCCGGACCGATCGGCCGCTCTGATGAACTGGACCCCGTTCTCGATCAGAAAATTGATAGGTCGCGACATTCTCGTCGGCAAAGACGCGGACGAGATCCCGGTCGCTGTATCTCGCATCGGCGGTGTCGTGGCGCACCCAATCCGTGAAAACGCTGTCGGCTGAATCCTTGATCCCGAACTTCTGCTGCAAAGCGTGGCCGCCACCAAGGTGGACGCGTCCCCCACTCAGGATGCCGCGGCCGCCGATGTCGTAGTTTTCATCGACGATGATGACGGAGGCGCCAGTGATCGCGCGCCATGATGGCGGCAGGGAGCCCCGCGACGCCTGCCGCCGATAATGACCACATCCGCTGACAGGTCCCATTTGACCTGCGCCTTCGCTTCCTGCGCACCCACCCCGGTCGAGTGCGACGGCGCCAACGCCCGCCGCGCCTTTCGACAGGAAAGCTCTCCGGCTGACTGATTCTGGCGCACCTTACCGGCATTGCGATCTTTGGCGTTCTTGCCCATTTTCTGTCCTCCCGAATGCCGTGCTTCTGATGTGATAATCTTGACTTTGTAGGCGGCGGGGTCAAGACAGCAACCGCGCTGGGCGACCACGTCCCGCGCAAATTGAACGCGGTCAGCGAGCCCGCGATAGGCTGATGAGGGCGAGCCATTTGCATGAGACACTGTAGCGTTCAGCGCCCCGGTTTCTTCCATCGTTTTTGCCACCGCGGCAGTGGTCGCGACTATCGTCGCCTACGATCCAAGCGCTTGCTGCAGCGGATCACAAGTGTGATCCGATATCCGATGTCGGCTGGACCGTTGTCGCAGCAGGGAAACTCTCAGCCAGGTGGACAGCGCTCCATTTCAAGCAGGGGCGAGCGGCAACTGGTTCATTGATCGCGCCACCACCGTGCTGCCCTTCTGCCACTATTACAATGCGATTGGGATTTATAGCATGCGGTCTTACTCGCTCGCGCCCAGAGAGACGATGGAACGGATTGGTATCTGCCAGGCTGCCGCCCGGGGCGGCAGCGCGGCGGTCCCACCTTATGCTGGGCCTTGTCCGCCAAAGCAGGCGGGCCCGAGTACTCCTCGCAGACAATAGTTGTGCCAGAATTGGACACGACGAGGAGTCGCATACAGCCGTCGCAGAAGTGTTGAGCCCCCTGTCAGAGGACGCAGGCAACCTCCGCCGCGAGATCAATGGTGGAGGTCAATGACTGTTTGACGCGGAATGGCGCGCTGCTCACGCGGCGACGCTTCCTGGCCACTGCGGCGTCATCGGCCGCGATGATGGCAACCGGTAGCATCGCCAAGCCATATCTCAACCGCGCGGGAGGCCGGCCCGTCATCACTCACGGCGTTCAATCCGGTGACATTTCCATTAACTCAGTGTGTCGTGTGGGCGCGCGCGGATCGGCCCGCCCGGATGCTGGTCGAGGTCTCGACAACGGACAGCTTCGCAGGCGATTCGGAAGCACGGTCTTCGTCGATGCCATGCCTGAGGTCGGATTTCACTGCAAAGGCGCTGCTCGAAGGTCTCCCCGCCGGGCAGGGACATCTTCTACCGCATCTCGTTCCAGGACCATTCGACGCCGGCCATCGTCGGCGAGCCGCAGGTTGGGCATTTCCGCACCGCACCGAGCGACCAGCGCTCGGTGTCGTTTCTCTGGTCCGGGCGATACCCGCCGGCCAAGGATGGGGAATCGATGAAACGCGGGGCGGCATGCGGAGCTATGCGACGATGCTCAATAGCCGTCCCGACTTCTTCATCCATTCAGTGGCGACAGCATCTACGCCGATTGTCCAATCCCCACTTCACAGACGCTCCCGAACGGCCAAATCTGGAAGAATGTCGTCACTGAAGAAAAATCCAAGGTGGCCGAAACGCTTGCCGAGTTCCGCGGCAATTACAAATATAATCTGCTCGACAAGAACTGTGCGCGCATTCAATGCGGAGGTGCCGACTTTCGCCCAGTGGGATGACCACGAAGTCACCAACGATTGGTGCCCGGGCGAGCCGATCTGGGATGGCTATTCCGGAGAAAAGCATTCTCAAGCTCGTCGCGCGCGGCAATCGCGCGTTCCGCGAATACATGCCGATGCGTGAGACGCAGGCGGAAGCAGAAGGCGCATATATCGCAAGATCTCCTACGGTCCCTTGCTCGACGTCTTCCTGCTGGACATGCGATCCTATCGGACCGCGAACTCCGACGGGGACGAGGGCCCTCATCTTTGGCCCAACGCAGCTCGCATGGCTCAAGCGGGAGCTGATGAATTCGCAAGCCACCTGGAAGGTGATCGCCGCCAGACCTGCCGATCGAGCGTCGATCAGCTCGGATGCCATCGCGCTCGGCAATGGTGCCCCGCACGGCCGCGAGCACGAGGTCGCCGATCTTCTCGCCTTCATCAAGCATGCCGGCGTGCGCAATACCGGTCTGGATGACCGCCGACATGCACTACACGGCGGCGCATTATTATGATCCGAACAAGGCGGTGTTCCAGGACTTCGATCCGTTCTGGGAATTCGTGTCGGGCCCGCTCCACGCCGGCACCTGGCGGCCCGGAGCCAGCTCGACAACACGTTCGGCCCGCGCGCCATGTATCAGAATGGCTGCAGCGGCGGAGCAGGGTGAATCTTCCACCCTGCTTCGGACTGCAATTCTTCGGGCACGTATCGATCGACGGCGCGACCGGAAGTCAGTGACGGTCACGCTCAAGGACGTCGAGGACAATGACCTTTGGTCGGTCGATATCAATCCGCGCTTCGATAAATGGTCGCGGCGCGCTCCGGTTGCTCGGAGCTGATGCGCACAACTGCCGCAGGCTGCCGGTCGGCATCACTGCTTGCAACGACCGCCGGATGACGGCGTCGGGAGTTTGCGATACGCTCGCAAACGATCGGTTTGATAAGGGAATAGCCATGCTGGGAGAATCGGTGCAAGGCTGGTCGTGTCGGCGGCGCTCCTTGGCTGTGCCGTCGGGCACGCACGGGCGCAGAGTTGGCCGACCAAATCGGTCAGAGATCGTCGCGCCGTTTGCACCGGGCGGCGCGGCGGACACGCTGGGACGGATCATCGCCGAGCCTCTCATCTAGCGCGTTTCACCAGCAGTTCTACGTCGAGAATCGCGGTGGCGCCGGCGAGGATCATCGGCGCGGCATCGGTCGCGGCGTGCTGCTGCCCGACGGCTACACCTTCGTGGTCTCGGGCATCGCGTCGCACGTGTGATCGCGCCCTCGATCAGTCCAAATCCCGGGTACGACCCGATGCGTGATTTCACCCACATCGCCTATCTCGGCGGTCCGCCGGTCGTGTGGATCGTGCACCCGTCGCTCGGCATCAGTTCCTACAAGGACTTCATCGCCTATGCAAAGCGCAGCTCGAAGGCGGTCGACTACATTTCCCCGGCACCGGAACGCATGGATTTCTGTTCGCGGAAAGCCTAGCGCGCAGAGAAAACATCAAGATGACCCACATTCCTTACAAGGGCGCGGGCCCGGCGCCTATGATGGATCTGTGGGCGGCCATGTGCTTGTCGGCTCGATCACCTTTTCCTCTGCTGGCGCAGCAGATCAGAGCCGGAACCGTGCGTGCGCTCGCGGTCTCGGCCGAGAAGCGGCTGCCGAACTTTCCGGACATCCCGACCTTCAAGGGAACTGGGTTACGATGATCTCGTGTCGGAGACCTGGTTTGCGTTCTCCGGCCCGGCGCGTCTGCCGGGCAACATCGTCGGGCGCTTGCGCCGCGAGATCGAGAAAATCCTGCAGGGCGCCGAGGTGCGCAAGCGCATGGCGCAGGACGAGATCGAGATCAAATTGATGACGCCCGAGGCCGTCACCAATCGCACATCGCGGGTGAAATCGCGAGGTGGAGTCCGCTCGCGAAGTCGCTCGATCTGACGATCGAGTAAGCCGGTCAGATCGGCACCGCCATCGCCTCGAAGGCGCTGTCGCAGTTGATCAGATCGACCCGCTTCTGAACGATGCGGAAGCTCGCGCCCTCACGCCGCAGCCGGTGGCGCTGACGGCCGGCGAAGATGCGCTGCGTATCGTCGCGATACTCGACCATGATCACGGTCGAGCCGACGAGATATTCGCCCGCCGCCTCGTCCGCCTGTCTCGACAACCGTGTTGCCGACGAGATGCGCGGTGCGCGAGGGCGGCGTCTGGACGTGAATGCGCGGATGCTCCAGCCGCTCGACCCGTGTCTTCATCAGGTCGCGGTCATCGTAGAACAGCGAGGCCTGGTCGAACGGGCTCTCTGGTCGGGCACCGCCGGGACCCAATAGGTGCCGTCGTCGGTGAACAGCGCCATCCAGTCGCGAAAACGCCGCTCGTCGAGCAGGGCCGCCTCATGGATCAGGAAAAGCCTCGAACGGCGCGCGGTCGATGCCTGCGACGCCGCCATCGGCGCGGCTGCGCGAGCGCTGTCCATCACGCCGCCTCGCGCATGTAGCCGAGCCACGCCTTGTATTGGGCGCGCACGACCATCTCGTGGGTGGCGAGCCCGCGCGTGGCGTTGAGCGTCGCGGTCCGGCTCCTCGGCGCCGAGCCCGCGCGAAATGTCGACCCAGTCGGTGTGGTGGCTTTGCAGCCCCTTCTGCGCGCGCACGAAGGATTCCGAGATCGTCGGTCTGCACGAACGACGCCGCCGAGTGGGTCACGTTGAGCAGGCGGATGTTGCCGAAATTCATTGCGGCGGCGCGCCGACCAAGCGGATCGGATAGATCGTCACCTCGGTGCGGTCGACCGCGAGCGGCTTGATCACGCGCACGTGGATGTTGAGCCCCATGATCGACATGTTGGGATAGATCAGCGAATCGTGCAGCCGCGGCGTCAGAGATCTCGCTGCGCGCGCTCGGCGCCGACCTTCTCCGCCAATACGCGCTTGTACTCGTCGAACGCCGGGCTCGATCGCTTGCCGTCGTCGAGCGCGGTGTTGCTGGTCCAGCCGTGGCCGTTGCCGGCGATGTAGCTCTTGCGGTCCTTCCAGCAATTCCGCCGGTCTGCTTCTTGTCGGCCGCGATGACCGTCGCGCCCTTCTGATCGCCCTCGCGGCGCGCGAACTGCACGCCGTCCTTGTTGACGGTCGAGGCGTGGCCGAACGGCACGTGATAGGAGTCGAGCACGTTCTCGACCTGGAGCTTCCAGTTGCCGTTGTAGACGTAGCGGTGCATGCCGGCGTCGAGCGCGAGCGTCCCGTCGGGCGCCCGGTCGACCAGATCGTCGATATTGCCCTTCATCGGGCCGATGTGGTCCTCGAAGCTCGGTCCGCTGTCGGCAAGGCTCGCGAACACGAAGCCGCGGTACTCGCCGACGCGCGGCGCGCGGGCGAGGCCGAACGCTCGCCTTGTCGAAGTCGGCGGCGCAGCCTTTCCGGCACCGGAACCGTCGACCAGCTTGCCGTCGGTGTCGTAGGTCCAGCCGTGATAACAACAGACCAGGCGCGGGGCATGGCCGCGGCGCTCGTTGACCACCTTGGCGCCGCGGTGGGTACAGCGGTTGAGCAGCACGTGCACGCTGCCGTCGCGGTGGCGCGTCATGATCACCGGCTGGCGTCCGAGCTCGGTGGTGATGTAGTCGCCCGGGCTCGGTACCTGGCTCGCATGGCCGACAAACAGCCAGGCGCGGCCAAAGATGCGCTCCATCTCGAGCTCGAAGACGTCGGGGTCTGAATAGACGCGCCGGTGAACGCGGCCCGGCTCGACCAGCTTGGCGATCTCGTCCGCACTGTCCGTTGCGCATGGAAAGTCCTTACGTCTGATGGTGGCCTGACGCAAAGGGCCTACTCAGCTGCCTGGTGTGCGTAGCTCTGCACCTCGGTGTTGACGAGCGCCAGCCGAGTGACGCCGTCTCCTCCAGCATGCCCCAGCTCTTGAGCCAGTCGTAGGTGCGTTGCATCTCTTCGAGAGGGATCGGCGCCGGATCGCAGACGATGCGAGGCGGTTCTCGCGCAGATCCTCGACTTTCAGCGCGGCCACCTCGGGGTCGGTCTTGCCATGGTAATCGATGAAATAGTGCAGATAGGCGCGCTTGTTGGCATTGATACGTCGCACCGCCTCGCGCACCGCGCGATTGAAGGCGGCGTAGGTCTCGGCATCGACTCGGTCGGACGCCACTTCGGTGCCGTGAAAGAAGGCCGAGCAGATCGTACGAGCAGCTCCTTCTTTTCGGCCAGCGTAATGTGCGGCTCGGTGAGCGTGGCCGCGTCGATCTCTCGCCCTTCATCACGGCGTCGAGCCGACAGCGCGAGCCGTTCGGCGCCCGGCACAGTCTTGATCTCGTCGCGCCGCACGAAGCCTTCCAACGTGTGCATCGCAAATGTAGTGCGTGCCGAAATAGAAAGGCACCCCGATCACGCGGTTGGCGAGCTGCTGGGGCGTGTAGACCGGCGATCCCGGCGCCACTGACCATGGCCGAGTAAGTCACGATGGCGCGGCGGCCGAGTTGGCGGCTGCCGGCGCCCGTGCTCCGACGCGGCAATAGTCTCCCCATTCGCAGGCGTTGTACTATGTCCGCCTTGCCTTGTTCAAACAGCTTGCCGTGGCTGGTAAAGTGGGTCGACCCCTTGGGCTGGTAACGGTGATATCAGACTTTCTTGTCGACCGCCTTGGTCGCGATCGGCCCACTCGATGCGAAGTCCTTCCTGCTCGAACAGGCCCTCATCATGGGCGACCAGCTCCGGCAGACCCTGGAACGGTGCCGTGGTCTCCAAGACCAGTCTTTCTCATGAGGCGCGCCCCGTAAGCTTCGAGACTTGGGACCTCTTGGGACGCCGGAATTAGCTCGTCGAACCCTATTCTCGGACAATCATCGAATCAAGGATTGCCTCGCCAGAAGACATTGCGGCGACGACGCTTTTCGGTCTTTTCAATGTGGGTCCGCCTTGACAGCATGCTATCGTCACGGGAGTTTGTGCGGCGACAGCAATCGGGGTGCTCATGACCAATCTACGGCTGACATTTGCCTGCGGCCCTACGACCGCACTCCAGGCCTGTCGCGACGGCACGATCCGGCCCGAAGGCATGGAGCTGAACTATCTGACCTTGCAGCCGGCCGAGATTTTCTGGCGGATGTTGCAATTCAAGGAATTTGACGCCTCCGAGATGTCGCTGTCGAACTACACGACGCTCGTCAGCGGCGGCGACGCGCCGTTCGTCGCCATCCCGGTCTTCCCTTCGCGCGGTGTTCCGCCACGGCTACTTCTTCATCAACACCACGAAGGGCATCGCGAAGCCCTCAGACCTCAAGGGCAAGCGGCGGCGTGCCGGAATACAGCATGACCGCGGCGGTCTACATGCGCGGGCTCCTGAGCACGAATACGGCGTCAAGCCGAGCGATGTCGAATGGGTGCAGGGTCGTGCCGACCGTCTCGGCCACCGACTGCCCGGCGATGTGCGCCTCACGCAGGCGCCTGTCCGGCGCCGAGCTCGGCGACATGCTCGAGCGCGGCGAGATTGACTTCATGATGACCGCCAACAATCCGCTCTCGTTCCGTCGCGGCGCGCCGAACGTGAAGCGGCTGTTTCCGAATTATCGTGAAGTCGGAGCAGGACTACTATCGGCGCACGAAAATCTACCCGATCATGCACACGGTCGTGATCCGCCGCGACATCTACGATCGCGATCCGTGGGTGGCGCTGAGCCTCTACAAGGCGCTCTGCCGGGCCAAGGACTACTCGTATCATCTGCTGGCGGAGACCGGCTCGCCCAAGGCGTCGCTCGCCTGGCTGCAGCCGCTCATCGAGGAGGAGCAGGCGATCATCGGACCGGATTGGTATCCCTACGGCATCGAGCAGAACCGTCCGTCGATCGAGGCGCTGCTGCAATATTCGCACGAGCAGGGCCTGAGCGGGCGCCGCATCAAGATCGAGGAGCTGTTCGCGCCTTCAACGCTGCGCGATATCCCGCTCAGCGAGGGACAGCTCGTGTAGCCTCGCGACGCAAGCGACATGGAACATGAACACAAGCCAAATGCCTACGTCGGGAGCCCGGTCGAACGCATCGAGGACCTTGCGTTTTCTCCGGGGCCGCGGCCAATATGTCGATGACCTCACCCGCGAAGGACTGCTGCATGCCGTGATCCTGCGCAGTTCGGTCGCGCATGGACGCATCCGCTCGATCGACACCGCAGCCGCACGGGCGCGGCCGGGCGTGCACGCCGTCGTCACGGCGGCCGATATCGGCGATCCGGTACCGAGTCATTCCGATGCGGCAGGAGCCGCTGCCGGCGCTCAAGCAGTATCTTCAGCCCGTCATCGCGCACGACAAGGTCCGCTACGTCGGCGAGCCGATTGCGGTTGTGGTGGCCGACAGCGCGGCGATCGCCGAGGATGCGCTTGAAGCGATCGAGGTCGATATCGAGCCGTTGCCGGCGGTGGCCGACCGCGATGCGGCCCGTAAAGGCGACGATCCTGCTGTTCGAAGCGGCCGGGACCAACCTCGCCAGCACCATCACCGCGGTCCGCGGCGATGCCGAAGCAGCCTTCAGGACCGCGCCCTATGTCCGCCGCGAGCGCTTCAAGGTGCAGCGCCACGCGGCGGTGCCCGATGGAGCCGCGCGGCCTGCTGGCGGAATGGGATGCCGAGCAGCGGCGGCTGACCGTTTCCGGCGCGGCCAAGAGTCCCGTTCCACAACACGCCGCATGCTGGCGCAGCATGATGGGATTGCGCCGAACAATCCGTCCGCATGGTGGAATACGACGTGGGCGGCGGCTTTGGCGCGCGCGGCGAATTCTATCCGGAGGATTTTCTGATCCCGTTCGCGGCGCGCTCACCGGCCGCCCGGTCAAATGGATCGAGGACCGCCGCGAGAACCTGCTTGCCACCAACCACGCGCGCGACGCCGAGTGCGAGCTGGAGATCGCCTGCGACGCGCGACGGAACAATCCTCGGCTTGCGCGGCACGCGCCTTCACCGACCTCGGCGCCTATCTGCGCACCGTCGGCGCGACCGCCTCGCGCAACATCGCGCAGGTGATGTCGCGGGCCCTACCGCATTCCCCAACATCCACATCGACGTCTCGCTGCTGATGACGAACAAGACGCCGTCCGGCACCTACCGCGGGCCCGGCCGGTTCGAGGCCGATTTCTTCCGCGAGCGGCTGATCGACATCGCGGCGCGCGAGCTCGGCATCGACCGCGTCGAGTTCCGCCGGCGCAACCTGATCGCGCGAAGCCGACATGCCGTACCCGCTCGCCAAGGTCTGGCGCTCGACATCGAGACCGAAACCGACAGCGGCGACTACGCAGCTGACGCTCGACCGCTGCCTCGACGGAATTCGACTGGGCGACAAAGGCCGAGCTGCAAGGGCGGCTGATCGAGCGGCCGCTATCACGGCGTCGCGATCGGCTGCTATCATCGAAGGCGGCGGCCTCCGGCCCGAAGGAAACCGCGCGGCTGATGCTCGAGCCGCGACGGCATCGGTCACGGTCTACGTCGGCTCGTCCTCGGTCGGGCAGGGATCGAGACCGTGTTCGCGCAGATCGCCGCCGATGCGCTGGAACTGCCGATGGAGCGCATCAGCGGCGTGCTGCACGGCTCGACCGATCTGCGTCAGCGAGGCGTTCGGCTCCCTACAGCTCGCGCTCGGTGGTGATGGGCGGCTCTGCGATCGTCGCGGCGGCGGCCGAAGCTGCGCGAGGCGATCCGCGCCGCCGCGGCCAGGCGATCTTGGCTGCGCGGCCGATGACGTCGCGATCGACCACGGCATGGCGCGTCGGGCCCGACCGGAAGATCGATTGCGCTCGCGGCTGGCTGCCGACGGCATCTCGGCCGAAGGCAGCTTACGCCAGCAACAAGCGCACCTACAGCTACGGCGCCCATGCCGCCCACGTCGCGGTCGATCCCAAAACCGGCCATGTCGAGCTGATCGACTACGTCGCCGGTCGAGGACGTCGGGCCGCATCATCAATCCGCTGACGCTGCACGGGCAGTGCGTCGGCGCGGTGGTGCAGGGGCTGGGCGGCGTCTTCCTCGAGCACTTCGTCTACGACGACGAACGGCACAATTGCTCGACCGGCTCGTTTGCCGACTACCTGCTGCCGACCGCGAGCGATTTTCCAAGCATCAGGGCGGTGGCGCTCGAAGCAAAAGCCCTCGCCGCAACAATCCGCTCGGCGCCAAGGGCGCAGGCGAGGGCGGCATCATCCCGGTCGGCGGCGTCGGTCGCGAACGCGGTCGCCGCCGCGCTCAGTCCGCTGCAGCGGAGCCGCGCGAGCTGCCACTGTCGCCGCCGCGCGTGTGGCTGAACGTCACTCAACGGAGCGCGTCACGGCTAGCGTTGACCGCATTGACCGCAGTCGCGGCCCGATGATAGCGAACCAAGTCATGTCTTCGCGCGTCGTCTGCAGGGCGATGCGACAGCGCTAATGCAAGATGAAATGCCGCCCTTCGAATATGCCTGCCCGACGACGCTCTCCGAAGCCGTCGCGCTGCTCGCTTCGTGCAGACGGCGATGCGAAAGCGCTGGCGGGCGGCCAGAGCCTGGTGCCGATGCTCGCGTTCCGCCTCGCGGCGCCGCGCGCTGCTGGTCGACCTGCGCAAGCTGCACTGAGCTGCGCAGCATCCAGGATTTCCGACAGACGGCGTCGCGCTCGGCGCCATGGTGCGCTGGCGCGACATCGAGGACGACGCGCGCCTGCGCACGGCGCATCCGCTGCTCGTGCGCCGCGGTCGCGCACGTCGCGCATTATCAGATCCGCAATCGCGGCACCGTCGGCGGCAGCATCGCGCATGCCGATCCGGCCGCCGAGATGCCGGGCATCGCGGTGACCTGCGACGCCGAGATCGCGGTCGTCGGCAATGCCGGCGCGCGCGTGATCACAGGCGGCGGATTTCTTCTCAGGGCCGCTGATGACGGCGCTCGACGCCTGACGAGATCATCGTGGAAGTCCGCCTGCCGGCCTGGCCGCGCGCAGCGGCGCTGGGGTTTCAGGAATTCGCCGCGCCGCCGCGGCGATTTCGCGATGGCGGCTGCGGCCGTGTTCTACGACCAGGACGACGAGCGGCAAGGCGCGCAACGCCCATGTCGGCGTCATCGGCGTCGGCGACCGTCCGCGGCGGCTCGCCTGCAGTCGAAGCCGTCTTGAACGGCCAAGTCGTCGACGAGGCAACGATCGCGAAGGCCGAGGCCGCGGCGTCCGCCGCGGTCGATCCGCAGGACGACATCCACGCCAGCGCCGCCTATCGCCGCGCGCTCGTCGGCACCGATGGTCGAGCGCGCGCTGCAGAACGCGGCCGCCTATGCGACTGCATCCGGTGGACAGCCATGCCGGTGCGATTTGAAGTCAACGGCAAGCAGGTCGAGGTCGAGGTCGAGCCGCGGCTGACGCTGGCCGATTGCCTGCGCCATCATCTGCGGCTGACCGGCACGCATGTCGGCTGCGAGCACGGCGTGTGCGGCGCCTGCACCGTGCATCGTCGACGGCGCCGCGGTGCGCTCCTGCCTGATGCTGGCGGTGCAGGCCGAGGGCGCCAAGGTGGTGACCGTCGAAGGGCTGTCCGCACGACGACGGCCTCACGCCGCTGCAGACATCCTTCCGCAAGCATCACGCGCTGCAGTGCGGCTTCTGCACGCCCGGCATGATCACGACCGCGCACGTGCTGCTGAGCGAGGAGCCCGACTGCGACGCCGACCGCGTGCGCGAGGTGCTCTCCGGCAACCTCTGCCGCTGCACCGGCTACATCTCGATCGTCGAGGCCGTGCTCGACGCGCGCGCCGCCTACAAGCGCGGAAGGCGGGACCGCGCATGAGGACGGTCAACTCGTTCATCGGCAGCCCGATCGAGCGGCTGGAGGACCTGCGCTTCCTGCGCGGGCGCGGGCAATATGTCGACGATCTCGCGCGCACGGACGTGCTGCACGCAGCGATCCTGCGCAGCTCGCGTCGCGCATGGCCGCATCCGCTCGATCGATGTCACGCGCGCGCTGGCGCTGCCGGGCGTGCATTCGGTGATCACGGCGGCGCGACCATCGGCAACCGCGTGCCGAGCGTGCCCATGCGGCTGCAGCCGCTGCCTGATTTCGAGCCGTTCGCGCAGCCGGTGATCGCGCGACGACAAGGTGCGCTATGTCGGCGAGGCGCTCGCGGTGGTGCTGGCCGACGAGCGCCGGCCATCGCCGAGGATGCGCTCGAGGCTGATCGAGGTCGACATCGAGCCGCTGCCGGCGGTCGCCGACCGCCACTGTGTCGGCGCGCGACGCAGTCGCTGCTGTTCGAGGAGCACGGGCACCAATCTCGCGATCAAGTCTCACGCGCGTGCGCGGCGACGCCGCCGCGGCGTTCAAGGACGCGCCTTACGTCCGGCGCGAGAGCTTTCGCGCGCAGCGGCACATGGCGCTGCCGATGGAGCCGCGCGGCCTGCTCGCGGAATGGGACGCCGCGCGCGGGCGGCTCACCGTCTACGGCGGCGCCAAGGTGCTGTTCTTCAACCGCCGCACGCTGGCGAAGCAGATGGGGCTTGCCGAGACGCGATCGAGACTCGTCGAGAACGACGTCGGCGGCGGCTTCGGCGCGCGCGGCGAGTTCTATCCGGAGGATTTCCTCATCCCGTTCGCGGCGCGCCACACCGGCCGGCCGGTGAAATGGACCGAGGACCGCCGCGAGCAGCCTGATGACGCTCAACCACGCGCGCGAGGCGGAATGCGACGTGGAGATCGCCTGCACGCGCGACGGCACCATCCTCGGGCTGCGCGGCCACGCCTATGTCGATGTCGGCGCCTATATGCGCACCAACGGCGCGGTCGGCGCGCGCAATGTCGCGCAGTTCATGTCGGGGCCCTATCGCATCCCGAACATCGACATCGACGTTGTCGCTGCAGCTGACCAACAAGACGCCGGTCGGCACCTATCGCGGGCCCGGCCGCTTCGAGACCGATTTCTTCCGCGAGCGGCTGTTCGACATCGTGGCGCAGGATCTCGGCATCGACCGCGTCGAATTCCGGCGCCGCAATCTCGTCGCGGCAGCGGAGATGCCGTACCCGCATCGCCACCATCACGCCCTTACGAGAGCAAGGACGAGTTACGACAGCGGCGACTATCACGCCACGCCTCGACCGCTGCCTCGGCGGAAATCAGGTTGGGCGGAGAAGCCGAAGCTGCAGGGCAAGCTGATCGACGGCCGCTATCACGGCCTCGCCGATTGCCTGCTTCATCGAGGGCGGCGCGGCGGGCCCGAAGGAAAGCGCGCCGCATCGTGCTCGAACCCGATGGGACGGTCTCGGTCTATGTCGGCTCGTCCGCCGTCGGGCAAGGGCCTCGAGAACGGCGTTCGCGCAGATCGCCGCCGATGCCCTCGAAGTACCGATGGATCGCATCCGCGGCGTCTGCACGGCACCACGGCGCTATGTGAGCGACGGCTACGGCGCCTATCATTCGCGCCCGTGGTCATGGGCGGCTCGGCCATCTCTGCGGCCGCCGACAGCCTGCGTGAGGCGATCCGCGCGCATGCCGCAGGCGCGATGGGCTGCGAGGCCGCGAGATCGGTGAGATCGTCGACGGCAGCAAGGCGGTCGGACCTGGCGGCAAATCGCTGTCGCTGGCGGGGCTCGTCGGACGAGGCATCTCGGCAGAGGGCGCCTTCCTCAACAAGAAGCACACCTATACCTACGGCGCGCACGCCGCCCACGTGGCGGTCGATCCCAAGCTCGGTCACGTCGAGCTCATCGACTACGTCGTTGTCGAGGATTGCGGACGCATCATCAATCCGCTGACCGCTGCCAGCGGACAGGTCATCGGCTCGGTGGTGCCAGGGACTGAGCGCCTATCATGCGAGCATCTGCTCTACGACGCGCGACGGCCAGCTTCTGACCGGCCTCGCTCGCCGACTATCTGGCGCCCGACGGCCAGCGACTTTCCAAACATCCGCGCGGTCGTGCTTGAAGAGCATCCTTCCGCCGATCAATCCGCTCGGCGCAAAGGCGTGCGGGCGAAGGAAGCGGCACCATTTCGGATCGGCGGTGTGGATGGCGCCAATGCGGTCGCCGATCGCGTCGCCGCCGCTAGCTCGTCCGGGGCAACCGCGCGAACCGCCGAGCCCAACGCGCATTTGGCAGCTCGTGCGAGACGATGACGTTCGACCGCAGCGGTAAGCCTCGACAATGATGCGCGAGTCCGTGAATTTGCGAAGCCTGGTATGATTCAGGCGATGCCTGCCGACCTCGCGCGCGCGGGAGGCGCCGCGCGCGCAGGAGGCGATGCGGCTGGTCGTACATCACGCTGTCGATGGCGGCACGACACGCCCGTGCCGGGGCGCTGGCGTAACGTTAACGCGCGATGATCGCATGCACGCCTTTTGGCGAAGCGCGCCCCAGCGCGCCGGGGTGAACACTCCGATTGTGGCTGACGACCGGCACCTGCGCCTGATTAATCGCGAGCCGTGCGGAGAAACCGTCGCGGCGCGCCGCTTCGACTTCGGCTCGCGCCTTCGAGATTGCGGAAGCGCACATATAGACTGTTTCTGATCGCCGCCACCTCGGCGGTCGCCGCTCCGAACAGGCAGAATGACCGCGCGAGCCGATAGGGCTCCGGTGAGCCCAGCCGTCGGCGTCGCGGTTCGCCTCCGCGCCGAGTTCGGCAGACGGTCCTCCGGCCCCCACGCCAGGCCGATGAGGTGGGTGCTTCGCTCCGCGGAACGTGCCGATCTGAAATATCCCGGCCGCTGTCTCGATCGCCTGGGCGAGGATCCTGATGTGGGCCGTTGTCGACGCCGGCCATCGCCTCGCGCGCGGCGAGCCTGGCGTCGGCTGCCACGAACGGCGCGCCGCCCCTCCGCCTTCGGCAGCATGATGGCATCCGGGACGTGCCGGCACCACGGCGTCGAGATCGGCGTCGGTAAGGCCGGTCGCCAGCGCGTTGACGCGCACCAGGAGACGCGGTCGCGCCGGTCGCGTGAGTGCCGACTCCAAGAAGGACGCCGCGCTGCGCTCGCGCGCGCCGCGACCTTGCGGTCGGCGCGACCGAGTCTGAGATCGATGATCACCGCATCGGCGCCGCTCCGAAAACGCCTTGTCGAGTTTGTTGCCGCCGTCGGCGGGGACGAGAGAGGAGAGCGCATGAATGGCCGCTCGTTGTCCGTATGTCCGAGATGAGATTTGCGCGGAACGATCTCGCCGCTCAAGTGGATCTTGGGCAAGTCGAGCACAGGCCCGCCGAGCTTGTCGCGCAGGAAGGCGATGGTGTCGCTGTCGCGGTCGAGCGTCTTGCTCAGCGCATTGCCGGGCGCCGTGGCCGGCGCGCCGTTCCACGCGCAGATAGGTCTCGCTCTGCGGGTGAGCGATCCTGCATCGTCGCCACGAATTTGTAGGCGTGCGCGGGCGCGACGCGGTCGTCATGGTCGGCGGTGAGCACGAGCAACGGTGGATAGCCTCACGCCGCTGCGCACGTTATGCAGCGAAGCGAATAGGCGATGAGCGTGCGGAAATCGGGCTCCGCGATCGGGGTTCCCGTATTCCACCATCCAGTTGCTGCCCAAGTTGAAATTCTGAAACCGCAGCGATGTCCGGCAATCCGGCACCGCCGCCACCACGGCGCCATAGAAGTTCGGGCCGCTGCAGCATGCGGCGACCAGCACCAGCAAGCCGCCGTTGCTGGCGCCGTTGATGCCGAGGCGTTCCGGCTGGCTATATCCATTCGCGATCAGCCATTCGGCTGGAGGCGATGAAGGTCATCGAAGGCTGAGTTCTGCTTTTGGCGAGGCGCGGTGCCGCCGTCGTGCCATTGCTGGCCAGCCCGACTTCGGCGCGGATCGACGCGATCGCGTAAGCAACGCCTCCGAGCCGCACCCACGCGGCAACACGCTCGCTGTAACCGGGCCACAGCGAGATGCCGAAGCCGCCATAGGCGTAGAGCAGCGTGCGGTTGTCGCCGTCAAGCGTGATGCCGGGCCGGTGGATCAAGGTCATCGGCACGCGTGGTGCCGTCGCGACTGGTCACGAACACCTGACGCACGACCGCGTCTGACAAGTCGTGCCTGGCGGCGGAGGGCTCGCAGCAGCGAGAGTCTTGCCGGTCGCAAAGCTCCAGCCGCTCGATCCGGCCTTGGACGCTGATGATCAGCCACTTCCAGGAGCAGATGATCGTCCTCGCGACGGTTGCGCCCGAACCACTACGCGCGAGAGGTTGCCGAGATCGACGCTTCGACAATGGCCGGCCATCGAGATCGCAGATCGAGATGCGGGCGCCGAGATTGTCTCGATAATGCTTGGCGACCATGCAGCTACTGAACACGGCCGCGTGGTCGAGCTGGCAGTTCGCTTTCGGCAATGATCGTGCGCCAAGCGGCTCGGGCCGAGGATCGGATCGGTCGATGCGGACCAGCGCCATTTCGGCGCATCCGCAGGCCTGAGCGCATAGCGGCAACAGCCCAGATTGCCGACCGGAGCGAAGCCCGCGAGATCGACGGGAATAAGCCCAGAACTGCGACGGGTCGTCGAGCGAGGCGGATACGTAACATCCGCGCCGCTCGCTCGTGCCGATCTGCGCCTTGATGCTTCAGAGGCCGTCCTCGAACGAGGTGTCGACCCGAAGATAGACGTCGCGGAACGCGGGCAGGCGAAGAACGCCCGGGTCGGCGAGCTGGTGATGACCGCGGTGCAGGCACAGCACTGGCTGCGGCGGTCCCAATCCGACGGATCGCCGTCGTTGGGATAGCGCGTATAGAAGATATAGCGCTCATCGGGGTGCCAGGCCACGCTGGTGTGTTTGCACCAGCTCAGCGTGTCCGGAAGATCGAGAGCGGTATCGACCTCGCGAATGCGCAAGGTTTGCTGGTCGCTGCCGGCCTCGGACGTGAGATAGGCGACGTGCGTGCCCGATGCGGTCGGGAAAGGGTGTCTGGATACCGACGTCGTTCCGTCCCGCGACAGCGTCTCGGGATCGATGAGAGCGTCGGCGCGCGCCGCCGAGACCCTGTTGATGCCGTAGCTGAACTGGATCGTCCACGCCAGTTGTTGAAGTAGTGGAAATATCGGCGCCGTGGCGTGGCGGGAGGAGTGTGCGCGATAGTTCAGGACAGCGTCGAAGTATCTGCGGACTGGCGCGCGGGTTTGCAGCGACGGCGAGATAGGTGCGTGCGCGCTCGTCCTGCGCGTCGATCCAGGCACTGACGTCGGCGCGCCCCGAATTCTCCAGCGGCCGGAACGGATCGGGTACCCGCGTCCCGTGCCGGACATCGACGGTACCGTCACGCGGCGCGCCGGTGGCAGCCGCCTCGGGATCGGGCATTTCGGGAAGGTGCTCTCGCCCGAGGCCAGTGCTGGCGATGGCGAGCAGGCCGCTCGCGGCGCCACCGGCGAGGACGGTGCGCGCCGGCTTGCACCGAACTTGCTGGCGCGGCGCGTGCGATCCTGGCGAACTCATCGATCAGCCCCAATCCAGCGCGGCCGCAGGCGCCATGAACGCCTGGCGACGGCATTCAGGCGACCAGCTTGTCGTCCTGATTGTAGGCGCGGTGGTGGAACTCGACGATGCCGGCGCCGGGCCGCGATTTCGATCTCGCGCTTGGCCAGGACCTCGGTGGTGCAGTGCACGGTGTCGCCCTCGAACAGCGGATGCGGGAACTTGACCTCAGTCATGCCGAGATTGGCGATGGTGGTGCCGACCGTGAGGTCGTTGACCGAGATGCCGATCATCAGCCCAAGCGTGAACAGCGAGTTCATCAGCGGCTGGCCCCATTCGGTCTCCGGTTTCGCAGAAATGCCGATCGATGTGCAGCGGCTGCGGATTGAGCGTCATGTTGGAGAGCAGCATGTTGTCCATCTGCGTCACCGTGCGGCGCAGGCGGTGCTCGTAGAGGTGGCCGACCACGAAGCCGTCGCAGATAGATGCGCCCGCGCGGGTGGCGGTCGTCTTTTGCTCCCTGTGGTCCTTGTGCTCAACCATCGGGGCGTCTCCTGCGTGCGCTCGCCGTGCGGGCGCGTGTCGTTAACATCTCGTTTACCACAATTTTTGTCTCCAGTCGGTAGGACCGCAACCAAATGCGACGTCGACCGACATCAGCATCGGCGGCCGCGCCCCCGCTTTAACAATTCATCAATCTTTCCAAAGATTTATGGTGAACGTTTCCAAAGATTTATGGTGAACGCTTTGTTAAGCCTCGCGCGTAGGCTTGAGGCATCCGTGAATCACCGTTGCCGCATGGATGCGGCGCTCTATCGTGGCGGTGTCGAACCATGATTGTTCGTCAGTTCCTGCAGTGGCAGCGTACCGCGTCCGCCGCCGAGCGGGCGGATGCGACCGCGCGCGCTTGCGCGCGCCTATCTCTATTCCGACCTGTCGTCCGGACGATCGCGCCGCCACCGAGGGCGCGCTCATCATGGTCGCTCGACGATCCCTCGCCGCTGGTGCGCATCGGCGCTCGCGCAGGCGCTCGGCGTTCTCAGCGAGCCTGCGCCGCCGGCCGGTGATCCTCGCACTCGCCGTCGACCAGCCGGAGGTCGCGGGCTGGGTGCTTGCAGCATTCGCCCTTGCTGGTCGACGCCGATCTCGTCGATGCGGTCGCGACCGGCGGGCCGCACGGCGACGCAAGTCGCGATCGCCAATCGCGCGCCGCTGCCATGCGCGGTGTGCGCGGCAATCGCCGGAGGTCGGAACGGCCTGAGGCCTGCCTGGTGCTGATCGAGAATCGCACAGCGCCGAGATTGCGCCGGTCTCGCTCGACCGCATCGTTGCGCGCTTCGGCCATCTCGCTGCCATCCGCGAGGCGCTGCTCGCGCGCGATGGCCTGCCGGCGCCGACCCGCCAGGCGCTGGTCGCGAAACTGTCCGAGACGCTTGCCGGCTTCGTCGACGGCGCGCGCGCATGGCTCGCCGAAGACCGTGCTCACCGCGTCGCCAAGGAGGCCTGCGAGAAGGCGACCGTCACGCTCGCGGCGAGCTGCCGCGCGTGCGGCATCATGCGCCTGCTGCCGGGCGCGCTACACACCAGCAACGACGGCGCCGGCTCGTCCTCGATCTTCCATCTACGACGATCTCGGTGCGGCCGAGGCGGAGTGGCGGAGGTCGGAGGCAAAGCGCCGACTGCACGGTCTTCCGGGCGCTTCGATTGGTTCGCGCTCTGGTACCGGCACATCGGGCGGCGTCTGGATGTGACTCCAGCCGCATCACGTCGTTGTGGCCGAGCGCGCCGATGGCGAGCCGCCGTTCCTCATCCCGCTTGCCGTCGCGCGGGCATCGACCCGTCGCCTGATGCTTCTCGGCTGCACGACCTCTGCGTGATTGCCGGACGCGCCGCTGTTGGCGCCGCCGATTTTCCGGTTCTGCGCAGCGCCCGGCCAGTTCCGCCGATTTGTGGCGAGAGATCTGCGGCTTGCTGCAGCGCCGCGCCGCGCAGCACCGGCACGAACATCATCGAACTCACGAAAATGCCAGAAACGATCCGGCGCCCAGGCCAGCCCTTTTGCCGCGCTTGACGTCGAATTGGACTTCGACGGCGGCGCGCATCTGGCGCGATTGTCCGGCTCCTGGTGAATGGTCCATCGCGCCAAGCGCTCTCGTCGGGGCACGCGCCGCCGCGACCTGCTGCCAAGCTCGAAGCGGCTCTCCGAATTCGGCGAAGAGATCCGGCATGGTCACGCCCCGACCAGCCCGGACGACATCGCGCGCACCGTTGCAGACGCTGGTCGAGGCAGAAGTCCAGGTCATCTCGCGCGCGCATGGGGTCGCAAATATCTTCAGCGCGGCCTGGATGCTTGAGTTCTTTCGATCCTCGCCACCAACCCGCAGGACGCGTAGCCTGGTTCACGTCAGCCGGCTCGAAGTCGGTTCGATCTGGGCGGCGGTCAATCTCGGACTGACCGACCGCGATTACTACTATCATGTCTTGGCGAGGCTACCACGACGAGGGTGAAGGTCTCCCGCTTCGGGCCGGAGCCGCCCATCTGCGCGACCTGATGATGCGCGTAGCGATCGAGGCAGGGCTTTGCATGACCGGCCCGATTTCACCATCGGCGATGAGCGCGCTACAAGTCAGGAGGGCGGACGCACGACTCCGGAAGTCTCTCCGACCACGTGAGCCACGGCGGCGACGGCGCGCGGTTAGCCACTGGCGACGCTCGGCTGCGCACCCGGCGCCAGGCTCAGGGCGAACGATCAAGCAGAATCCCATGCTGCCGCGGCCCGCAGTCAGCACGGCTACGACTGCGCCGTGAGCAACGCTCGGCGATGCCGAATCCTCGACAGCCGCCCGGATGACGTCGAGCCGAAGCGCCAGCGATGACCGGGCAGCGCTTGGTCGCGCCCAGCGCGCGCGCCCGATCTAATTTTTATCCTCATTCGGTCGCTTGAACTCCAAAATCCACTCCTTCAAGATCGCGGTGCGCTGACGATGGTCGCGCATGAAGTCGCCCGCGAGCCGCAAGCAGCCATGAGGACGCGCATGCTGACGTATCTTCGCCTCGCGGTGCTGCTGGCATTATGCGTCGCCGCAGGCTGGCCGGCGCGTTCCGTGGCGCAAACGGCCGCGGACTTCTTCAGCCAGAAGACCATCAAATTCATGATCACCCATGAGCCGGGCGGCTCCTGCGATCTCTACGCCCGGCTCGCTGACCACCCATCTTGCCAAGCACATGCCCGGGCATCCGGCGATGACGGTGCAGTATCATGCCGGGCGCCGGCGGCCTCGTCGGCACGCTCTGCATCTCTCGACAAGGCGGCGCAGGACGGCACCGAGCTCGCGATCCTGCCGCGCGATATCGCGATCAATCAGCTGCTGCGGCCGGACACCGCCAAATACGACGCGCGCCGGTTCAACTGGATCGGCACGCTCGTCGACGCTATGCCGGCGTGATGTTCGTCGCGGCGCGCACCGGCGTGAAGACCGCGGAGGATCTGCGCCGCATCGAGGTGGTGGCGGGCTCGTGGGGCGCCGACGACCGAGACCTTCATCACGCCGACGCTGCTCAACGCGCTTGCCGGCACGAGAGTTCAAGATCGTCACCGGCTATCGCGGCGGGCCCGACGTCGATCTCGCGGTCGAGCGCGGCGAGGTCGACGGCCGGATGTCGTCGTGGACGCTGCTCAAGACCCAGCGCGCGCACTGGCTGCGCGACAGGCATCGTGGTGATCCCGTTCCAGGCCGGCATCAAGTCGCATCCGGAGCTGACGCGGCGTGCCGCTGATCGCCACGCTTGCGACGCACCGAGGAAGGCCGGCGCATCTTCGAATTCCAGAATTCCGACGCCGGCATCGGCTGGAGCGTGGTGGCGCCGCCCAACGTTCCGCCCGACCGGCGGCGCTCGCTGCGCCGCGCCTTCGACGCGATGGTCGGCCGATCCGGAATTCCTCGCCGATGCGGACAAGCGCGGGCTCGACATCACGCCGGCGCGCGGGCGAGGAGCTCGCGACGATCGTCAGCCGCACCATCGCGACGCCGGCCGAGGCGCTGGCTGACGCTGAAGAAGCTCATCGGTATTCAATGATCGCTCGTCACCCGCGATCGCTGCCAGCACAATGGAGACTGACCTTGCTGATCGACTGGCACGTCCACATCCATGACATCAAGGATCAGGTGAACCCCGTTACTGGCAGGGACCGCTGCCCGATGACGCCGGAGAATGTGCTCGCGGCGCACAAGCTCGCCGGGCCTCGACCGGACCGGTGATCAGCAACGCGGTGCACTATCTCCGCTTCTGCAAGACCGTGCAAGGAGACCGTCGACGGCGCTCGAAAGCTCGAACCGCTATCTGGCCAAATGCCGCGACGAGAATCCCCGACAAGTTCGTGCGCGATGGCGACCTGCGTGCCCGGCGGCGGCGACGAGTGCCTCAAGGAGCTCGAGCGCGCGGTGAAGCAGGACGACGCGCGCGCGGTGATCATCAACTCGAGCCACCAAGGACACTATCCCGACGAGGACGCGGCCAAGCCGTTCTTCAAGCTGCGTCACCGATCTCGACATCCCGGTGTTCGTGCATCCGGGCGACTGCCACGACGCCGGCGATGGCCGACTATCGGCTGGCGTCGAGCATCAGCCGGCCGGCCGACAACTGCCTGTCGCTCGCGCGGCTGATCGTGCGCGGCATCTTCGAGCAGTTCCCGACCTCGAAGCTCGTCGGCAGCCATCTCGGCGGCGGCATCTGCGAGGTGATCGGGCGCATGGACTATGCCTACGAGCTGCAGGACTTCTCGCTTCTTCCTCGGCAGCTACGAGCCGATGCTGATCAAGCACAAGCCGAGCCATTACCTCAAGATGATGCATTTCGACTCGGCGTCCTACACGCCGCTCGCCGCCGAAATGTGCTTCGAAGACCGATCGGCGAGGACCGCTTCCTGCTCGGCACCGATTCCGCCGCTGATCCCGCTCAAGATGACGGCCGCTCAAGATGATGGACCAGATCGGCATGACGCCGGCGAGCGCGACAAGGTGATGGGCGGCAATGCGGCGCGATTGTTGAAGCTCAGATTGAAGCCAACGCTCCGCTGCCCGTATTCTTTGTTTTCAGGGCGCCGGGTACGCCCCTTCCCCTTTTCCGTCCCTCGCAATGCGGGGATGGAGCGCCGGGAGGCGCCAGGGTTTGCGAGGCCCCTTGGGAGTTTGCGAGACTCCCTTGGCAGGTCCTTTGCGAAGGGACCTGCCCGCGCACCACGGGCGTGCCCAGCGGGGCTCTCGCCACCCGGGATGCGCGGCCCCGAGTGACGGTAGGCCAGCGCCTCAGCGCCACCGCGTCGCCTCGGGACGTTTCGCGAAATACGCCCTCGGCAAACCGAACAGTTCTCGATTACCTACTATAGGGATCAGAAGTCAATAATACAAAGGGTTGTTTCTGTCCACGAAACCGTGACCCGACGTTGCTGCATCGTCGCCATGAGCGTTTATCGGCGCCCCTGCGGCGCTGCCCGGGCGATTCGAGTCCGAACCCGGCCACCGGTCATAGATATGTCATGGCCGACACGCCGAGTTTGGATGATGTCGGCATATCCCCGACCGGAGGGGTTGGTGCTACTGAAGGGCGCCAGTTGGTTGAAGTTGCGTCAATCGTCACAATCCGTCATCACAAGAAAAGGAGGAGTTGCAATGAAATACGCTTTGGCAATGTCACCGTGCGCTGTTGCTGGCCATGAGTCAGGTGCAGCCAGCCATGGCGCAAAAGGACGGCAACAATAGTCTTGTCAGCCAGGCCATCGCCGCCGAAGCGCGCGCCGATCGTTGCGCCCTCAAGGGCGTGGCGCATCAAGGCCGACGCCAACTTCTGCGGGACCCGAGCAGTCGGAGTCGCCCGGCGGCGCGCCGCGCGACTATGGCACCGCGCAACGCTCAGCGATCACCTGGGACCTCGCCACGGGCATGGCGCGCACCGAGTGGGATCGCGACCAGAAATACCCGGTCGCCGACGAAGCTGAAATACACCGAGACCGTGCTGCCCACGATGGGCTGCTCGCTATACGGCCGCATCCAGCCAGCAGCGCGGCAACTTCGCGATGTCAGGCGTCCGCGTCGCCGACGCATCTGCGCGAGCTCGATGCGCGCCTCGCCGACCCTGCTGCTCGCGGCCGCTCGACGACCCCAAGAGCGTCGGCGCCATGGGCCCGCAGAAGATGGGCAGCCAGTCGCTGCCGGCAATCTGCGCTGACGGCGGGCGGGACCAAGTTCACGGTCCTGTTCGATTCCAAGACCAAGCTGCCGGCCGTGATCCGCACCCGCGACGACGATAACGTGCTACGGCGATTCCGACTACGATCTCGAGCTCGGCGACTGGAAGGCCGTCGGCGGCGTCAAGATCGCGCATGCGCGGTCCTACCAGATCAACGGCATCGAGGTCGCGAAGATCACCTACAGCGAACGTGACCGCCAATCCGTCGATCGCGGCCGACGCGTTCAACGTGCCCGATGCGGCCAAAGCGGCGGCCAAGGCTCCGGCGACCGGCAACGTGCCTTATCAGTGGGTGCTGCGCCGTCTCGGCTGTCGCGCTTCGCTGACACCGACTGGCGATCATCTACCCGCCGGACGGCAGCCTCAAGCTGGTCGAGCTTGCGCCCGAACGTGCAGCATGTGCAGGGCGGCGGCGCCAACAACCTGATCGTGGCAATGAAGGATCACCTGGTGATCGTTCGACGCGCCCTATGGCGATTGCGAGCTCACTGCAGGTGATCGAGCTGGCGAAGGCCAAGTATCCGGGCAAGCCGATCAAGTACGCTGATCCTCACGCATCACCACATGGACCACTAGCGGTGCGGCACCCGCGCCTTTGTCGCCGAGGGCGCGACCAGGTGATCGTGGCGGCGCCGGCCAAGGCGCATTTCGACGAAGGCGCTCAAGATGCCTCGCACCGTCGTGCCGACGACGATGCAGAAGAAGAGCGCATGCCGGTGCAAGGTCGTCGAGGTGAAGGACCAGATGACGCTCAAGGACGACGTGAGCAGGAAATCCGTCTCTACAACATCCCCAATCCGCACGTCGAACGGCTACCTCCTGGTCCACGTCGCAAAGGCAATGTCGTCTTCGTCACCGACCTGATCTCGCCGCGCGGTCAGGTCGACCGCACGCCCGCGCACGCTCGCCGGTCGGCGATGCGCTCAAGAAATACGGGCGTCACCGGCGCGACCATCGCCGGCGGCCACGGCACGGTCGTGCAAGCAGGCGGACATCATGACCGGCGCTCGAGGTGGTCCGTCGAATGGCGCGCGCCGCTGCACGCGATCGGTCATACTCAGTTCGAGTTTTGCAGCCCCGCGGCGCCGGCGAAGCTGCCCGGCGCCGCGGTCTTTTTGGTCACGTACGTTCGGCTCGGTTAATCTTCGATCTCCAGCAGACAGGTCGCTAGCGCTGGCGCAGATCATCGACGGCCGCTGCGCAGATGTCGATGCAGACCTGCGGCACGCGTGCCCGGCGCCCGGCACGCTGATGTGCGACACCTCCCAGTTGGTGTCGGCGCGGCCTTCGGCCGGGACGACGGTGACCGCGCTCACGGCGTCGCAGATGGCGGCCTTGCTCATGTCATTGAGAATCAGCCGCTCGATGCTCGGGAGCGGTGCGCAAGATCTTGGCATTGGATGCGCACCGCTAGCCAGCTTCAGTATCCGAACTGCTCGCGCAGGATGCGCTCGTCGAGGCCGTGGCCGGGATCGAACAGCATCTGCATCGCGATGCGCGTGGTCCATGTGGATGTCGACCGCGCGCACGGCACGCACCTCGTCATGGTCGGCGACCGCGGCGACCGGACGCTTGTCCGGCTCCAGCACCTCGACGCGACCATGCGCGCGTGTCGGGCAGCAGCGCGCCGCGCCAGCGCCGCGGACGGAACGGGCTGATCGGCGTCAGCGCCATCAGCGAGCGCGTTGATCGGGATGATCGGTCCCTGGGCGGAGAGATTGTAGGCGGTCGAGCCGGCCGGCGTCGCCACCAGCACGCCGTCGGCGACCAGCTCCGGCGAGCCGCTCCTCGCCGTCGATCAGGATGCGCAGGCGCGCCGCCTGGTAGGTCTGGCGGAACAGCGACACCTCGTTGAAGGCGTGGAACTCCGTGCGCGTCGCCCCTGCGCGTCGCGCGCGCGCATCAGCAGCGGATGGATCAGCGTGGTCTGCGGCGGCGGCGCAGCCGCTCGCGCAGGCTGCTCGGTCGCTGTAGTCGTTCATCAGGAAGCCGACGGTGCCGCGGTGCATGCCGTAGATCGGCTTGCCGGATGCCATGAACCGGTGCAGGGTCTGCAGCATGAAGCCGTCGCCGCCGAGCGCGACGATGACGTCGGCCTCCGCCGGCGCCGCGTTGCCGTAGCGCTTGCGCCAGCCGCTTGCGAGCGCCTCGCTGCGCCTCGGCGTTGGTGCTGGCAACGAAGGCGATGCGCTCGTAGTCGTGCTGGCGGGACTCATCGGGTCGACATTGGGCGATGCGAACGGCAGACGGCTTTGGGAGAGCGCATGAACACGGAACGCGCGGTGTTCGTCTATACGACCTACCCGTCCGTTGTCGAGGCGGAGCAGAGGCGGGCCGCGCGCTGGTCGAGCAGCGGCTACTGCGCCTGCGTCGAACATCCTCACCCGGCATGGTCTCGCATTATTGGTGGCAGGGGCGCATCGGAGCGGGGCGAGGAGGTGGTGATGATCATCAAGACCCGCGCCTCGCTCAGCGCGCAGGTCATTGCAGCGGTCGAAGGAGAAGCACTCCTACACCACGCCTGGCGATCCTGGTGCTGCCGATCGAGGGCGTCGAGCAGACCTATTTCGACTGGCTGATGGCGAGACCGAACCGCCGGCGTGAGGTTTCGCCGATTGTGCCCATGGCAGCAGCGAAGCGGCACGCCCTCGTGCTGCCCGCGCACCACCTCCACGCCATAGGCGTCCGCGACGTGGCCGTCGGTGAGCACCTGCATCGGTGCAACCTTCCGCCAGGATGCCCCCGTCGCGCGAACAGCACGAGTGCGATCGCAGAACCGCGCCGCCAGCGCGAGGTCGTGCAGCACCACGATGACGCCGCGGCCCTGGTGGGCGGTCGCGCGCAGCAGCGGTCATCACCTGCAACTGATGCAGCGGGTCGAGCGCGGCGATCGGCTCGTCCGCGAGCAGGCATGGCAGCTCTCGACCGCAAGCGCGCGCGCGAGCAAGCATGCGCATGCGTTCGCCGCCGACACGCTCGCCCATGGCGCGCTGCCGGAAGGCGACGACATCGGCCGCCGCCATCGCCCGCTCGATGGCGTCGCGGTCGGCGCGATCGAGGCCCTGAACGGCCGCCGGTGCGGCAGGCGCCCGAGCGCGACCACGGTCTCGACCCGCATCTGCCAGTGCACGTTGCCGCCCTGCGCGAGGTAGGCGATCTGCCGGGCGCAGCTCCGCGCTGTGCCGATCTCGGCCGCCGATACGGCCGCCGCATAGCGCACCCGGCCGCCGTCGGCGCGCGCAGGTTGGCGAGGATGCGCAGCAAGCGTGGTCTTGCCTGAGCCGTTCGGGCCGATGAGGCCGACCATCTCGCCGGCACGCATGGCGAAATCGACGCCCTCGCAGGACCGCATTACGCCCGAAGCGCACGGCAATGTCCTTCGCCGCGATCTCCATCATTCCTCTCCGCGCAGCCGGTAGATCAGGCTGAACAGGAACGGCGCGCCGATGATCGCGGTGACGACGCCGAGCTTGAGCTCCGGCCGGAACGGAAGCACGCGCACGCAGGATATCGGCAGCGAGCGTCAGGCCGCGCCGCCGAGACCGCTGACCAGAAGCAGACGGCCGGGCCGGTGCGCCACCAACGGCCGCAGCAGATGCGGAACCACCAGGCCGACGAACCCGATCGCGCCGGTCACCGCCACCGCGCTGCCGACCGCGAGCGCCGTGCCGGCGATCAATTGCAGCCGCAGCCGGGCGAGATTGAAGCCGAGGCTCTGGCGGTATCCTCGCCGAGCGTCAGTCCGTCGAGCGCCGGCCCCGACATCAGCAGAAGCCGCCCAGCCGACCACCATCAACGGCAGCACTCAGCCAGACATAGGGCAGGCTGCGGTCGGCGAGCGAACCCAAGCAGCCAGTAGACGATCTCGAGACCGCAAACGGATTGGGCGCGATGATTGAGCGCGAGCGAGGTCAGCGCGCCCGCGAAGCTGTTGATCGCGACGCCGGCCAGGATGAGCGTCATGGTGCCGGCATTGCGTCCGGCAGAGCCCATACAGCAGGAAGGTCGCGACCGTCGCGCCGGCGACGCCGCCGAGCGGCAGCGCAAACGACGATCGCGCCGGCGACCCCGAAATAGAAGACACGATCACCGCCCCGAGCGCCGCCGATCCCCGACACGCCGATGATGCCCGGCTCCGCCAGCGGATTGCGCATCAGGCCCTGCATGGCGGCGCCGGAGAGGCCGAGGCTGAAGCCGACGACGGCGCCCAGGAACGCGCGCGGCAGCCGCAGCTCCGACCAGCACGAGCGCAGACAGCGATTTGTCCCCGCTGAGCAAGGTCGCGCAACGCCTGCCACCAGGTCGAGATTGGCATAGCCGAGATAACAGCGAGAATCCGAACAGGACGACCACGAGCGATCGCAAGCACCGCCACCAGCACGCCATAGGGCAGCACCATTGCTGCTGCTCGGCTCGTGCCGAATGCCGCGTGCGTCATTCGCGCCCGGCCTTGCCGCGAATCGTCCTCGCCGCTCCCATGAGCAGCTCGATCGCATCGACCACCGGCGCGGCCCGCCGCAGGTCCACATGCGCGTCGGCATGCACCACCACGCCGCGTCCGGTCGGAAATCCGTGCGATCACCGGGATGCTTGAGGACTTCGATTGCCATGCGCCGGCGGCCCGTCGCGGTTTGCGCTCACAATCAGGATCTCGACGTTCTGCGTCACGATGATTTCCAGCGGGATCTGGCCATAGTTGTCGATCCTGAAGGCTGGCGGCAACATTCTCGAGCGCCGGCGCGGGTCATGATCTCGTTGGCGAGCGTCTTCTGGCCGACCGTGACCCCATTGGGATTGAGCACGACCGTGCGCGGGCGCCGCCCCGCCGGCACTGCGAGCAAGCTTGGCGAGACGGGCATCGATATCGGCGACAACGCTTTCGCCCTTGCTCCGTCTCGCCGAGAACCTCCGCCATTTCGAGATATTGCTTGCGGACTGCCGTCGATGCTTTTCGGCACATCGAGTTCCATCAGCGGGACGGCGGTGCGCTTGAGCAGCGCGACCGCGGTGCGCGTGGTGTAGATGCCCGCGATCACGCAGATCGGGATTGAGCGGGATGATCTCTTCGGCGAGCCCGTGGTTGATGGGGACCTGGGCCGAGAGCGGCGACACGTTCGAGCTTGCCGACTCGCGCGCCAGCCAGGTGACCGAGGCAATGTCCTTCACGGTCGGCGAGCCGCAAAGACGAGTTCGTCCACGCACAGATTCATCGAAACGATGCGCGGGTAGGCTTGATGCGCGCTATCGGCGGCATGCGCGAGGCGCCGCCGCCGATAGCACCAGTTGCAGCCATGCCCGATCGCTAGAAGACGTCGCATCGGTCCTGGTACGTTGCGATCGGGGCCATGGCAGTGCCAGTCCCCGATCAGACTGTCGATCGGTTGGTGAGCTTCATGCCGGCATAGACGGCCAAGCCCGGTCGTTCGAAGCCGGACGGGTTCTGGTAATGCTCATCGAACAGATTGTCGACGCGGCCAAAGGCCTGGACGTATTGGTTGACCTGGTAGTTCGCCGCCAGATTGACCACCGTGTAACCCGGCTGCGTGATCCGGATTGAAGTCAGGACGGCTGCCGTCGATCCAGTCGCCGACATGGAGCACGGTTGCCGAGATCGTCAGCGGGTCGATCGGATTGAAGAGCGCCGTCACGCTGCCCTTGTGCCGCGGCCGGCGCAGAAGCTCCAGTCCGGTCATGGCGTCAACGGCCCGCGTGAAGGTGTAGTCGCCGCGGAACTTTGACGCGGTCGGTCACGTTGACCGCCGCAAACGCCTCCAGACCGGTAGGTGAAGGCGTCGGCCGATGTTGAAGTTCTGATGGATAGGAATGGGGAAACCGAACGTGTTGTCGATCTGACCGTCCGGTCCCGCCATCGATCAGGTTGGTGATGTCGTTGCTGAACCAGGTCACGCCGAAACGCGCCTGGTCATTCCAAAGCGGCTGCTCGAAGCCGTAATCGTATCCAATGCTCGATTCCGGCTGGAGGTTCTGGATTGGCGAAGAAGGTCGGCGGAAAGTCCAGGAACTTCTGGGTCAGCGTTGGCGCCTTGAAGGCGGTGCCGTAGCTCGCCTTGAACTTCGTCTCGGTCCACGGAACGATGACGGCCGGGCGCGACGCGATAGGTCGTGTGGCCGCCGAAGAACTCGTCGTCGTCGAATGCGGCCGTTCGCGACCAGGAAGAAGCGCTTCTCGTAGTCGGTCTGCAGCTTCGACAAAGGCGCCCTTGGTCTCCGCCGATTTGTTGAGGGTGCCTTGCTGGAATCGTCTCGGTCTCGTCGGACGCGCCGAAGAGCACCAGTGGTGTTTGGAAGCAGCTCGTGACCACGCCGCGGTAGTCGTATCTGATGCGGTCGCCGTGGTTGACGCTGACCGGGCTGGCGAAGCCGTTGGGATCGAAATTGCGGTTCCAGTGGTCCGTGAAGTTGACGCCGAAATAGTTCGTGAAGCGTCCGTCGAACGCCGACCACACCGCTTCACCGCGCGTGAAGAACTTGTGCACGACCTGAGCGCTTTGTTCCGCGGCGGGAGCCGGCTGGAAAGATGTTGAAGTCGTCGCCGGTGAAGCGCAGCTTCGCATCGGTATAGCGCGCGACATAATTGAATGTGAGAGTATCGAGTGACGTCGACGCCGAGCTTGGTCGAATAGGTCTTGTTGTCGTAGTAGTCGTTATTCCGCTTCTGGCCGGGCGGCAACAGGTTGAACGGCGTGCCCGGGACAGAGCCGGCGTGATAAGCAATACGTAACTGAACGAAGCGCTT
>ERZ1370068.11284-contig-9911_pt1 | contig 48718 bp, 71 predicted proteins | sample MGYA00561227_ERZ1370068 | MGnify/ENA primary metagenome ERZ1370068 (study PRJEB38410, sample SAMEA6850437) | metagenome | study: Metagenomic assessment of the ecological functions of the soil: analysis of the soil microbiota associated with the... | reverse complement strand
CGACGTGACCACCGACCAGCAGGACACGCGGCCTCCAGTGTCGCTGGTGATCGACCGCGACGACGGCGGCGCGGTTCGGCATCACGCCGCAGACGCATCGACGACACGCTCTACGACGCCTTCGGCCAGCGCCAGGTCGTCGACCATCTACACGCCAGCTGAACCAGTACCACGTCGTGCTCGAGGTCGACGCCGCCGTTCTGGCAGCGCGCCCGAGACGCTGCGACGACCTCTACGTCCGCTCGCCGAGCGGCACGCAGGTGCCGCTCAGCCGCGTCACGCACTACGAGCCGGCGACGACGCGCGCTGGCGGTCAACCACCAGGGCCAGTTCCCCGCCGGTGACGCTGTCGTTCAACCTCGCGCCCGGCGTCTCGCTCGGCGACGCGGTCGACGCGATCGACGCCGCGGACGCGCGCAGATCGGCCTGCCGGCGACGCATCCGCGGCAGCTTCGCCGGCACGGCGCAGGCGTTCCAGGCTCGCTCGATCCGAGCCAGCCGCTCCTCATCCTCGCGGCGCTGGTCACGGTCTACATCGTGCTCGGCATCCTCTACGAGAGCTACATCCACCCGATCACGATCCTCTCGACGCTGCCGTCGGCCGGCGTCGGCGCGCTGCTCGCGCTGCTGCTCTTCGGCACCGATCTGAGCGTCATCGCGCTGATCGGCATCATCCTGCTGATCGGCATCGTGAAGAAGAACGCGATCATGATGATCGACTTCGCGCTCGAGCGCCGAGCGCGACGAGGGCAAGTCGCCGCGCGAGGCGATCTACCAGGCCTGCGTGCTGCGCTTCCGCCCGATCATGATGACGACGATGGCGGCGCTGCTCGGCGGCGCTGCCGCTCGGCGCTCGGGACCGGCGTCGGTCGAGCTGCGCCGCCCGCTCGGCATCGCGATCGTCGGCGGGCTGATCGTCGGCCAGATGCTGACGCTCTACACGACGCCGGTCGTCTACGTCTACATGGACCGCCTGCCTCTGCCTGAGCCGTCCGCCGCGTCCGGTCGGGGCGCGCGAGCCCCAATGAGGTCTCCATCGGGCATGAGAGATCATATTTCCGCAGTTTCTCCGTCGCGCCACCTTCCCGCTACGGCTGCCATACAGCAAGTGGGCTCTGTCATCGCACGGTCGGGGCCGGATTACTGGGGCCGCCCGTGCTGGGCGTGCCGACGACGCAGCCAAGAGCCGCGACCACGCAGGAGTCGCCGCAGCCGGAACTCGCGGCGGACTGGTGGCGGTTGTTCGGCGACCCGAAGTTGGAATCGTGAGCTGGAGGAGGCCGCGACGCTCGCGAACACCGACGTAGAAAATGCGATGGCCCGCGTCGCGCGCAGTGCGGGCGGCGCGCGGGTGACTGGAGCGAGTTCTTCCCCGTGCTGACGTTCGACCCGTTTATCGGAGCGCGCCCCGCACGCTGCGTAACGGCAGCGGCATCGTGAGCGGCAGTCAACGCGCCGACCGTCAGCTGCAGCACCGCGCAAAGCAAGTGGACGGCCACGAGCAGTGCGTCCCGCCCGACATGACGTGCATGAGATCGATATCTGGGGCCGCAGCAAGCCGGAACTACGAGGCGTCGACGCGCAGGGCGCGCTCGGTGAACGCGACTTCCAGGTCGTGCTGCAAACGCTGCACGCGGACGTCGCGCAGAATTACTTCGCTGCGGGCGCTCGATTTGCAGTCGCAGATCCTGGCCAAGACGGTCGAGTCGTACCAGCAGCAGGTGGACCTCACGCGCAAGCAGCTCGCGGCCGGGCTGCCGGGAAGATCGACGCCGTGCAGGCCGACGCAGCCTGCGCGACTGTCGCGCAGCAGGTGGACATCCGCCGCCAGGCGCGGGCGGACGTCGAGCACGCTCGCGACGCTGCTCGGTCGCACGCCGGGCGAGCTGTCGCTGGACGCCCGCCCGCTCGACCTGGCCCCGCTGACCGTCCCGGCCGGGCTGCTGTCGGACCTCCCGCGCCGCCGTCCCGACGTCGCCGAGGCCGAGCAGAACTCCTGGTCGCCGCAACGCGCAGGTCGGCGGCGACGGCGGCGTACTACCCGGCGCGTCACGCTCACCGGGGCGGCCGGCTTCGAGAGCCGCCAGCCTCGGCAGCGCTCGACTGGGAGCAGCGTATCTGGTCGATCGGCCCGGCGTCTCGATCCCGCTCGGAGGGCGGTCGCCTCGACGCGAGCCTCGAGCAGGCTGGGCGCGCGCGGTACGACGCTTGCACGCGACCTACCGCGGCAGCGTGCTGGTTGCCATCCGCGACGTCGAGGACGCGCTGACGGATTTGTATTCTCGGTGGGCGGACGCCGCGCGGTCGCAGAACCAGGCGGTGCAGCTCGCAACGCGCGAGTACGTCCGCTTGGCAGAGCAACAGTATCGGCAGGCTCGTGAACTACCTGATCGTCATCGACGCCGATGCACGCTGTTAAACAACGAGCTGTCGGCCGCCCAGATTCTCAATCAGCGGCTGGTGTCGACCGTGCTGCTCATCGAAAGTCCCTTGGCGGCGGGTGGGACGCCGAGGCGGGAGCGGCACGCCGTCGCCCTGATCGAACCGGCGATTTCCCCGGTCGCACCGTAGAAGCGTGCTTCAGCACGCCGCCTCGTTCGAACAGAAACCGGCGTGCTGAAGTGACGCCCTACGAAACGGTGGGGAAGCGTCGTTCCGGCGAGATCTCCAGCGCCTCACGCCGGCTGGGGAGGAATTCTTCTGCGATGGTAACACGACCTTTGTGATCTTGTCGAGCCGGGTGATCTTCAGCAGTTAGTAATAACGGTGTGGTCGACGCCGCAGGGACGAGCTTCGAGTCCTTGTGACGAGAGCTTCTGTTGAGCGTCAGGATGATGCCGATCGCCTGGCTCGACAGGTACTTCTCACGCGTGAAGTCGAGCAGGTAGGAGTGCCCGGTCTGCGCGCTCGACGAGGCGGTAGAGCCGCCTGCCCATCCGCTCCAGCTCGAGCGGGTTCATGAGCGATTCGGTTCAAAGCCGACGACGGCAAGCGCCCGTCATGCCGCGTCGTGAAGAATGGGTCCACATAAGCGATAGCCCGGTGGCGAATCTGTGATTTATTTATGCGCTGCCGCGACGATTCTCGCAAGGGGCGGCGTGTGCGATTCCCCAGGGCAGGCCGTATAATGCAAGTGAGGCGGGGCGGCACGTTCAATGTCGGTCTGAACTGCTTACCTTCCGCGTCTTCGGCGTCGGCGGGCGCGTCCGGCGTTTCCGTCGCGCGGCTCGGCGCGCGCGCGCTTGCCGGCCGGGGGCGGAGGCTCGCGCCCGCCGGGCGCGGCGGTGGGGCGGTCGGCCCGCCTCGGCATGAGCAAGCGACGGCCAGCACCTGGTCGATGTTCTCCACGAAGTGGAATCTTGAGCGTGTTGCGGACCTCTTCGGGGATGTCGGCGCAGGTCCTTTTCGCTGCGCTTGGGGACGATCACCTGCTTGATGCCGCGCGCTTGGCGGCGAGGGTTTTTCCTTCAGGCCGCCGATGGGAAGGACCAGGCCGCGCAGCGTGATCTCGCCGGTCATGGCGACGTCGTGGCTGACCGGGCGGTTGATCAGCAGCGACGCCAGAGCGCCGTGAACATCGCGACGCCGGCGCTGGGGCCGTCCTTGGGGACGGCGCCGGCGGGGACGTGGATGTGGATGTCGCTGTTCGGCGAGCAGTGTCCGGATCGATGCCGAGCTGTTGCGCGCGCGAGCGGAGCAGCAGCGAAGGCGGCGGTCGCGGACTCCTTCATGACGTCGCCGATCTGGCCGGTGAGGTATGATGCGCCCTTGCCGGGCATGCGGGTGGCCTCGATGAAGAGGATCTCGCCGCCGACGGGCGTGTAGGCCAGGCCGGTCGCGACGCCGGGCACGCTGACGCGCTGGGCCAGCTCGGGCTCGAAGCGCGGCGGGCCGAGGGTCTTGGCGACGTAGTCGCGATCGACGGTGACTTTGTCGGTGCGTCCGCCGACGATCTCGGCGGCGATCGCGCGGGCGACCGGAGCCGATGTTGCGCTCCAGGCTGCGCACGCCGGCCTCGCGCGTGTAGCTTCTCGATGATTTCGCTGCAAGCGCATCGTCCTTGAATCCGGACCTGTTCTCGGCGTCAGGCCGTTGGCGTCGAGCTGGCGGGGACGAGATACTGCTTGGCGATCGCGAGCTTGTCGGTGCTGGTGTAGCCGGGGATCTCGATGACCTCCATGCGGTCGCGCAGCGGGCCGGGCACGGTGTCCATCGTGTTCGCGGTGGCGATGAACATGACCTTGGACAGGTCGAACGGGACGTCGAGGTAGTGATCGGTGAAGGTGTGGTTCTGCGCCGGATCGAGCACTTCGAGCAGCGCCGACGCGGGATCGCCGCGGAAATCGGCGCCGAGCTTGTCGATCTCGTCGAGCATCATGACCGGATTGCGCGTGCCGGCCTTGCGCAGCTCGGCGATGATGCGGCCGGGCATGGAGCCGATGTAGGTGCGGCGGTGGCCGCGGATGTCGGCCTCGTCGCGCACGCCGCCGAGGCGACGCGGATGAACTTCCGGCCCATCGCCTCGGCGATGGATTTGCCGAGCGAAGTCTTGCCCACACCCGGCGGCCCGAGGAAGCAGAGGGATCGCGCCGCCGCCGTCGGGTTTGCAGCTTGCGGACGGCGAGGTATTCGATGATGCGCCGCTTGACCTTGTCCAGGTCGTGGTGATCGCGGTCGAGGATCTTGCGTGGCTTCGGTCGAGGTCGATCTTGTCGTCGTGTCGACCGACCACGGCAGCTCGCTGACGATCTGAAGCCAGGTGCGGATGACGCCGTACTCCGGGCGAGGCACTGGGGATCGCTTCCAGCCGCGTGCAGCTCGCGCTTGGCTTCCTTCATCGACGTTTTCGGGGCAGCTTGGCGGCTTCGAGCTTGCTGGCGGAGCTGGTCGACTCTCGCCGCCGGTGCCGCCGCGTCGCCTTCGCCCAGCTCCCTTGCGGATCGCCTTCATCTGCTCCTGCAGGTAGTAGCGCGCTGGCGTCTTGTCGATGTTCTCCTTGACCTGCGACTGGATCTTGACTGCAGCTCGAGCACATCGAGCTGCGTGCGAGCCGCGCGGCGATCAGCGCAGGCGTTTTTCGACGTCGAGCTCTTCGAGCATCAGCTGCTTGTCGGCGGCGTCGGCCTGCAGGTTGCGCCGCGAGGAAGTCGGCCAGCGCCGACGGGCTGGTGATGCTGTTGAGCACCTGCGGCTGCTTCGTCGGGCGTGTTGGGCGAGAGCTCGATCACGCGGTTCGCCTGCTGCGCGCACGCGACGCGATCAGGGCGTCGATCGCGGCCGCGGGCTCGACGGATGTCCTCGAGCATCTCGATCTCGCCGCATCGCGAACGGATCGGTCTGCGTCAGTCGAGTCAGCCGGAACCGCGTCAGGCCGTGCACGATGATCGACTGGTTGCCGTCGGGCAGCTTGAAGAGCTTGAGGATCGTGCACGCGACGCCGATCGTGATACAGGTCGTCAGCTGTCGGGTCTTCGACGTCCGGGTTGCGCTGCGTGATCGACGCCGATCGAGCTTGTCGCCGGGCATCACCTCGTCGAGCAGGTTCTTGCTCTTCTGCCGGCCGACGTTCAGCGGCATGCACCGTGCCGGGGAAGACGACGATGTTGCGGATCGGCAGGATCGGCATGACGTTCGGGACCGTCCGCTTCTGCCCGTGCCGCCGGTGGGATGGTGGTGGCGGTCGGCGGTGGCTCGATGATCTGGGTTTCGGCCATGGTTGTTTTAGCTGGCAGAAGGCAGATGGCAGAGGGCAGGGGGCGGAGAATGAGGAACCTCAATTCGAATAGGTCGTTCTCGGCATTCTCCTCACACCCATCTGCCTACTGCCTCGTCCTCCTTCACGATTTCGCAGCTCGATCCACAGCATTTCCGTTGCGGTAGTTCGCGGTGATCTGGTCGCGGTCGACGTCCAGGGGGAGCTCGACCTCGCGGTGAACGGGGCCGTGGTCAATTCCATCAGGTGGACGCGGACGCCGGGCCTGCCCGGCCGGACGCCTCGTGGTGCCTGCCCGCCGTGTGGGCGACCGTTTGGCCCCGTCGCAATTCGGGACGCGGTGGAACGCGCAGCTTGAGCCGTTGGTCGACGACCCGACGTCGATCTTCTCCTTATCGACGCCGGCCAGGTCGACGCAGCATAAGGTAGCGGCGCGCGGTCTCTGTAGGGCTGACGTTCGGCGTCCACGTGTCGCCGGAGAGATGCAGGTGCCTCTGCATCTGGTCCATCAGCTTGTTCGCCTGACGGGCGATGTGGTTGAACGGGGCCCGGCGGTGGTGATCGACATAACTCCCGGCAATGACGCACGCGCTCCGCGCGCACTGCGAATTATCATAGTCGCCCGGCCCGTGCAACCGAGCGCAAACCTGCCGACGCCCGCCGACGTCGTGCCGCTCCGGCCGATTTCGACTTTTGCCCGGCCGGTCGCCAGCCGCCGCCCGGGCTGCTGTGGCGGTCGCGAGCGCGCGTGGGCGTCAGCGCGCTGCCGCGTAGACCGCGGCGTCGTCAATTTGGTCACCAGGTGTTCGGTACCAGCGGGCGGTCGAGCGGGCTGACGGTGACGCGGTCGAGGGCCGCGGCGTCGCCGGTGTTGTCGTCGCTCCCGACGGTCGCGGCACCGTAGACCGTGAGCATCCCGTCAACCGCGAATGACGCGCGCAGTAGTTCCAGGCGTTGGTCACGCGCTGCGGGCGCGGGGTCGAGACGCCGCTGAAACCTCAGCCGCCGCGGCTATTTGACGTCGGGTTACGTGACGGCGCCGATGGCCGCAGCGCGCGGCGGAACCAGTCTCCTCTCCTGCGCCAAAGCCCGAGCAGACGGTGGGCCGCCATGATCTCCGGGAGGCCGCTGAACGCGAGGTGTGCCATGCGTTGCAGCCGACGCGGCGGACACGGCGGGGACGAAAGGTCGGAAGTCCCGCGTCCGTTCGCAAACGAAAGACCGCCGAAAACCGACGACCGGAAGCGGTGACGCACCGGTGCATCTCCGTTGCAGCGGCCGTCCTCGATTCGGCGTGGCTTAACTCACACAATCAATGAATCCCGTCCCCTTTGATTTCCCGCGAAGTGTGCAACCGGAAATGGGGACATCACTGATTAAACATTTCGCGACGCACTGATAGCGTTAAGCCTCTGAAGCATTATTTAACGCACGAAATCGTGCAAACAGCGATGTCCCCATTTCCGCCCTCCTTTTGTAACTGTTTGCCGTCCCGCCTGATTTTCCCCCCGCGTGCGTTTTCGCTGCAAGTGCTGTGGGATCGCGCCGCCATGGATGGCCGGGCGATGTCCAGTTGCTGGACGAGCGCGGACGGCGGACGCACGGTGGCCCTGTCGGGACAACGCGTCTCCCGCCGACCGGGATCGCTACCGCGTGCTGCGTCGCGGCCGACCGCTGATCGCTGACCCGGAGCGCATATCCTGCGGCTCTCGGCGGGAGGTCGGCGACTGCGTGGACGCGTCGAGCAACCGGACCACCACCGCCGCCGCCGCCGCCGCCGTGCCGCCGCCGCCGCCGCCGCCGATAGGGAGGACCGCCCGTTGCCGCCGTTCGTGAAGCCGGACGTGCCCGAGCGGCGTCGGCGGGAAGCCGCCCGGGGCGGAAGGCGGGCACCCTGCGCTGCGGCCGATCCCCGTGCGGATCGACGTACATCAGGACGTGCTGCCGACCGACGCCGCCGGCCGGCCGGCCGCTGCCCCGCGTGCCGCTGCCTGGTGTCACGCCTCCGGCGGCACGAGCGGCTCGTCGACGACTGCGTCCCCGCCGTCCGCGTCGTCACTCGCTTCCACACCAACAGCGGCTACTGCCCGCCGCTGCCGCAGGCGCGAGAGCCGCGCGTCCGGAGCAGCCGCCGGCGGCGGACCTGCCGCACGCGCAACTCGGGGCCTCAACGCGCTGGCGACGGCGGCGTGCTCCGCGTCGTGCACCGCCTGCCGTTCCGCCAGGTCTGCCGCGTGCTGGCCGACCTGTCCCAGCAGGTGGGCGTCAGCCCCGCGCGATCGCCCGACAGTTGCGCTGCCCTCGGCCGCTGGCCGCGCCGTGCCGCGATCGGATCCAACCTCGCCCTGCGCCGCAGCCTGCGCGTGCACGCCGACGAGACCGGGTGGCGGGACCGACGGCAAGAACGGCTTCCTGTGGACCGTGACCGACCCGCGCACACGTTTACCACGTCGACACAGACGCGGCGGCGCGGTGATCCGGCTTGCTCGGCGACGCGTTCGGCGGACGCTCGTCAGGGCAAAAGCCCTGTCGATCGATCACACCACCGCCTCAGCGGAAATTGCGCGCGAGCTTTACGCAGCCGCAAGAAAGGTGGCTTTCGATTTTCGTCGACGCGCCGGTATCCGGCGGCCAGGCCGGCGCGGAGAATGGCGCGCTTACCGGTGATGTGCGGCGGCGATGCCGAACCATTCGCACGTGCCGAGAAGATGATCGCGGCTTACGCGCGCGCCTGCAATTTGCTGGGCTCGACCGGCGTCGGGGCAGCTCTCGAAGATGGTCAACCAGATCTGCATCGCCGGGCTGGTGCAGGGCTTGGCCGAAGGTCTGCACTTCGCCAAAAGTCCGGACTCGACGTCGAGAAGCTGATCGCGACGATCTCCAAGGGCGCGGCGCAATCCTGGCAGATGGAGAATCGCTACAAAACGATGGCTGCCGGACAAATTCGACTTCGGCTTTGCGGTCGACTGGATGCGCAAGGATCTTGGGGATTTGTCTGGGTGAGGCGCGCAAGAATGGCGCGCACCTTCCGGTCACCGCGCTGGTCGATCAGTTCTATTCGGAAATTCAGGCGATGGGTGGCAAGCGCTGGGACACGTCCAGCCTGATTGCATTGCTGAATCGTTGATTATTGGCACGCGCATGTGACGAGTCCCTGTTCAGGCGCTCTGCGCTCGGCCGCGCTGACACCGCGGCGTGCCAACGTTTCACGTTGGCCGCGCCGTCGGGCACTGAGAGGTCGTGCCGGCTTCATGAAATCGACCGCAACCTGCGTGGTGATGTCGGCGACCGTGTAACGGTCGCCGGCAACAAATCTCGCGTGTCGCAAGTTCGCGGTCGAGCAATTCGAGGAACCAGGTGACGCGCGGCCTGTTGTGCGTCCGCCCAGGCGGGCACCTGCGGCACCTCCAGCTCCTTCATCGCCGGATGCGTGTGACGGAATACCGCGGCGCACACTGGCCAGAAAAATTGATTTCTGCCCGTCGATTCCACATCTCCACGATCGCGGCATCTTTGGAGCCGACGCCGAATAGCGGCGGCTCGGGACGCATGCATTTCGAAATATCGGCAGATCGCAATCGACTCCGTGATGATCGTGCCGTCGTCGAGCACGAGCGCTGGCATGCCGCTGAAGTGGATTGATCGCCGCATATTCCGGCGTCTTGTGCTCCATCGCCGCCGCGATGTCGACCCGTTCGGTTGGCACCGCGATACCCTTCTCAGCGAGGAAAATAGCGCACGCGACGCGGGTTCGGGGCGAACTTGCTGTCATAGAGTTTCATGGCACTTCAATCCGGTAGCGATTGTCGCGTCAGCCGAACATGGCCAAAAACCGCTGTCAAAGGCCGAGTAAGCAATCGTTAACCAGGGTCTTTAGGTCGCTCTTAAGCTTGGTCTTAAGGATTTTGCGTAACGCTGCGGCGGTCTTTGTAAGTGCTCAGTGCCTGTTAATGCCGATTCCAGGCGAACATCCTGATCTTGCCGCGCTGCCTCCGGAAACGTCTCCCGGTGAAGCGGCGCCTGGCTGCGCAATATGTGCGCGAAGCACGTGATCGCCTGACATCCTCGAGCGGCACCCGCCCGGCCTTCGACTACGAACTGCTCCGGCAATACGCGCAAAATCGACTTTCCGCTTCACTGGTTATCCTGCTTCTCGTCGCGACCGTCGGTTTCATGTCGAGCATATGGAGCGGCGCCCTCAGAGCCGGTGCATGGACCGGCTGCGGTGCTCGTGCATCCACGCCATCATGGTCAGCGAAGTGCTCGGCAATTTCTCGAACGACCGATGAGCGAGATTTCGCGCGCCTGCGTGGCGACTGCGATTTGTGGTGCTCGATCTTATTCTACGGGCTGGCCTGGATGTTCATCCTGATCCACCCGGTCGGCGCCGACGAGAGCTCGAGCACCTTTATGCTGTTTCGTCATGCTGCTGGTCGTGGCCGTGTCCAGCATGCTGGCATCGAGCCTGCCGACAGCAGTTTTCGCCGCAACTTTTCCGGTTACCGACGGCCGTTGCGCTCGACTTTATCCTGCAGGGAACGCTGCGCGACTACATCCTCGCGATGCATGGCATTAACTGCCCAAGGATATTTCGCCGCGCTCACTTATCGCCTCTATTCCGAGCACTCTGGCGACACTGGAAGCGCGCGCGCGAGAAAGATGCGCTGATCGGCGAGCTTGAGCAGGCGAAGGCGATCTCCGACGAAGCCCGCCGGCGGGCGAGAGGCAGCGCAACATCGCCAAGTCGCGATTTCTGGCGCAGATGAGCCACGAACTGCGAACACCGCTGAATGCGATCCTCGGTTTTTCCGAGGTGATGAAGAACTGAAGTATTCGGTGCGCATGCGGTCCCGGCCTACAAGGAATATTCCTCAGACATTCACAACTCCGGCGTGCACCTGCTCGGTCTGATCAACGAGATTCTCGATCTGTCGCGCATCGAAGCGGGCCGCTACGAGCTCAACGAGGAATCGCGTTTCGCTCGTGGCGATCGTCGAGGATTGTCATCACTCTTCTGAAGCTGCGCGCCAGCAGCCGCGGCATTACGCATCCACGAAGTATTTGAGCCCGAACTGCCCCGGCTTGTGGGCCGACGAACGCGCGATCCGCCAGATCTGTCTCAACCTGCTCTCGAACGCGATCAAGTTCACCCCGCAAGACGGGCGAAATCTGGCTGAAGGTCGGGTGGACCGCCTCTGGCGGCCAATACATCAGTGTAAAAGATACGGGACCGGGGCATCCCGGAAGAGGAAATCCCAATCGTGCTCGCTTCCTTTGGTCAGGGATCGAATTCGATCAAATCGGCGGAACAGGGCGCCGGCCTTGGCCTGCCGATTGCGAAAGCTTGTCGACCTTCATGGCGGTACGTTTACCTTGAAGTCCAAGTTGCGAATTGGTACCGAGGTTACCGTCACATTTCCGCCGGAGCGGGTCGTGGCGGCGATGGCACCGATGCTCGAAACAGCGCCGCCGATCGCCCTGACCAACGAGCGGAGTCCGCCGCCGAATGAGAGGAGCGGGTTCAGCCGCCGGCCACTGTTTAGAGCGGGTACTTAGGCGTTAGTCTCGCGACAATCACGCAATTGCGTTCCCGCCCGCGGCGGCTATGGTCCCAGCCAATTGCGGCCGAGACAGTTCCATGATTGAGACACCTTGCGTCAAAATTTGTACCCTTGATGCCCGCAATGGCCTGTGTTCTCGGGTTGCGGCCGCACGATCGGATGAGATCGCACGTTGGGCTACGATGAGTGCGTCCGAACGCAGCCGAGTGATGGTGGGAATTGCCCGCCCGTCTGGCGGCCCGCAGTGTCGCCAAAGCCTCTGCAGCGACTGAGATGATGCTGTGTGAGCCGCCGCCTCATCTGGTCACTGCCTTGCTCGGTGTAGCTCTGTCGCTTTGCAGCTCTGATCGCGAGCAGCGACCAGGACGCCATCACCAATTTGCTGCGGCCACGACGTAGGTGTGGCTCGCGCTCAAAATTGTCCTGGCTGTCTTCCCTTGGTGGTCTTGTCCGCGACACTGTTTCGCGAGCGTCTGTCGAAGGCCATCGAGGCAATGCTTTTCTGGGCCGTAATCGGCTTGCTGCTCGTGGTTGGCTACAGCTACCGCTTTCGAATTGCGCGAGGTTGCCGATCGCGTGATCGCAGAACTTGTACCCGGGCCACGTGGCCGGTCATGGGCGCAATGTTGAAATCGTTCGCGGGCATGGCGGCGATTTTGTGGTGGTGCCGTTGCACACGTCAATGGAACGCGGGTTCCACTTGGTGCCGACACGGCGCCAGTTCCGTGTTTCTGACGCGCAAGAAGCAACAAAAGCCGCTGGTCTACCAATCGAAGTTCGGAACCACGTCGTAATGTCGATACTGCCAATGGGCGAACACGAGCGGCCGCGGTACGCCGATCGTGTTGCCGTCAGGCCTTTACCGGAACATCGGTCCCAGCGCCCGTGGCGCAGCCAGGTCACCTGGCGAACGTCCGGTTTTGCGCGAGTTTTCAACCGCCTGCAAAGCTGAGGTGCGCGTGGAGACAGTTGCAGAACGTAACACCAGCGCCTAGAAACAAGCTGACAACGAAGCGCAGCGACACCAAAGAAAAGAAAAACGGCGAAGCGCAATTTCCTGAGCCATGCCGCGCAGCCAGTGAGCCAACGCCCCGGAAATTGCATCGATAGCTTGTAGTGTAGCTCGAAACTGGCGCTGCTGAATAAGCAGCCAATCAATCGTGACACAAAACCTGGGCCCAGAGTGGCGGCATCTGAGACACGTGGAATGGACAATTGCAGCAGTATATCCGACAGTTCCAGCAATAGCGATTGGCATTCTACTCCTTGTAGACGTTATGCCAAACCGCCGGGTTGCGAATGACTGTCCATAGAATGTCAAAAACAGCATTTGAGACTGATCCCCCGTCATCTAACAAGATGAAATCAACCGGTAAGAAACCATAGTTAGCAGCGTGGGACACGTCCGGCAATTCATATTACTTGAGATTCCGATGGTACCCGGTACCATCGACGATCCACAGCAAATTAAGGTTGCGTGAAGACAATGAAAAACGCAGGATCTTGAAAAAGCAGTGAGCCGTGGCGCGTAATGCGCGTAATGATCGAGCCCTTTGCCGTAAACGCCGGAGAATCCGTGGCGGCATGGCTCCAGCTTACGCCAACTTGCGGATTACGTGGCCCCTTTCTTTGTGTGCAAAATGTAGAGCCAGTTCTGGTCGTCGGCACGATAATCGCCAGGGAAGTGCCAATGCCCGCCTCGGATGCGCACGCCCTCGGGGACGCCAAGGACACGAAACACCTCGTAGAGATCGCGGCCATCGACGGCACCGCCGCTAATGCCAAAAGCCCGGCCGTAAGGACTTCACCAAAATGCGCCGCCAGGGCTCCCGCGATCCAAAGCGCGAGAGCGCGATCTCGCTGACGTGGATGTCCCGCAAGATCATGATGACCTGAAAATTAAGCGGCGGAAGAAAATCGTCAGGCGGCGATGTGCGCCAATCTGGTCCCCTGTCCAGCACAAACAATGAGTGCATTAGCGAGGATTTGCTGGGATCGGGCGCCAGGCTTGACGGCTTCAGTCGCCAGACGCCGCCGGAAAGCGCGCGCGCCGGGAACCGCACGGAAAAGTCCAAGGATGTGACGTAATACTGACTTCCGACATTTGCCTTTCATGGCGACGAGACGCAATCGGACCAGCGACGGCCCGCCATCAAACAGGCGCCGAACTGGCCAACTTGCACGCGATCCGACGGACACCCGGTGTTTCGCGACTAGCAAGGTCACGAGTTGGATCAACATGACGAACATATCGCTGGAAAGCACGATAAAGTTCGACCTCCGGCGCGATCAGGCATGAAGCCGTCTTGTTAGGCATCGCCACGGCTGGTAGCGTCTTGGCGTCTATGGTTTCCGGTCGGCTTTGATGATTTTTGCCTCTGACAATATGTATGCGACTACGCTGTAGATGTCGTTATCGTGCGTTTAGCGAGCCCGGCGCGTTGAATGGCATGAAGCGCTTGATGTAATCGAACAGCGTTGTCGCATAAGGCCAGTAGCTTTCCACCGTCTTCACCGGCGTTTTAGTTGCCATGAGCTGCGGCCGCCAGCTTGTCCCCGCCAATTCTTTGGTTGCCGTTTTCGAGCTTTCGCCGCTTTATTGCGGCTGCGAAGCCAAGGCGTGAGCTCGGCGCCCGCGTTTCCACTGCCGGAGGGAAGACCACTTCCATCCGGTGGGATTGAGAAGCAAATTCGGTAAGTTCGTCCGGTGTTGCTGGGGTTCCGAACCCGTAGCGGGCGACCTGCGCGGAGGCCGGGTGCACGAACACCAATGCGCTTATGAGAGCAGCCAAGCTGAACCCATGCGTGGACATTGGCAACCTCCCGGCCTCGTTGACGGCCCAGCTCTGGATAGCGTTGAGGTGATAGATCGATCCAAACGGGCCGTTCGAGCCGCGGATCGCGATCAGTTGCTGAAGTGTCGGCTGCACGTAACCGGTCTCATCGGTGCAGCGGCTTTGCAGGACGGCCGGCTTGCCGTCCCACATCCACGGCAAGCTGAAGATCGCACCGTACAGATATGCTCCGGCACCGAGTCGATATGTGCCGGCATCCAAGTCTTGCCGCCATCGACCGAGACGTCGACCGACTGCACGCGGCCGCGCCCGGTCCAGGCCAGACCAGTTACGTTGTAGAAGCCCGGATCCCGGCAGCTTCATGTCGCCGGACGGAAAGGTGATGACCGACTTTTGCCTCCATCTCCATGCTGAATTGCGCGCGCTTTGCCGTTGGCCAGACAGGTCGGTGTATTTCGAGGTCTCCTCGCGCGTCATAAACGGCTTGTCGCTGACCTCCGAGCCGGCGCAGCCACTTGATGTGCGTATTACCCTCGTACCCTGGCAGAAGCAACCGCGAGTGGATAGCCCTGCTCCGGCCGCAGTGCCTCACCGTTCTGGCCAGTAGGCGATCAACGCGTCCTTCAGCATCTTTCTCCATCGGAATGCTGCGGGTCATCACTGCAGCGTCGGCACCTTCCGCCAAGTACCCAGCTGGCCGCCCTCCTGAGACCGACTCCCGCGCGATGGTGGCGAACTGCACGCCGGTCCATTCGATGGTGCTCAGAAGGCCATGCGTGCCCTTGCACGGTCTTTAAGCGTCGGCTTGTTCCATTCCGTTAGGCCGTTGCCAGAGCATTCGATGAAATACTTGCGGGTAACCGACGGGAATCGCTTAAGCGTCGGCCATCGAGAACTCTGCGGCCCGTATTCACCATGCCGTGCACGATCATGCTAGTGCTTCGCCGGATCGATGGTCGGGATGCCGCCGTGGTGACGCTCAAAGTGCAGCCCCGACGCGGTGAGTGTTGCCGAGCATCTTGTCGAGCGGGCGTCATGCTCCACGACGTGTTCTCGTTCGCGGTCGGGAAAGCGCCACGCGCACTTCCGTTTCAAATTGCGAGCGCGAGCCCGTAGCCGCCGTCGGCCGCGACGGCGCGGCCCTCGCTCCTTGGTCGGATCGTCCGGCACGTTGAAGTGGATGGCGCCGGGAGGCGCCTTGTCCTGCCGCCTGCGCCGAGGCGATGCGGCACCGGCGACACCGCAAGAGATGCAGCCAGCGGCAAAGAAATTTGCGGCGGTCAGCGTCACGCACTGCGATCGGGAACATGCCCTTCTTGCAATCGCAGTCCGAGATCTCCAGCTTTGCGGCGGGCCATATGCCGCGCCTCAGCCGCGATCATCGCGTCGGCCATTTGACGCGCTTTCTCGTCATAGATAACGGCAGGTCTCTTCGTTCCGGCGTTCTCCACTCGAAGTGACTGGCTTTTTGCGTAACAACGCACTCGCGTATTTATTTTATTTTGCGAGATGCAAAAATCGCGCTTTCGGCGGCAATTAAATCTAAGCCTAACCAAGCGCAGAGAATAAAGCTCTCTCTTAGCGTCTATACGATCCAATCGACCCTGCCTAATGGTGCACGGCAGGGATTTTATGGCACGAAATGAAGGAGAAAGAGTACTCCCCGCCTCGCTACCCAAACACTCGAACTGCGGCCGCTAATAGAGCGTCACCGAACAATTTCAGGACAGATGGGCCTGTCCCGACAATCCGTGTTTCGGTGGTAAAGCCCCAACGCGGATCAAATCGGTGGACATGATAGACGGGACGTCTCTTCATGTGAGCCGGATATTCGCCTTTGCGCAGTGTCGTCGCGATGCAGGGCACCACTGTCGCCGGGATATTCCCGACATGACCCGCAGTCAGCGCGGTGAACATGGCCGCTGAAACTAGCGACAACCCGCCCGGATGCTGCAGAAGCCCGGCGCAGCCTCGGCATTATCTCCGGTGTTTCGAAATTGAGCGGGTCCGGCCCCACCAGAACCTCAAACGGCGGATGGTGCGCGAAAACCGCAATCGGCTTGGTGGTCTCGGCATCGATCAGGTCGATCAAACGTCTGACCCGCTCGCAGGGCAAAAGTCACCCTTGTTGCTGCCTGAGCTCAAGGTATCCGACCGCGATCAGTCTTACCGGATAGTCGTCAATCGCATAGTCGATAAAGTCGGAATCGGGCGCGAGATATCCGCATGCCGAAAAGGCCGCGCGCAAATTCGCCCTGTTGTCCTTGTTGCCGGCCAGGACATAGACCGGCGCACGCGCCTTCGCGAGCATGGCCACTGCCTGAGCGTATTCGTCTTGCCGTCCGTTATGAACGATATCGCCGGTGTGAACGATCACGTCGGGGGCCGGATCGAGTGCGTTTATGTCCGCAATCGTGCGTGCGAAATCCCGTATTCTCTGATCGGCGTCAGGCGTATCAAGCGCAATATGGGTATCGGAGATTTGCGCGATGATCATGATGCCCGGACCTAGCCTGCCGATCGCAGGCCTGCGTAATACTCCTTGAGGATCGCCACCACCTCGGGCCGGCTGAACTCGGGCGGTATGTCCGCGTTGGTCGAGAGCATTTCACGCTGCTGCGTGCCAGAGATCGAAATGTGATTCTCCGGATCGTGGGGACAGGTCTTCGCCGTCGCCATTCCGTAAGCACTTCCGGCAGTAGAAAGTGACGTCGATCTTCAGTGGCTTGGTATGAAGCGCGCCGGCCACAGTTGATCGAAGATGTGATGCGCATCGAAGGGACCGTAGTAGTCGCCGACGCCGGCGTGGTCGCGCCCGACGATAAGGTGCGAGCAGCCGAAGTTCTGCCGAATGAGGGCGTGAAGCAGCGCCTCGCGCGGACCGGCGTAGCGCATCTCGATCGGATAGCCCGCCTGAATGACTGTTCCGTTGCGGAAATAATTGTCGATCATCGCCTGAATCGCTCGGGTACGGACATCGGCTGGAATGTCGCCGGCTTTCAATTTCCCAAGCACCTGATGGATGAAGACGCCGTCGGATACCTCCACCGCGATTTTCACCAGGTGTTCGTGGCTGCGGTGCATGGGATTTCGGGTTTGGAAGGCGGCGACATTCGACCAGCCCTCGCTCAAGAAACATGGCCCGCGACTCGGGCAGGCCGGATATAGAGGTCTGCGGATATTTGACCGGATATTCGCCTTCGCTCAGCACCCTCACCGGCCCAGCCAAGTTGACGTCTCCCCTGGTGCCAGCACCTTGGCGACGCCGGGATGCTTCGGATCGGCGGTGCGATAGACGTGCTCGGCCTCGAGTCGCTTTGTCGATCGAATATTTCTCATGCACATCCATGACGGCGAGGATGTTCGTCGGTCTCCGCGTCGACGAGCGCGACTTCCTCCTCTTCATGAATGCCGGCGGCAAGATCTCTTGTCGACCGGCAGCGTGATCGGGATTGGCCAGAACACGCCGTTGCGCATTTTCATATCGATGCACGAGCCGCGCCAATCGTCGTGCCCCATGAAGCCGTCGAGCGGCGTATAGGCTCCCATATGCCAGCATGAAGACGTCGGAGACCGCACGCGAGTCGAGCGGAATTTTCCTAGCTTCCCGGCGCGCTTGCGCTCCTCGGCCCGCTCCGTCTCCGGCAGCAAGAGCGGCTTGACGGATCTTGGAGCCGTGCGGCGGGACAAGCGTCGACATGGCTAGCCTACGGCCGTTTTTGGGGTCTTGTATTCGGCTTCCTTCTGGAACGGTTCCCAGACGGTTTCGAAACCAACAAATCCCTTCTCGGTTGCCGGTTTCTGGCGCGTCGTTAAAAAGCGCGCGTGGCCGTCAGGAACTTTGGTGATTGGCTTTTTGCTCGCTGCTCATAAGTCACCTTTTGCATTGAACCCGCGGATCGTCCACTCAAACAGGCCGCATGAGCGAAGGATCGATATCCGCCTGCGCGGCGATCGCTCCGCCCGCTCTTGTCTCTTCATCGGTTGGCTCGCGCACAGTCACAATCTCGAGCGTAAAGACGACCTCTCTGCCGCAAAGCGGATTGTTACCGTCGACGGTCAGTGTGCTCGTCGTCCGATCTGCGTCACGATAAAGCTGCGGGTCTGCCCCTTGTCGTTTTCCATGAGGATGGAGGTGCCAACTTGCCGATATTCCTCGGGAACGTTCTCGATGCGATCGGTAAAAACCAGCGACTCGTCCCTGGCGCCGAAGATCCGATTGCCGTCGATCGGCACCTCGATGACCTCGCCCGACGGATCTGCCCTCTAGTTGCGTGTGGACGAAAGGGGACAGAATTTCATTGTGTCCGTGAACATAGCCCAACGGAAATTCAACCCGTGGTGAGGACATGTCCCGATTTCCTGTCGGTCACCTTGTAGGTGAGTTCGACGAACTTGCCGTCCCGGATGGTTTCAACTCATGTGAATCCGAAGCGCTCAGAAGATGGACGCGCCGAAAATCCTGATCTTTCCATTCTCGTAGCCGAGGACAAGCCTGGCCGAGCCATTCGCCGGCCTTTTGATGCTGCGCTGCCGGTAGAGAACCGTCACATGCTCGCCCCGGCGAATGATGCCGAGATATTCGAATTCTTCGGACAGATTTCTGGCAAGCTCGCTGTTGGCGAACTGGTGGCCCGACCGTAACTTGATCCATGGCAAGCGCCATGGAACCGGAAGAAATTCTTGACGAACTCTCCGTACTTACCTTCGTTCGAATGTTTGACGAGGTCGCGCCAAAGGCGGCTCGGCGATGGCCCGTATCTCCTCGTCGGTTTTTTCAATGATGTTCACGTGCGGTTCTCGTCACTCGAAGAGAGCGGCGTTGCAGAGTGCATCTGAAGAAGATCAACGAGCGACATACCGGCTCCTTTACGCCACGTAGAAGTTCAATGCGAACTTCCGCCCGGAGATCTCGCTACTCATTTTCAGAAACCAGGTGATAACAGGGTGCCTTCTCCATGGTGTATTCGCCGGTCTTCGGATCGCGGCGCGAAACCGTCAGCACGTGCCAGTTTTCGTCGTCCACCTTCATGGCGTCGCCGCGGTAGTAGTAGCCCGGCCAGCGCGTTTCCTTGCGGAACAGAGTATGCTGCGTCACGCACTCCGCGGCGCGATGCCGGTGCCTGAGTTCCCACGCACGCAGCAGTTCGTGAATATCCTTTGCGGCCAGGCTCTCGAGATCTTCCTCCATGACCCTGAGCTTCTTGAGAGCGATATTCAGCAGCTTCTCGTTGGTCATGTAGCTGACCGTCACCCCGCCGCAATACTCGTCCATGAGCTTCTGCAGACGATCCAGGCCCTGCTTGGGATTGATGTAGTGCGGGTTGACGTCGCCCGCCACGATCTCGTTGCGATAGATCTTGTAATGCTCCAGCGGCTTGTAGATTTCCTTCTTGCGGCGGTTGATCTGCTCGTCGGAGACGACGATGCCCTCGCCTTTGCCGTCGTCGATATACTTGCAGGCGGCCTTCGCGGCGAGACGGCCTTCGGTGAACGAGCCGGACGAGAAGGCGTGCGGCGTGCCGCCGACCGCGTCACCGGCGCCGAACAGGCCTTCGATCGTCGTCATGCGGTTGTAGCCCCAGAAATACTCGGGCGGAGGAAACGTCCTCGGGACCCGAGCACCAGGCGCCGGAGCAGGTCGCGTGCGAGCCCATGACGTAGGGCTCGGACGTCGTCAGCTCCGGGTTCTCGTTCTTGGGGTCCACGTCCGTGGCAGCCCAGAGGACCGCCTGGCCGATGGTCATGCCGAGAAAGTTTTCCCAACCGACCTCTTCCAGATGAGGATCCTGGAAAGCTTGCATGGTCACCATGTGAATGGGGCCGCGGCCTGCATTCACTTCGCTGATGATGCAGTGGTTGCGCAGGCAGGTCGGGATCGGCCTATGCGTTAAGTGCGAAGCTTCCGGATCCAGATATTCCTTGCCGACCATTTTCTGAAGTTCGGGGAACCACTTGGATTCATACTCTTCGCCCAGGCAATTTTGCGTATAGGTCTTCAGGTGCAGGAAATAGGCACCGACCGGGCCGTAACCGTCCTTGAAACGCGCCAGCACGATGCGGTTTTCCATCTGCGTCATCTTCGCGCCGGCTTCGATCATGAGCCCATAGGCGGACGCGGGAAGACCAGGGCGCGTACCAGGTACGGCCGGAACCTTCGCCCACCGAGCGCGGCTTGAAGATGTTGGAGGCGCCGCCCGCGCCGCAGATCACGGTCTTGGACTTGAAGACGTGGTAGTTGCCGGTGCGGACGTTGAAGCCGACGGCGCCGGCAACCCGGTTTTCCCGGCTGTCGTCCATCAGCAGGTGGGTAACGCAGATGCGGTTGAATACCTTGTCCGCCGATTTCTTGGCGGCCTCGGCCACGATGGGCTTGTAGGACTCGCCGTGAATCATGATCTGCCATCGCCCTTCACGCAGATAGCGCCCGGTTTTCGGGTCCTTCATGATGGGCAGGCCCCACTCTTCGAACTGGTGCACCGTGGAGTCGACGTGACGGGCCATATCGAACAGCAGGTCTTCGCGCACCAGCCCCATCAGATCGATACGCGCGTAGCGGACATGGTCCTCCGGATTATTTTCGCCCCATCGGGTGCCCATGTAGCAGTTGATAGCGTACAGGCCCTGGGCGACCGCACCGGAGCGATCGATATTGGCCTTCTCGGCAATGACGATCTTCTTGTTCTGACCCCAGAATCGGGCCTCCCAGGCGGCACCGCTGCCGCCGAGGCCCGAGCCGACGACCAGGATATCGATGTCGTCTTCGACGATCGTTTCGTAGGCCATCAGTAATACACGCCTTTCTTCAGCTTGAGACCGGCTGACTGAAGGGTGCGCAAACCGCCGTCATCCATGCGGATCCACTTTCGGCTCGTTGTACAGCAGCTGGCTGTCGCGCATTTCCTTGCTCGGCGGGGAACGTCGGCGAGCTTCGGGATCGCCGTCCCCAGGGCTTGGTCGTAATCGGCGACAGGAAATTCTTTTCCGTGCCGTTCCGATATTTGATCTTCCAGGCGATCGTGCCTTTCTCTTCGTCACGGATGACGCGAACGCTGTGGCCGAGCGGGGCAAAGTCGGCATATCCGCGCACATCGATCGCATTCTGCGGACAAGCCTTCACGCAGGAGTAGCACTCCCAGCACATGCTCGGCTCGATGTTGTAGGCGCGGCGATAGGTCTTATCGATGTGCATGATGTCCGAGGGACAGATGTCGACGCAGTGTCCGCATCCGTCGCACCTCGTCATGTAGACGAAGGTAGGCATGACTCCGGCTCCTTAATCCGTTCCGATAGAACTTGCGGGCTGTCTTCTAATAGTGGCGTGGCGCTTCGCGCTTGATGCCAAGTCCCATATGCATCGGAGCGTTGCGCAACAGCTCCATGGAATGTCTTTTCTGCTGTTCGGGATCGTCACGGGTCAGCGTCGGCAAGTTCTGGGCCGTGAACCATTGGCCTTCGATACTCGCTTCTCGAGCGCCGCGGCCGGCTTGAAGAACATGTGCGAGAACTTCGACCACGGGATCGATCGCGAACAGCACCGTCGTGTCGATGAGATAGAGAGCCGAAGACACGGTCGCCCAGACGCGTGCTGCCGCCGCCAGCAGCCACGCCCATATCAGCCAAACGCGTCGCTGCCGAGCAGCGAGCGTGACGATGAACAAGTCCGCGCGCACGAAGCGGAACGGCGAGTTGCCTTCCGCGGCGACGTCGACACGGATGAAAACCAGAACCAGTAGCCGCCGAGAGCAGACCATCAGCGCGCCGATGCTACCAGCAGCGTGCGCCAGAGCGCTGGCGTCGGCGGTGGCGGGCGTCGGATAGGCGAAAACCATGACGACGGTGGTGACGACGTAAATCACGAAACCGTACATCGTCAGGAGATGAGCAATTCTCCGGCGCGCGTTGCAGAATTCACCTGAGGCCATGACATCGACCACCGCGGTCTGCACCGCAATCGACATCATCTCTCCGACCTTACGACGCCGCTTCGCCTTGCTTTTTGGATCGCGCCAGTTATCGAAGAAGTATTTCGCGCTTCCTTTGTGAACGATGTCGAAAAGTGTGCCACCCGCAACCAGAAACAGCCATGACCACAACGTAAGCTTGCATAACGCTGGGCGGCACGGACGCCGAAAGTTCGGCAAAAGGATTGTGACTGAACATAAGTCGACTTCCCCTAGAACCCGTTTTTTCAGGCGCAAGGTCGGCCAAAGCACCCCTACGCCAATACTTTCCTGCAGTGTATTTTTTCCGATTGCCGAGGCAAAATCAAAAGTTCTAAGGCCTCAGTCATCTTCTCAATATATTCATTCACGGGAACGATCATGTTTGGTCGCGCCGGAATACGATCGACGCGAGCCAGCCGGTGATACAGAGCCATCGACACCACTGTCAGCTCCGTACAACAAGCTGTGGTTTGTGGCCGCGTTGACTACGAGGTCCTCAACGCCAATTTTTGCGACCGTGAAAGACGCCATAGCTTCACCGACCATTTCGCCATTCTGGAACAGCTTGAGATCGACCTGGTAGTCACCGATCGGTACGTTGTCGGGCAGAGGAATTTCGGCGCGGAATGCCGTCTCGGCTCAGGAACGTCACCCCGCCGGAGCCGTTCGTCAAAGAGACCTTGTTGGCGTTCGGATGTCTATAAAATTGACTAGAAAAGGATCGTCGCTGTCGGGTCGAAACTCCACGCGTCAAACAGGGCGTTCTTCAATCCAATCCCCTGCCGCCGCAAGACGTCCGCGCTCGGCAATATCTTGTTAAGCGGACGGTGGAGCGCGTACGCCGAGAAACGACGGCACATTATAAAAGGTGCGGCTCTCCTGATTGACCCAGACTCCCGACCATTCGGCCCTTGCGCCGTGTCACCACGGTCTGGCGCGGTCCTGTCAATGATTACGGCCACGTCGTAAGTTCTGGCTGCAGCCGTATTTGGCTGCACCACCGCGCCAAAGACAACCACGGTGCCTGCCGCTGTAACTCGAAGACGACCGCGATCTGTGCTCGGTGCAACTGTTACGACAAGCCTCTTCCGATCTGCGCCGGCGCAAGACAGCGCAAGAAACGCAACGGTCAGCAACGAGGCCGCGCAAGGCTTGTCAACTGTCAACTCCAACAGCACGTATCGAGTAAAGATTGGCGGGCCGCGAAATGAGCTCGTAGTCAAAGCGGAGACCGACCAGCGAGGATCAGTAGCGCGAGACAACAAACGCAAACGTTCCGGCTGGCATATTTTGTGCGGCTACGCGCGCCGAATTGCGCGCCAATCACACCGCCGACCATCAAAACCAAGCGCGAGAACCGCGTCGACGAGATGATTTGTCAGAGCGTGCATGACGTGAAGCGACAGCCATGGTCGCGGTATGTAAGCACCGCGGCGGTACCGATTACTGTCGCGGTCGGCATGCGGAGGAAATAGATCAACATTGGCACCAAGGAGAAAACCACCTCCGATCCCCATCACGGCACCGACTAATCCGATGACATAGCCGATGCCCCACACTGGAATCACCGAGACGTAAATCTTCAGAGTGCCTCGAAACCGCATCCTTAAGTGGAAGAGCGTGGACCCAAGTATGCGCGCCAGAGCGGCGCAGACAGAGCTGAACTGCTGACGCCGCGCGCGGATGATCGCGCGCACGCTTTCGATCAACATGAGGCCACCGACCGGCGGTAAGCATGATGACGTACGAGAAGCCAATCAGCAGATCCAGCTGACCGATCGCACGCAGCTTGGTAAAGAGCCAAACACCGCTGACCGTTCCAACAAGGCCACCTGAGAGCAATAAAAGAGCCATTGCGACATCGACGGCGCGAGCGCCGCCAATGGCTCAGTGCGCCGGAGAACGAAGATGCGGTTATGTGGCTGGCGACGGTGGCCACCGCCACGCCAGGTGAAATTCCGAGAAAGATCAGGAACGGCGTCATCAGGAAGCCACCGCCGACGCCAAACATTCCCGATATGAAGCCGACTGCCAGCCCCATCGCGAAAAGGAGGAAGATATTTATCGCCAGATCAGCGATTGGCAGATAGATCTGCAATTTATGATTCCGATCGCTTGGCAAAAACGAGCGGAAGTCCGTCATTTAATGATTCCCAAGCGCGTCCGCTCGGAGTCCTCAAGAGAAGCGGTGTCCGCGTCGCGCAAAGCGTCACGCCGGATTTCTTTTTGGAGAGCGCAGTTCGTCGATCTTGCTTTCCCACTTCATCTCTTGCGCAAACGCCAGCGCTTCTTCGGGCGCCATGAAGACGGTCTCCTTTTCGGCCGGATACGCGCGGTTGACGACGTCCTTCATGTAACGCGAAATCACGTCTTCCATAATCGGGATCAGATCGGTGTAGATGCGCGAATGGCGGGGTACGTGCTCTTCCCAAAGATGGAAGAGATCGGAAGAAATGATGTGCACGCCATGCGCGCTGATTGCCTGCTCCAAGACTGATGACAGGAACTGGCAATGTCTGCGCCAAATATTCGGCGACTTCTGACGTGGTTACTTCACACAGAGATCGAGAAGCAACCGGCGTCGACCATCGCTTTGGCGTCCTCGATCATTTCCTTTGCACGCTTAGCTGTTTTACCTTGCGCGACAAAACCGCCGAGCTGGGGCATTCGCATTGGCGTGATGCCTATGTGGCCTTGCACGGGAATGCCGCTGCGGACGATCGCCTCGATGTTCGGCGCGTGATACCTGTTGCCCTCGCATTTCATCACCTCGGCGTTGGCCTCGTGAACGAAACGACCGGCATTCTCGACAGCTTGCTCTCTGGAGACGTGAAAACTCCAGTAAGGCATGTCGACCATTCGCAGGCCGAATTTCGACCCGCGATCGATTGCTTTCGCCATCATCATCACTTCATCAAAGCTGACAGAGACTGTGCTCTTGTGTCCAAACAAAATCATGCCGCCGGTGTCGGAAACACAAAGGATGTCCATGCCAAGACGATCTGAGATCACCGCAGTGCGATAGTCATAAGCAGCGAGCTGCGTGATCGGCTCGCCCTTTTTCATTTTCGCCATCAGCATCGGGATGGTGACCTTTTTCTCGCCGGCGTGTCAGCCATAACGTGCTCCTCTTATGAACCGATTGACTAAATGGGACTTGAAAGCCGCGAACCGCCGTCCCCGCGCTGCGTTTCGCGCGTGGCATGGGGCGCTTTGGCGCAAGGGTAGTCAAATATGCGCCGGCTATCTTATATTCGCTGTCGGCTATGAGGCTGTTTCAGCACGGAAAATCTGCCGAGCTAGCGCCACGGTCTGTCGCGGCCGGCGCTTTAGCTTCGTCATAGAAGGGCAGCGGCGCTCTGTCGGATTTCAGCGGAATTCGCCCAACGGATCGTGCAGCGTCAGCGCTGTCAGCCGTCGACGCTGTGACAAAGCCAAGCCCAAGAATTCCGTTCGTCAAAATGCTGTTGCAGACCGAGGTGATCGCGATAACTCCCGGCTCTACGGGACGCTCGAGCGGGCATTGTCTCACCCAGGGTAATAAGAAGTGATCGGCCTCAGCCTGAAATGACACGAGCTTAAGAGCGGTCTGTCTGTTACATTCTGCTCGGCGCGAAATCGCTGGAGCCCTGCCTCTGCCGGAGATACATCTAACCTGAATTCATTGGCGAACAAAACAAACCCGGCTTCAATCCGCAAAGTATCCATTGCGATAAAGCCGGATGGCATTGAGTATCGAGCAAGTTGACGCCATATGCGCTGCGATTCACTACGCGGAAGAATGATTTCGAAGCCAGCCTCACCCGTATAACCCAATCGTCTATCGGTACAGAGAGTAGCCAGCCAAGCTCCGCCTGCGCAAATCGGAAGTAGGTGAGGTCGCCAATGGTGTCGTCGCCGCCGAGCTTGCCCAACGCGTCAAGCGCGCCCGGCCCTTGAACCGCAAACACGGCGCGTGCTTTTCCAAGATTGGTTGTCTCGACCCGCGCCGAAGCGCATACCGTGAGATCGTCGACATCTTCGCGCCGTCCACTCATCACTTCGAAGGTATCCACGCCGGTCCGCCATATCGTCAGGTCGGCCAATGCCATCCCGTATGAATCGGTGCGGATGGCATAGGCGATTGCAGCCTTGCGCCAGTGTGGCTAAAGGGCGCCGTGCAAAAGCTTCCACGACGGACAGCGCGTCAAGGACCGCGCAATCGTGTGCATTCAAAAACGAGAAATCGAACAGCGCGCTCTCTTCACGGCAAGATCGCACTTCGCCGACGGGATCGCCGAAGTCATTCTCTTAATTCGGAGCGTTCGAACGCCATGGCCAATCAACGAATCAGCCTGAGACGACATTTGCAGGATAAAAAGACCCACAAAGACGAGAACGACTGCCACGATCTGACGCAGTACCTCGCGTGGAAGAATATGCGCCAGCTTTGCGCGCCATACCACGAGCCCACCGTCAGTGATGCCGGCGAGTATTCCACTGCAAGCACAAAATCGAGCTCGCCGTAGAGAATGTTTCCAAACGTCGAAGCAACCGCTACCGGGATCTGTATAACCTGGCTCAATCCTACGGCAGTGAGTACCGGCAATTTAATCGCTATGAGAATTGGAACCAACACAAGAGGTCCGCCAGTGCCACTCAACTGATGACAGAAAGCCAGTGAGCGCGCCAATACCCGATAACGTGACGTTGGACACACTACAATGTTCAAACTCATTGGCGCTTTGACCGCATCAGCAGCGAGTTGACGCCTGAGAGAAACGTAAGCAACCCCAATCCAACTTCAAGCGCGCGCGGGTTTACGACGCTCACCGCCCAAGCCCCGGCGAAAGCGGTTGGGTGCCGCGCCCGCGCAGAGCCAGGCCGCCAAATCCCAATCGGATTGATTTGTTGCGGGCGAACACAAAACTCGCGACTAGACCGGAAACGATATAGGCAAACATCGCTGCCGGGATTGCAATCTTGATCTGAATACCGACGAGGAACACCAACGCTGGGACCAGGATGACTCCGCCGATTCCGATGCAGCCGATCATCAAGCCCGAGGTGAGCCCCAGCGCAGCGATCCCAGCTGAGTGCAACGAACGTCATCCTCAACCTACGGATGTTGCGGAGTACGAAGAAACGTTGGCAGTGCAAATTTATGCCGCACTGCACCCAACAGCGGCGTCAATATTGTCGCAGCGATTCTAAAGCACTCGCCTATTTAGATATGATCTATTACTATCCTGTTCTTCCAGCTTTAGTTGGTGCTGCCCATGTTTATCAGGCAATTTCGCTATTTGGTGGCCGTAGCTGAAGAGCGCCATTTCGGCCGCGCAGCACAGCGGGTGCAACGTCACCCAGCCTTCGCTATCAAGCGGCATCAAGCAGCTTGAACTCGAGCTTCGGCGTGCCGATCTTTTTGCGCGGCCGCGGCCAGCGTTTTCACTGGGTTGACCGCTGAGGGTGAGCGCGTTGCCACGTGGTCACGCGGAGTTCTCGCTTATTGCGATGCGATGCGCAAAGAAATTGCCATCATGAAGAACGATCTGACCGGAAATCTTCGACTAGGCGCAATGCCGTCGATGTCACCAGTTTTACCGTGGGTGCTAAAAGCCTTTCGCGACCGCTATCCGGGAGTGCGTGTCGACGTGCAGTTCGTCGGACCAGAGGCAATGAGACTTGGCCTCAACAATTTCGCGCTTGATGTCGCGCTGACCTATCTCGACAAAGCTGACCTCGGGCGCAAAAACACGCTCCCAATCTATACTGAACAACTGAGTCTTCTGGTACCCGATCGTCCCCGCTTTTCAAAAGCGCAAGACGATCACTTGGCGCGAGGCAGCAGATTTGCCCCTCGCAATGCTACGGCCGTCGATGCATGAACGGCGCTTCGTCGATCAGGTGTTTAAAGGCGTTGCGCTGCTCGCCGCAGGCACGAGTGGAGTCAGGAATCAATTCTCCATCTAATGTTCCAAGCACCAGTTTACCGACCTCTGCACAATCATTCCATCGCATTTCGCTCACGCCCCGGACTACATCACGGAACACGCGCACTTCCACTGGTTGAGCCGATCGTCAGTCAGGACGTTGGATTGTTTTGGGCGGAAGGAGAGATCGTTCTGCCTATGGCCAATGCGTTCGTTTCGATCGTGCAGGAGACTCAATAAGTCGGGCAAACTGCGGCAAGCAGCCTTGCAGGCGATAAGGTTGACTTCGAACCGGAAATCACCACAAAGAAACTCAAGCGCGCATGACGTTAGCCGCCGCTTTGATGAATTGGGCCGCAGCGGCCGCTGGATTTTTCTCGTTCGCCAATTCTGATGACCGCGAGCACCCGGCGCCTGCCCATCATCGTAAGTGCCGGTGAAGAAATGGGGCTCGTCGCGTTCCGCGCTGCCCGGCGAGAACCCGACCGCGGGTGTCCCACGTCCCGAGGCGACTTCGAGCGTCAAGGTCTGGGGCAAGCACACGACCCGTCCGTGCGTCGATAGGACTGCCGATGCCGCGCGAAACCAGGCTGTCAATTGTGCGAGACCTGCAGCGCAAGCTTGCGGCGAATAATCCTCGGCGTCGCCGCTCATCAAGTTCGCAATTGTGTATGGCAGCGACTTGATGAATTTGTCGCGGTCGAGCCCTCGATGCAGCAGTTCGACGAGTATCCAAGCTTCGACCTCGGCCGGTGAACGTTCCTCCGGGTCTAAAACGTGCGGTACCGGTTCGCCGCGCTCTTGAAACTGCATTTCAAGGCCCGGCAAGCGCAACTCAAGCGCGAGACCATGTTCGAAAGTTTTGGTAACGAATCGATCCATCGATCCGAAAATCAAGTATTAAGCGGTCCTTGATCCGAGCCATCTGCCACGTAACTGTTGGCGACGCGCGCAAGCCACTGGACAAGATTAAGCGTCAGCTCGCGCGCCTTTACAAAAATTTCCTTGTCGTCGTGGTGAGACTCGAACCAAGGTGCCGGCCACGTTGGATGCTGCGACAAACTCAACTGAACTTGTCATAACGTATGTCCGAAGTCGGCACGCCGCCCACGATTAGCGCGCGGATAGCGCTATCAACCATGATCGGCGGCCCAGCGACATAAACCACCGCATTTTCATAGCGGCCTTGCATCGTCATCGCGCCGCGACGTCATGCACCATACCGCTCGCGTAGTCTTAGCACCGGGTAATGCCGGATGCGTCGGCGTCTTAGCGTCTTCGTGGGAAAGTGCGATCGTCACCTGCAGTTTACTATGCTGAGGCCGTCGACGTGACGCGCCAGCGCCTCAAGGTAAAATGCGTCGGACAATGCCCTCACACCCAAAGAATACGGCACCCTTATAGCTTCTGAAATGACCTGCGCGCGTGTGCTGCGCTCGAGGATCGACATCATCCCGGCTATGCCTGAGCCGCCCGCGATGCAGACGATATTCTGCGCTCTTCCGGACGAAATACCGCTCGGCCGAGCGGTCCAAAACCTCGACTTGGACCTCGTCGTCCTTGCGCGCAAACAGCCAGTCACTAAACGCGCCGCCGGGCTTGCGTTTCATAACGAACGCAACCTTGGCTGCGCTATTGTCGAAATTGACCATCGAATAGGCGCGGCCGCCGAACAGATCGCCTGTCGCCAGCACGACGAATTGTCCGGCCTCGAAATCCATCGGCTCGGCCAAATACAGGTCGAAATGCGCCACGTCGTTCGTTAGCCTGCGGATGCCACGAATAACACCGCGGCGCGATGCAGATCGATTACCGTCAGTGGCGGCAATCTCGGACGGCACACGAAGCACGCAATCGGTGAGAGCGACGTGTCACATGGCACATGAGCACGTCGCCTTTGTCGGGTTTGAGCTTCTTCGCGCCGGGCGCCTCCTTCCAACGCACTCTCGACTTCCCCGCTCATCACGCGGGCGCGACAGGTGCCACATGTTCCGGTCGCACATTCATACAGGAAGATTTGAGTCCCTGGCGCAAACCCGCGTAGAGGATCGTTTCGTTGTCGCCACACTGAAAGGCGCACGAGCCGCTTTTGCTCTCGACCGTTATCTTCATTGCGTGACAAGAGCCCTACTTGAAGAAGTCGTCGTCCTCTTCTTCCGGTTCATCGAATTCGTAAGCTAGCTCTTCCTCAATATTCGCGAGGATCGAGCCACCTTCCTGTTTCACGTCGTAGACTTTGAGCGGCTTTTCCGTCTCGCCTTTCATCTCGAGAGTCCTGAGATCCCATGACCACAGATGTTTCGTACAGGTGAGGACGCAGCGCACGATTACGCCCGACTCTTCGAGGGGTTCCTCCATGTGCGGGCAGATTGGTGGGATGGCTCGATAGCCTTCGCCATAGTTCACGAGCAGGATGGGAATGCCATCAACGTCAAACTTCCTGGCCGTGTTCTCGGGGACCTCGTCCGCACCGCAGATGCGTTTCCACGCCATTTTTGCTTCTTAGTCTTGCGCCGGCCGGAGACTAGATCGGCCAGTGCGAACCACTTGTCTAGCCTGCGGTTTTCAATACGGACTTCGCGAGTTAAGAACGCCGCCTTATTGTCTTTCGATCTTGAACGTGTCGTGATATTTGCCGACCAGAAACAGGCGACTTTCTCCGGCATCTATGTGCGAATTAATGCCATCGAGCAGATTCTGATAAACAATAACCGAACTCACCGGCTCTGGCAGTCGCCCCGCCATCGACCTCGACCGTGTAGACCGATGTATGCCTCGTTAACGGTGAATGATCAGTGTTGTGCTTGGGCGAAAGTTTGATCAGACCCTCGAGCCCTTACGGTCGAGCGCGAGGTACGTCAGTTCCTTGTTGATTTCCGGGCTCCAGGCTCGGATCGCATATTGGAAAGCGGGATCACAATGCGCCAACCAGCCATTCCAATCCTGTGCGTCAAGCAAAATCGTCGAACGATAGATCGTTTCTCGAACCAGCGAATGCGTGTCCACTGTTATTCCTCACTAGACTCACGGGGCCGCTGCCCGACGCATCCCAACCGGCGGCCCTGCCTTGTCTTTGTTCTTATTCCGCGGCGACCGAGACTCGGTTCGACGAACGGCTGCTCTGGCTTGCTCGGAAGCCGATTCATCCAACGGCCCCACTCTTCGTAGTAGTGGCGCATCCCATTCTCGTCGTGGATCGTTTGGTTTTCGTGGCGGCCGTGCAAGATGCGCCGCGGTTCACAACCGGTCCGAGTCGTCGTGCCCTGACCCTGCACGCCGATCAGGTCCTCGTGGAGATTGCGGCCGAAGGGACCCCAAATCGTATTGTGATGATTGACGCAGGTCTCTGCGTTCTTCCTGCCGTGTCGCTTTTGAGGCCGAGTCCACGAAACTCGATCATTACCTTGTCGGGGACCGAGTGGCGTCACGATGTCGCAACGAAGGGCTGAACCGCGCAGGTTGAAATTCATGCCGGGGAACAGGTCGATCATGTACCACTGTGGTTCGGCGGCAGGTGCGGGAACGACAAAGCGGCGCGGCTATCAAACCCTTCGTATTTCTCGTAGTTCACCTCAAACGTACCGACCACTACGTGCCCGTGCTCAAAAGCCCTCATTCTTGCGCGCGAAATATGCATCATTAAAGCCGGTCACGCGGTTATGGTGGTGCATGAAGTCGTGATAAAATTCGCAGTTGGTGTCGTGCCAGAGCTTATAGTTCGCATTCACGCTATCGCCTTGTGATAGTGGAAGACTTCAAGCTTGGCTCAGCGTCGAGCGACTTGCGCAGGCATGCGAAAGCGGGCGTAACGCCCAATCGTCAAGCGAGACTTTCGGATTGTCGTCGAGGTTCACCCAGACGAACCCACCGGAACTTCACTTCGCAACGTAGACGACGCAACCCTACGTCTTCCTTGCACAAGCGGTCCTGATAGCCCCTCTTTCTCTCGGCTGATATGGGCGCAGTTTGCCGCGCATGTCGTACTGCCATGCATGGAACATGCGTCATGCGTTTCGGGTTCCCCGACGGCTGTCCCTCGAGGAAGCTGCCGGACGGACGGCCGCTCAATGATCATCCCACGGTGCGGGCAGACATTGAGAAACGCACGAACTTCGTTGTCTGGGCCGCGGCAAACGATAATCGGCTCGCGCGCGATCGAGGTCGTGCGGAAATCATACGCGTTTGGCAGTTCAGTTCATGGCAGACCGGAATCAGGCCTTCTTGAAAATCTTCTCCAACTCCTCCTCAAAAATCTGAGGGTCCGAATAGATCCGACTATCGATCCACTCGTCTTGCTTCAAAGGCGGTTCGGCGGTCCATTGACGGTAGTTTTTCGCTGCCACGAGGTTTGCTCCTGCGGCAAAACGGTGGCCGACCGCAAGGCGTTGGCCCCGTGAGTCCACGGGTTGACTCATAATATCAGTTCGGGACGCGGTATCGCACGAAGCTCGAAATCAGAAGGGTTTTTATCTTACGATAAGATTGAGCAATGGCCTAATGGTCGCATGCGCAGCCCACAAAACGCAGTTCAAAAACGAGGCCGTTTCGAGTGGACCGACGAAGAAAAAAGCCCGCTGAGTGCCCAAAGAGGTAATTATAGTGTCCCTCTATTTGATCCATTGGGAAGGAACGATTTTCTCACAGATAAACCATGCTGGATGCTGTTGGCCGGAATTCACGGCTAACGAGGACAAGATCCAGTCGATAAAGCTTGGTCTGTAGCCTCGTCGCGGGTGAGTGTACTCGCCGGTGCGCCGAAACAACCGCCCGGGCACGCAATTCAAGTCAGCGCTGGGAGAACTGGAACCCTAAGAATTCTCAATAAAGCGGCAAATGGAACCGAAGGAGTTTCCAAACCCGCACCAACAGAAGCAATCGGCAGAGGGAGGTTGCGATGCGAGTGCCGACAACGCGCGGGAGCACCGCGTCAAATCACCGACGTTCGGCGCGCTGATTACCTACTCCGCTTTGGCGGCAAAACCTCTCGACAAATGTGGCGCAAAGCGGCTACGCCGCTGAAGGACCGGCAAACGGGGCGAGCCGATCGAGACGCGTAGTGATTTGGGTACCAGCCCTATTACACGACCGGTCGTGGTCGGGCGTGATCATGCGCGACAAAGAAGTTTTACGAAAAATATCTTCCGAAGGGATCGAACGTCAGTTTCAGGTCGGTCTCCAAGGTGCGATCGATCGTGAACGGCATGCTCGCCGGGGAAAGTTGACATCGGTTACGTCGGGGACATGCCCGGCATCGTCTCGACCAGTCACCCAGAAGTCCGCGATATCCGGATCGTTTCAGTGCTCGGCCTTGGCTACGACCAGTGCAATGTCTTCCTGGTTTCGCACCGACGCCCGAAGTTCAGCTCGTCCGAAGATGCGCTCAAGTGGCTCGATGGCAAAACTGTGGCTGTACCAGGAAGGAAGTTGCACGGACCGATTTGCGCAGGCGGTATTCAAGCCAAAAACCTTAAGCCGTCGAATATCTCAACCAGAGCATCGAGAGTCGCTCACCAGCGGCTTTCGCGCGCCAAGAAGCCTGACGCGGCGGTGATTTGGGAGCCGACGGCATCCCGTCCTCGTTCAGGAAGGCCTTGCCCGCAGGTCGCCAGCGGTGCTTCGTCAATCGAGCGGGACGGTGGCTCATGGTGATGCCCCAGGCGCTGATCGAGCAGCGACCCGACGTGGTGAAGGCGTGGCTACAAGCGGAACTCGACGCCGCGACTGTTTTCGCTGATTCTAAAAACGCCATGGAAATCGCCAAAATGGCTCTCAGCCAAACCACTGGCTTTCAGGAAAAAGTCGCTATGGGCATCCGCGTTCGGCTCTACGCCGAAGGCCGACGGGGCACCGACGTTCGCATAGACCTCGCCTTTGGCTTCACACCCGAAGCGCTTGATCTCATCAACAAGGCTTCCGCCTTCACTCGTCGAAATCAAGAGCATTCCGTCTGAAATACGTCCCGAAGCGGTCCAGCCACAGTTCACGCAGATATTCTCAAGGCACGAGGACTTACGGCGCCGACTCGGTCAAGTGAAGGCGCAGCCGGATTCAGCGCACGCCGGCAATTGACAATCGGTGAGTCTCCGCGCCCCGAGGTGGGCGCGCGGAGGCATTTACGGCGCACACAAAGCAAATCGAAAATAAAAGTTCACGCGATGAGCCAAACAGAATTGAGCCATTCTCGCGGCATCGCGTTCGGCACGGGGAAAATACGGATGGCCACGTCTCCACACTCGCGCTGACGTTCCATCGCGTCGCGCTTTGGCTGCAGAGTCCGCGGCCATATTTGATGTTCATACGGTTTCGCCCTGTTCCTCGGCTTTTGGTATCTGTCCGTTGAGGTTTGGAAGCTGCCGCGTTTCGCTGAAATGCCGGGCCTGACCGACGGTCGTCTCCGAATGGCTCAGCAAAAATCCGACCTACGGCCTGTCAATTTTCGTGGAGGAATACTACCTCCATATCTGGGTCAGCACGCGCCGCATCGCGATCGCTTTCTTCTCTTGCGACCGCAATGGGCGTTCCGCTCGGCCTGTTCCCTCGGCTGGTCAAGGCGTTTCAAGCAGTACGTTTTTCCAGTGTTCGAATTGCTGCGGCCCGTCCCACCATTGGCGTGGGTGCCGCTTGCCATAGTGATGTTTCACGGCTCTGAGACCGCCAGTGATCTTCCTCACCTTCCTGGCATCGTTCTATGCAACGGCACTCCAACACCATGCTCGGCGTCAGAGTCGATTGACGTCTCGGTACATTCGCGCCGCCAGTTGTCTTGGCGCCAAGCGCTGGCAGAGTGTTCCGCCATGTTATTGTGCCCGGCGCATTACCTTTCATCTTTACCGGCTTGCAGATCTCCGTCGGAGTCGCCTGGTTCTCTCTGGTCGCTGGCAGAGATGGTGTCCGGCCAATACGGCCTCGGATATGTTATCAACACGTCCTACACGATGGTGCGTTACCCCACGATCATCATCGGCATGGTGACGCTCGGTATCGTCGGCTACGTCACTAGCGCCGCGATCCGACTGCTTGGTGACTACATGATGCAATGGCGCACCCGCGAGCTTGCGTTAGGAGGGGATCGGTGACGACGCAGCCGGCGCATACAAGGTCTCCAGCGCCGGTTGCGGACGCGCAGCGCCGACGGCCGCAAGGGCGGCGTGCGCATCATGGACGTCGTGAAGAGGTACGGTACTCAAGATGCAGGCGTTCTCGCCGTCGATCACTGTACCTTCGACGTGCCTGCCGGCGAGATTACGGTCGTCGTTGGTCCATCGGGCTGCGGCAAAACCACCCTGCTCAACGCCATCGCGGGTTTTCATAGCCTGACGTCGGGCAGCATTTATCTTGATAGCGAGATGCTTTGTGGTCCTGGCAAGCTCAAGGCCGAGCCTGGGCCCGACCGCATTGTCGTGTTCCAGAATGGCGCGTTGTTCCCCTGGAAGACAAATATCGAGAACGTTGCGTTCGGCCCAATCATGCAGGGCTCCCATGACGCGTAAGGAGGCTTTCGAAAAGGCGCGTGACGTGATGGCAGACGCGGGCCTGCGCGGCATTGAGAGCAACTATCCGGGAGAAATTTCGTCAGTGAGTGCGCCGCCGCGTCGAGATAGTGCGCGCACTGATGACTGATCCAAAGATCCTGCTTCTCGACGAACCTTATCGTGCGCTCGATTACGCTAACCAAGTCAGTGATGCATGAGGCGTTGCTGGAGATTTTCTACAAGAACCGCGTAACGATTTTTTTCATCACACACGACCTCGAGGAGGCAATCTTCCTCGGACACCGCGTGGTGATCATGACTACGCGGCCATGCAAAGCCCAAGAAGATTCTCGACATCGATATCCCACACCCGCGGGACTATAACGTACTCACCACCAAGCGCTTTCGCGAATTCATGGACGAGACTGCCGCGGCCGTGCACGAGGAAGCCACCAAGGCGTTCGCCGCAGGCGAGAAGGAACGCTGACCATGAGTGTGTTGAGTAAATGGTCTTTCAAGGTCTTCCTCCTTCGTTTTTGGCGAGGATTTTTGGCGTGGCATCGTTGCCATCATTGTCTTCCTTATTTTTGGGGAAGTTGGTTCGCGCTCGGAGGCGTTATTCCGGTTTTGCGTTCCGCTTGGGTTGGTCAGGTGCCGGCGCCCTCCGCCGTTCTGGAAGGAGATTTACCGCCTGATCCAGGAGCCGAGCTTCTGGCACAGCGCACTATTTGAGCACTCTTCGCGTCCTTGAGGGCTTCTTCGCCGCAATGCTAGTCGGGATTCCGCTCAGGTCTCGCGATGGCTGTGAGCCGCACGTTTCATGGCATTACCTTCCCGGTGTTTGAGGTGTTGCGACCACATTCCGCCGCTCGCCTGGGTGCCCGCCGCCATCATTTTCTGGCCGACGCAGGAACTCTCCATCGCATTTGTTACGTTCCTGGGTGCGTTCTTTACGATCGTCATCAACGTGATCGGCGGCGCACAGTCTATTGACGTCCGTTACTTCCAGGCTGCGCGATCGATGGGATCGTCAACCGTTCGATATTTTTCGACGCATAATCCTTCCGGGCGTATTACCGTCGATCGTCGTTGGCGCGACCGTCGGTATTGGCATCACTTGGGCAGTGGTTGTCGCAGCGGAAATGATCTCTGGCGGCGGCAGTGCCGGTTCCATGGGAGGCGCTGCGGGCGGCGGATTGGGTTTCTTTATTTGGAATTCCTATGTTGGGGGATCTTACACCCAAATCGTTGCCGGCATGATCAGTATTGGCGTCGCTGGTTACATGTCGAGCGCCATTCTCCGCAAAATCGGGCAATTGGCTCACTCCCTGGCTCGCGGAAGGCTAAGCGGGCAATGCAAATGTTTCACACAAAGCTGTCTGCTCTTCCTCACTCCACGGCGCAGGTTCTCGGCAGCCAGGTTGTGGTTTCCAACGTGAGCAAATCCTACGGCGCCGATGCGTTCGCGAAACAGGTTGTCCATAACTGCTCCTTCACACGATCGAGCGTGGCAAACCGTGACTGTAATGATCGGTCCGTCCGGCTGCGGCAAGAGCACTTTGATTACGCTTGATCGCTGGTTTCGAACGTCCCAGCAGCGGAACCATCACGGTTGACGACAAGCCGGTGAATGGACCGGGCGTCGATCGACTTGTCGTCTTCCAGGAGCGCGCTGTTTCCTTGGATGACCACCTACGACAATATTATGTACGGCCCTCGCGCGCGTCACGAGGATACACAAGAGATGCGTGAGTTCGCGGAAGCCCTCCTTCAAAAGGTTGGTCTCGCGGCGTTCCGTCGAAAATATCCTTCGCAGCTCTCCGGCGGCATGCAGCGTCGGGCCGAATTGGCGCGCTCGATGATTAACAGGCCTAACGTGATGATTCTCGACGAGCCGTTTCGCGGCCTCGATGCCATGACTAAGCGTCTGATGCAGGAATATTATGCAAACCTATACGACGAATTTCGTCGTACAACATTTTCGTGACAACAGACATAGACGAAGCCATTTACCTCGCCGATCGCATACTCATCATGACAAACATCCCAACGCAGGTCCGCGACAGTTATCGAAGTCAACCTTCCGCGACCGCGCCAAGTCGAGAACATTACCGAGAGTGACGAAGCCAATGGCATCAAGATGCAGGCGCTTAGCTTACTGCATGAAGAAGCAATGAAATCGTTTGCCTAGAGGCAGTAAGGCGGCTGCCGACTTCATCGAAGCCTACTCAAAGCGCATGAAAAAGAAATAATCGTGCCGACGCCTGATACTCTCAGTCAACCGGCCGCGGCTCTGACGTGAGTAGGCATAACGAGATAGCCTGGTTTGCCTTCGAGGCGTGCGCGAACTGCCGGCCAGTCATCATCAATGACCGAGAAGTAGACGTTGTCGCGATTTCGTCCGTCAGCATACAGCATGTGCTTGCGGAAAATGCCCTCTTCCATCGCCCCAAGTCTTAGAATCGCGGCGCGTGACTTCGCGTTATCGACATCAGCCTTGAGCTCAACGCGACGGCATTTCAGGATGTCGATTGCGTACCAGAACTGCAACAGCTTGGCTTCGGTGTTGATGTGGGAGCGCTGGTGCCCCAGACCGATCCAAGTCACCCCAATTTCCAATCTGCGGTGCTCAGTGTCGATATGGTGGTAGCGTGTTGAGCCAACGGCCGTTCCAGACAGCAGATCGATCGTCGCGAAAGGCAACGCTGCGCGCCGCTCTTGCGCCACCAATGCGGATTCGACAAAAGCCCGCATCGACCCTGGCTGATAATGCGCCGTCGGCAGCCAGCGCCATATAGCTTCATCGGCACCCGCTACCGCCAAGTCGTCGACGTGGCGCATGCTCAACGGTTCAAGCGCGACGCGTGTCCCCGTAATGCGGACCGGAGCGAAAAAGTCCGATTGCCGTCTCCCCACGTCTGTACATTGTGTTGTGTCATAAGCGAGACATTCACCGACTCAAAAGCAATGTCCGCTTTACCCCAAAGCGGTTACATGTGCGGTTGCACCTTTACAGATGTCCGCAAAGTGCCCAATAGCGGACATCACCCGCTCATTCGATCCACCTCGTCGGCGCGTTGCTGCACACAACGGCACGTCCAACCCGAGCGCTTTCGCCGTCTTAAGATTGATGGCCATCACGAATTTCGTAGGTAACTGCACCGGCAACTCGGCCGGCTTTGCGCCTTTGAGAATGCGATCGACGTAGCCTGCCGCTTGCCGGAACTGGTCGACGACATCGATACCATAGGATATCAAGCCGCCATCTGCCGATGATGCCACGGAAAGCAGAAAATGGCGGGTACGCGATGTCGGTCTGCCAGTGCGACAATCAGCTTGCGATGAACCAACGTCGTGGCGTCCGGCAAGCACAACTAGCCCGCCGTTTGGCTCACGAACGAATTCACCAATAGCACGCTCGATCTCGGCAGCATCCGTGGACCGGTGCGACTGTTGGCTCGACCGCGAAACGGATGGTGCAGAGGCGTCAATCAGGCGCGTATAATACGAGCCGCCACCAGGGGCCACGATTCGGATTGAATATGAATGCGACGCGCTTGACGCCGGGCGCGACCTCTTTGAGCAGCTCCAGCCATTTGCCTGTCAGCGAGGACTCGACGTTGGTGAATCCGGTCGCGTTACCGCCTGGACGTGCCAGACTTTCGACGAAGTGGTCCCCGACGGGGTCGGAGACCACCGTGAAAACGATCGGGATTGTACGCGTTTGCTTCAGGAACGCCGCCGTCACCGGCGTGCTCCTGGTCAAGATCACGTGGGGTTGCAGCGCAACAGGCTCTTTAGCAAACGCTTGCATCCGTTCTGCGTCGCCAGCCGCCCCGCGAAAGTCGATCTGCAGATTGCGGCCTTCGCTCCAGCCCAGTTGTTGCAGGGCCTGCTATGAACGCTGCGATGCTGGTCTGAGCTTCCGGATCGTCCGCGGCCGCGTTCACAAGCACGCCAATACGGCGTACCTCATCTGCCTGCTGCGCGCACGCGCGACGAGCGGCCACGCTGCCGCCGCCGCCGAGGAGCGTGATGAACTCGCGCCGTCTCATTGCATTCCCGACTTAGAGGCCATCATACGCGACCTAAAGTAGCGCGCTGTGAAGAGGCGTGCGGCTGCTATGTCCGCTTTGGGTCATAAGCGAGGACCATTGCGCGCGGGAACACCGCTGTCATGTCTGCTTTGCCCCGAAAGCGGATATTAGGCCGGACACTCCCGACTTCACTACAGGCAGACGAGGGAGTTTCCCGTGGCCCAATTCGATAGATCCAGCGGACCCATTAGAAAATACAGAATTCGCCTCATTGGATCGCGATCAGCGCGGGGGGAGTGACGTTGAACCACCGGCCTAGGCGCCCGCTACTCGGCCCAATTCAGAAAGTGGCTTTGGACTTTGCGCATGGTCGCGTCGAGGACAAAGCCCGACACCAAGCGCTATGACCAGGATGTAGGCAAAGACCGTCGGGCTTTCAAAGAACCGTTGGGAGTAGATCAACGTCGCCCCCATCCCGCCGCCCGCCAGCCACCATCTCCGCGGTGAAAGTGGTAATCAGCCCGACCGGCACCGGCGATGCGGAAAGTGGTGAAGAGTGCGCGGATAGCACGCCGGCAAGATCACGTGCAGAAACAGGCTCGCTCGTCCGCTGCCGAGCAGCATCGCCGACCACATGAACAGCCGGTTGACCGACCGGGCAGCGTGTTAGGTCCCGATAATCACCGGAAAGATACAAGCAAGCTACGCAGCAGAATTTTCGACAGGCTTTCGATCCTGAGACCAAAGGTATAAAATCGTGGGATGAAAGCGATCTTCGGAGACGGAATCGGAGACCGACCAACGGGTCGGCCAGCCACTCGATCACCCGGTTGCGCGCCATCAACAGGCCCATCACACGCCGGCGATCGTGCCGAGCAGCGATACCGCTAAATGCCGCGCCGAAGCTGATGGCCAGAGGTCGCTCGCCAAAGCGCTGCCGTCAGCGATCGACCGCCAAAGCTGTTCTGACGACCATCTGAGACCGGCGGCAGGAACAAAACCGGGGTCAGATGTGGCGCGGGCGGTCGCCTCCCAGACGATCAGAGCCCAATGACCGAGGCGGCTGACCGCCACGGCGATCTGCGAGAACGCACCGGCTGGCGATATCACGCCTTTCGCCATTGCGTGATTCGGCGGCTGCCGAGTTCGTGCCAGCCGAGCATTCGGCGTGTCACGAGAAGCCAGGCCGCGGTCGGCAAAAAGGCAACGACGACAACACAGGCGATCGCGGCGAACATCGTAATCGTAGCTGCCCCGTTCTCGCCGTACATAAAGATGAGGCTTGCCGATACCATTGGTTGAACGCTGATCATCTCGGCAGAGATTCGCTCAGCACAAATGAAAATCCAAGCGCGATCCGTAAGCCCGTAAAGATGTCGACAGGCAACGCATTGCGCAGATATGACTGCCGAGACCAAACCTCGCGCCCGCACGTCGTCCAAGGGCTCAGCGCCCAAGCCAGGAACCTTCGGCGTCGTCATAACACCGTGGTAAAGTATTGACAGATCATCGGTAACAAACAGGACAGAGAACCGCCGCGATTGCCGTCACATTGCCGATTCCAGACCTACAAGGCGAACAGCGGGATGAGTCGCCGACTTCGGCAGCGAGATAAGTCCCGCCGACTATCGGCATCACGTATTCTTTGAAGCGACTGCGATCGCGCCATCATCACGCCGATCCGGACATCGCGTCCGGCCCCGACAAGGAGACCAGCGCCGGCGCGAAAGATCGTGACGAAAGGTTTTCAGCGCATGTCTCCGCCGGCAAAAAGGTCGGCAAAACGCTAGCGGCGACCGAGGATCGGGCCTGGCAGGAACTCGCGGTTGATCGACGCCCTGAACTACAGAGCACCTGCCAGACTGCTCCGAATAGCACGAGCAGGACGGCTCGCCCCGTCAACCACGCGGACCGCAAGGCAAATGTCCCTCTACGACGCTTCGGGCATTCCGCTGTCCGGCGAGCGAGCGCCTCGGCGGCGCACCGACAGCCAGACCTCGTTGCGAGTGTTGTTAAAGGCAGCGGAGAGGACGAGCTCTTCACGCGGGGCGCTCGCGGTCGAGGGCAACGCGCGAACTCTCGATGATCTGCCCGGGCCGCGCCGACATCACGCAGATCCGATTGAGAGGTAAACGGCCGCTCGGTGACGTCGTGGGTTACGAGCAGCACTGTTTTCGCGTTTCCAGCCAAATTCGCAGCAATTCGTCTTTGCATGATTTCTCGAGTCTGAGCGTCGAGTGCGCCAAAGCGGCTCGATCGAGCAGCAGAGATCAGCCGGATCACAGGCGAGCGTGCGGGCGATTGCCACTCGCTGTTTCATGCCGCCGGAGAGTTCTCTCCGGATAGCGATTTTCAAAGCCGGCAAGCCCGATCACGCCAATCAGCCGATCGATAATTTTCTCGCGTCTCGATCGCGGGCACACCCTGTCGCTCCAGGCCGTAACCGATATTGTCGCGCACGGTGAGCCAAGGGCAACAACGCGTATTCTTGAAAGACCAACGCCGCGATTGGTCCCCGGACCGGTGATCGGCGCACCATCAACGACGACCTCGCCGATCCGCCTCGAGGAAGCCGCCGACGATATAGAGTAATGTGCTCTTCCGCAGCCCGACGGACCGACGATTGAAACGAACTCGCCCTCATTGACGGCTAGCTCTGTAGCCGCGCAGGGCGAGCACCGGGCCGTTGCTCGCTGGCATAGGTCTTCGAAACCCCGCGGATCTCGATCTTGGGCCTCACTATGTCGAGCACGGGCGCGGCAGATAGCTCAGGGCAAGATATTTCGCGGCGTCTACCGGCCGCGGGATCAGTTTTCCCTCGACCATTGCGTCAATCGGCTTCTGGATCGCGACTGGCAGGCACGCAGCCCATTCTGATCGCGATAATAAGTCGCTGCCAGTCGCAAAATAGCTGTCCAGCACCTCTTTCGGCGATTTGGTGCGAACGCCTGCAGACCAGCTCGGTTGCTTTGCTGCGGTTGCGCCTTGTCGTAGCACCAGTTGAGCCACTGTTACATAGTCGGCAAGGAAGCCACGCACCGCATCTTCGTTTTGCTTCAAGAATTCGGTGCGGGCGACTTGAAATATCACCGACGATGGGCCGAACGGCATCGCCGCCGGTGAACAGCGCACGCGCAGATCACCTTTGCGGCTTTCTACCGCGAGGAACGGAATGACAAGAACGCCGCAATCGATCCGCTTTTCACCGGATCGCAGCGCGCCATATTGGGGAAATTGACTTCGACGATCTGCACATCGCGGCGGGGATCGAGTCCCTTCTTTTCAGAACAACACGCAAAGACCAAGTCGACCCAGCCGACCGAAAGGCATTGATGCCAATTTTCTTCCCTTAAGATCCTCGACCGCTCTTGATTGGAGGAATCCTGCAACACGAAAAATGTGTTCGTCGCATTGCCGGAGTGACCCATCCCGGATAGTTGTCGGAGATAATGGAGAGGCCGCCGGCGACGGCGTCTTTCGCGACCGCGGTGGCAAAGGTCAGAAAATGCCAGGCGTGCCGAGGTCGGCTTGCCCGGAAGCCAGCAGCGTTGCCGCCTCGGGCGTTCCGCGCGTAAAAGTCATTTCCAGGCGTGTAGGACTTCCCGTAAATTCTTGAGAACGTTCTCTTTCAGATAATCGAGATAGATAATCGTCTCCATCTCGTTCGGGCCGATCCCGCCGCCAGTGGCGTAGTGGATTGTGACGGGTGCCGGCGGCGGCGCGAGCCATTAATCCGAGCGACGCGCCGGCGAAACTTGCGGTTCCTCCTTGCAGCAGGCGGCGTCGTGATAAGCGGTCTCTATGGACATTCGATTGTGCGCGCATGGTTCGCGCCTCTTTGCCAGGGCCGATGCCATCTTGCTGCACGTCAGAACCGACCGCAATAGCCACCCGCGAGGGAGCAGGGCCCAGCCATGCCGAGTGACGAAAATCCAGCCCAAGATGCTGTTTCAACGCGCACTCGAGGGACGCGTCCTCTACACCCATGTGGTCAGTCGCCGAAACCCAGTCACTGATTTTCATTTGCCGGACAGCTCGCGCGCGATCGTAATCTGGAAATATCGTCGGCCCGCGCACCTGTATACGGGACCGATCCAGCGGGTCGGCGAAAACCTGCGCGTGGCCCTCGACGCCGCAGACGCCACCCTCGAAAACCTGGTCAAGACGACAACCTTCGTCACCGATATCGACGAGTTCTTTCCGTCATGTCGATGTTCGGCACGATTATCTCGGGGTCGGGCTGCCGGCGAGCACCACTGTTGAAGTGCGCCGTCTCTCACATCCTGACCTGATGGTCGAGATCGAGGCGATTGCGATTAAAGATCGGCCGTGATCATCTGCAGACATTTAATAACAAGGAAGAGGCGTCTTTGCTGGAAGGCATTTTGCGACGTCGTCATCGGTGCGAACCATGATCAGATGCCTGGTCCCGCAGGATCACGACGTTTTCGCCTCGACATAGCCCGTCTCACTGGGCCCCCGGTGAAATCGCGCAGACGGTTTTGCCAGAGCGTCCGGCGGGTGTGATGACCGCGGTGTATGAGGATCGCTTGCCCGCCTGCTGTGCGTTACGGAAGGTGAGAAGTCAGCTCTGCTCAACTCTACACCATTCGCCCTTCAGGGAAGAGGGTTGGTCGCCGAAGCATCGTATACTTCGACATTTTGCAGACTGTTTCGGCGTCGAGCGCGTGATGCCGCGATCAGGTCGCTACAGTCGGCGACGATCGGCGTCGGCATCCTGCATGATCTTGAGCTGCTTGTAGCGATCGTCGCTGGTGCAGGCCCATGCTGGCGCCGACGACCTCGAGGATGTTGATGATGCGGAACGGCCAGTCGCGCTCGTGCGCGCACAAGTTCGCGATGATCAGCATGGTAGACCGCAACCAGCGCATCGACGCCCGCGTCGCGCGCGCGCCTCAAGCTCGGCGAGTTGCAGCTCGCGCTTATAGGTCGGGCAGCGCGCGCGAGATTGACGCTCATGCAGGCCGACCGCGGGCTGGTGCAGATCGACGACTTCGACGCCGGGCACCATCCGCAGAAGCTCAGCGGCGGCTTCCATCACGCCGGCGACGCCGGGATGCTTGTGCAGCGCGATCACGCATCGGCACCGCATTTGCAGCATCGGCCGCAGGTCGTTCGAGCTGGTCTTAGCAGGAAGCAGCATGAAGGGCGTCATCTCGAACGGCCGCGACCGCCTCGCTTTCTCGATCGTAGGTATCGTTGTCTCCGTGAACTGGACGTAGACAGCTCGGGCACCAGGAGATGACCGCCTGATCTTGCTCTGCAGCCAGCTTGTCGAGCGTGCTCGCCGCCCACGCGCCCGAGACATCTCGGTGTCGCCGGTGCGCAGTTGAATGACGCCGCAGCAGTGGCGTCGGCCCGCCCATGACACGATAGGTCACGCCGAGCGTGTCCATGATATCGAGCGCGAGCAGCGCGATGTGCGGCGTCTTGAGCACATTGCAGCCGGTGTAAGAACACGAAGTCCGGCGGCTCGTCCGGCCGCGGATACCGACGCCGATCTCTGGCCGAGCCGCTCCAGCACTTCGCGTCATCGAGTTGCAAGCGCGACAGCACGCGTCACGTCCGCGGCTGAGATCGCGGAATTTCTCCACGCCCTGGCGGCGCCGCTCGCGCAGCTCGTTCTCGGCCTTCGCGCATGGCAAGCGCGCGCCATGGCGAGCAAAAAGCGCGGATTGACGCCGTAGTCGCACGCCTTGATGCATTCGCCCGCTGAGCATGCAGGACGTGGCCCATTTGCGCGATGCCTCACTGGACCTGTGCCGGTGCGCACGATGTCGAGCACGCCGGCTGATGACGTCTGCACGGGCTGGCATCGGCGATGCCGGCGGGCGCTGACGCTCGGGACAGACCTCGACGCACTTGCCGCACCTCGTGCAGGCGTCGAGCATCTGAGTCGACGCGGCCGTTGAGAGCCGTCTCGAAAGAGATGTCGTTCATCGGCTGCAAATCAGACGCTTAAGCCAACGCGAATAAGGAAGTTACCAGCAGGCTCCATGCGCTGAGCTTGGAAGGTTAGCCCCACGCACTTGCTGAGGGGGTAAATAGCGAAGGCAGCGAACCAGTCAGTTCGTTAGAGGGGAGTGTCTTCTTTTTGGTATGGCGTCGAGATCTTGATGTCCACAGCTCACTCCGAAAGTTGTAAGTTGGGTCGTTCTCAGCGAACGTCGCGAAAGTGCCAATAGCCGACACTAACCTGTGAGGAATGTCAACATTTGAAAGAGCCGGTTGTGTTCAGTTACAGACAGTTCATTAGCGCTGACGCTTGGGAAACCGCGAGGTTGGCGCCGCCATCCTCCGGCGCGCAGATCGGCCTGATCAATGGACGAAACCACCGGAGACCACTGGGCGCAGGAAGAGCCGTTCGGCGAGGCCAGCCAGACAAACAGCGGCAGCTTGCGTTTTAGATGGCCGACACTCGCGCAATCAAAAACTTCTGGCGCAGTTCAACGTCGGTCAGCGGCTTCAGCCAGCTTCCCTTCGCGTGCGTTACCGGCTCGTGGACCGGAACCCGTTACGCAGCACGACATTCACGCGATCATCAGCGGACCGAACGGCATGTCGAGACAGCAAAACTCGGATCGTTGTCTCATTCACGCACCTTTCGCATCGCACGGCGGCAATGTCTTCTCGCGCTGTACGAAAGCATCTTCCATTTCCTTTAAGGCTGACACGCGCCGCGCGATCAGCGCTGCCGCCATCGCGAAGATTTTTATACTGAATTTTGCTTCGAGCGCACTGGTCTTTTTCGGCTGCGTGATTTGCTCAGCGCATCACCGCGCGCGTGTCCCCGATGCGCACACGTTGATCTCGGCAAGTAACAAATTCAGGCCGCAGATCATGCCCATCGACGAGGGTGGAGCATCGCATCCGATTGTTGATCGGTGGTGGCGATGTTCTGTAGCACATTGGATAGCGTTTGATGTTGATGCCGAGTTCGGCCATCCACCATTTTCTGCCGAGCACTTACTGAGTCGACTGGTAGCGCGACCCGCCGCCACGGCTCACCCGAGGGCGCGAATCGCAGCGGCGCATGAATCCGTGCTGTGCTCGAGCGCATCCAGCGAGCCTACCAGTAAATCCACTTTGGCGCGCGCCGCCAATACGCCGGCCTGTGTGGTACGCCCGACGTGCAACGGCTGGTCATGGGCGCCGAAATTGGCACCACGACGCGGCATATTTGAGATCGCGATTACGTGCCGCGGTTTGACGGCATTTAGTCGGTTAAGGCGCGCGCGTGGCACGAGCCTGGGGTGCCCCAGGATCGCGGTCGGATGGCTGAGCCACGATCAGCTACGCCGGCCGGGCTCTACGCTCCTGGATCAAGGCCCGAACTTCACTGTGTTACCACGATGTAAGCGACAAGCGCATCGTGACCCGCTGCGCCCCAGCGGCTTCGGCCAAGATGTGAGTCAGATTTTACCTACCATAACACGGATGGCCATCCATGCCGACGCGTCGTCATGGTCAGTACACGTGGGCAGCCGTGCCATTGACCAACGCGCATCGAGGAGTAGAGGTTTTCCCGAGGATTTCGGGGTGCGCCATCGTTGGCCATAGAGGTGGGCGCGATCCCCGCGACGAGCGCACGGCGCTTCTTCTCGGCACCGGCGATCATTGTTCCTACAGTCGAGCATACCCAGCCTGCGTGCCCCGAACAGACAACGCTCAAAGGAATCTCTTTTCGGGCCGGATGTTAACGACGAATTCGGCGAGAGTGGCGGTAAGCGCTTTCATTGCATTTTCTATCCGTAAGCCCGGAAGTAGCGGCGCGACTGCGGTACGCTGACGCGACCGGGAGTTGGCAAACGTAACCTGATCCGTGTCGACACAATAAGAACTCGTCGATCGACGGCGGCTTTGGTGCGGTCGGCCGCCGGACCGTGGGAGGAGTAGTTGGGTGCGCCCCTCAATCTCCGCTAAGTGTGCCGCGCCTGCGTTTTCACATTGAAAACGTGAGGGGTTCCTGTCTATCCGGCTATGGTGGACAGGAGTACATCGGATCCAAGGCAAACACCTCTTTCCGGCATTTGCCCCCAGGCGCGGCTGGCATTCGGACAGCGAGTGTCGGCATTTTGCTGCCCCTCTTCGATGGAGTCACCCTCTGCGGCGCGCAACGCGCGCCATCTCTTAGGATCGAAAGAGCGTCATGGAAGAGCTGAAGTGGTTTTGCTGTCGATTTCTTCCAGCCAGTCACCGGCCTGTCGTCCGGCGGCACGTATGGGCTCTATGGCGTTAACCGCTGGGATCATTTTGGCGTGATGCGCGTCGTGAACTTCGCGCAGGGCGATTTCATGAAGTGCGGAGTCGTGCGTCACCTACCTACTGTCTGGTGACCAGGCTGTCGCTCGCCTTCCACTCGGCCCGTACGCTGGGCCGGTAGTCGAGGCGGCAGCTCGCGGGACCGTCGTCTTCGCGATCGGCTGGCTACTGCACCGCTATTGCTAGCGCGCATCACCGGTGCGCACGTTATCTATCGCGGAAGCTGAAGGCATTTTCCCAAATTATCATGACGCTCGGCGTTGCGCTGGTGCTCGCGAACGGTGGTTTTGATCTTGTTCGGCTCCGACACCCTTGTCGGTGCAGACACCGATGTCCGCGCGAGTCCTGGGAAATCTGGCTGATGTTGTGTGGCGCGCACTGTCGCCTTCGTGCTCACGTCCTGTTCGCAGTCGACTTTATCTGTTTCTTCCGCCCAGTCACCAACCTCGGCAAAATGCTGCGGGCGGCCGCTGGGATAATCCCCATCGCGGCGGCTTATGTGGGCACATCGACGATCCTGACGCTCGCACCGTTCGCCTTCCAGGCTGAGCGTCAGGTCATGCCGCGGTTGCCGGCGGTCTGCTCACTGACATAATCTTTTCAGCCCTACATCGGCTTCGATTTCTATTGATCGTGAGTATGCCGGGGTTGTGCTCGGCGGTATATCAGGTTCGATTCTCGGCGCGCGTTCTGGGGCGACTGACCATGTGGCCTCGTGCAGCAGGTTCACCATTGGTCCTGCTTCTACTGCTCAGTTTCATGCGATGACTTTTGTCATCCTTTCCTGCTGATCATCTTCTTCACGGCCGCAGGGCATGTTTGGCCGGGTCTGGGGCGGATGATGGGGTCGCTCGGACAAAGCCAAGCAATATTTCGCGATCTTCGCATTCGCCGCTTTAATCTATCTCCTGATCGGGTGGTTCGTACGAATTCCTGCTATCAGCTGATGAGTGACGCTGTGGTGTTGATCTGGGCGGCAATTTGGCATCTAGTACGTAA
>ERZ1370068.1209-contig-11102_pt1 | contig 48719 bp, 69 predicted proteins | sample MGYA00561227_ERZ1370068 | MGnify/ENA primary metagenome ERZ1370068 (study PRJEB38410, sample SAMEA6850437) | metagenome | study: Metagenomic assessment of the ecological functions of the soil: analysis of the soil microbiota associated with the... | reverse complement strand
ACGGCAAGCCGATCCTGCTCTACGACTACGACTGCCCCGGCAGCCAGGCCTACATCAAGCTCGCGCACCGAGATCATCGAGCGCGAGCGCCAGCTGCGGGCGGCGTAGGTTGGGTCGAGCGAAGCTGACGCCAAGGCACGGTCGAATGTGCTCGATTGAGTCCTCGAATGCTGATACCTAGGAATCTGGCCCCATGCCGATACCCATCCAGAAGGCGTCGACTCGGCCGTGGCCTCGCCTCGCTGATCGGCGAGACGCCCGAGGCCGACGCCGCGGCTGCCCGCGCCACGGCGAGCAGCGGCTGCTGTCGATCGACCAGCTGCACCCCAGCGGCCATCAACCCGCGCAAGGACTTTCGGCGACGTCGAGCTGATCGAGCTTGCCGACTCGATCCGCCAGAAGCGGTCTGCTGCAGCCGATCATCGCCCGGCCCGGATCGCGCAGCGCGGCGGCTTCGAGATCGTCGCCGGCGAGCGCCGCTGGCGGCGCGGCGCAGAAGGCCGGCCTGCACACCGTGCCGGTGATCGTGCGCGAGCTCAGCGACCACGGAAGCGGCCGAGTTCGCCCTGATCGAGAACGTGCAGCGCACCGACCTCAACCCGATCGAGGAGGCGACCGGCTACAGCGAGCTGATCGGAGAGGTTCGGCTACACCCAGGAGCAGGTGGCCGACGTGGTCGGCAAGAGCCGCAGCCATCTCGCCAACACGCTGCGCCTGCTGCAGGCTGCCGGCGTCGGTGCAGGCGCCTGCTGCAGGACGGCCAGCTGACCGCCGGCCATGGCCGCGCGCTGGTCGGTCACGACGATGGCGGAAGCTCTGGCCGCGCCGCATCGTCGAGGAAGATCTCAACGTGCGCGCCGTCGAGGCCCTGGTGCAGAGCGAGGATCGCGCGTGGCGGCGGCAGCCGTCGGGGCGACGCGCGGGGTCGAGGACAAGGACGCCGACACGCGCGCCTTCGAGAAGGACCTGTCCGACTGGCTCGGCCTCAAGGTCGAGATCAAGCCGCGGGTCCGGCGAGAGCGGCACGCTCGACCATCAGATACGGCAACTTCGACCAGCTCGATTACATCCGCGCCCGCCTCATCGGCCCGCCGGAGCGCTGATCCACTCCTCAACGACCAATTCTGACATCCTGAATTCGCGACAGAATATCCTTTCGTGAATTCGTTGGATCGCCATGGTTGTGCGTCTCTATCTGTTTTCACCGCCGCATCAATTGCGCTGCCACCTATCCCTCGGAAATGTGATGTCGTGCTCACGCGCTGCGATCATGCGCGTGATCTCGCGCGTCAGAATATAAGCAGCCACTTTCAGTTCCCTCGGAACTCCCAGAACCGAATGTCTCGCCGCGTAGGCCGGGTACCTCGTACTGGGCCAATGAACGGAGGCAGCGGTCGCGTCTCCTGTTTTCGCCGGGTCCCCAACACTAAACGCCTACAACGCGTTTGGCCCAAGCTGATCATGAGGTTGGGGGGGAGCGCTCGTTCGAGTTGTTGTCGCCGGTTAGGCAGCGCATGGTGTTCAGGCCGCTTGGGCTCCCCCAGGTGTCGAGCCATTGCTACCGCTAGGTGGCGAGTGGCGCCGGGTTAGGATCTTTGCCCTCGGACCGCGATGCGCTTAAGGCCAGCCTCAGCTATAGGGCCATTGATTTGATGGTAGAGGCCCTCTGCATTCGTGTAGCTGTTGAGCGCCGCATCGTCCCAATCCGAAGTTGGCCTCCTTCGACCGGATCCTACCCTGCACCTCGTGCAGCTCCGCGGCTTCGATGATCTCCAGCTTGCGCAAGAGGTGTTGGAAAAATCTGAATAGCAGTGTTTAGCAGCCGTGTTGCTACGTGCACGTTCGGCTGACCTCATTCCGACATTCGTGGATCTCTGCCTGGAATTTGAGGGCTCTGGCGCGCACCATGAGGTTTGCCTGCGGCTTCAGCCCACTGCGCGAGCTTGCCAAAGTCTTGAAACGCCCGCTGTAGTCGCCCAGCCGCACGCTGATGTGCCGCGAATTCCAGAGCGGTTGGCTCCGTTCTCTGAGTGGGATCGACCTTCATTGCTCGCTCGAATTCGGTGAGCGCGGCTTGCTTTCGTTCCGATCATCACCGCCCTTGTTTAATCTTGGCGGCCCGGGCAAGCGGCCATCGCACCCTTTGACGAGATGCGCTTGAATCAACCGGCGCTGATAGTCTTTCTTCTGCTCTCCCACAATGCAAGCTGCTCCTCCAGCTCTCTTGCTTGCACGCTGCACCTCGCTTCCGGCGCCGCGCATTCTGCTCCAGTGAAGTGTTGTCAAAGTGGCGTTCCCTAAGCCATCTTTCGGAGCACGGAGCCAAGGGTTCTGTCAGGAAAGATCGGCGACTGAAATGGAGCGCGCAGGCCCAGGCCTCTCGGCACTCTTGTCCAACTCTTCATCCGCCGCTCTGAGAGCGCTTCTCCTCGCGCTGCAAGAACTCCTGCAATCTCAAATGAAGGTTGCGCCCTGCGTAGTGCCATTTTGATAGATCGCGTACCCGCCGCTCGCGACAGCAACAAACGGAGCCAGGAACCCTGCCGACGCGCTCAAACAAATCGTAGTAGACGGCCACGAAGCCAGCGAGCAGCGGACCAGATATCCCCTGAGCAGGGCCGTGGCGACCATCCCCAGACCCAGCCCAGCATGCGCCTGCCAGAGCGGCGCCATGCGAGCAAGACGACCGCAATCGCCCACGACCACGCGGCGAAGTAGCGCTCGGCATCGGAAACTCCCCACCGGCCAATAAGTATGCTCGACACTATGGATCCCCACGGTCTGCGTGTGTACAGCGAGCCCCAGCAGAGAGCGAAGCGCGCTGGTCAGGCTGCTACCGCCCACCACGATTGCGTCTCCGGTGTCCCAGGCTCTCGCGCGACGTGCACCCGCGGCCGGGAATGCCGGCTCGCCCTGGACGCCCGTTCAGCCGCGTTGTTGGAGTGGTGCGCAGCCCGAGCTTGCCCGCCTGCAGCCGCGCAGGAACCGAGACCCATGACCGACGACGTGCTGCAGCGGCTGGCGGCGCCGTTCAGCGCGCCGCGCCGAGAGCGCGCCAGCAAGTCCTACACGCGGGAGCTGCTCGACGGCGGCCCGGAGCATTGCGCCAAGAAGCTCGGCGAGGAGAGCAACCGAGACCGTCATCGCCGCGCTTGGCCAGGACACGCGCGCGCCTGACGCGGGAGGCGGCCGACCTGCTCTATCATCTGCTGGTGCTGCTCGAGAGCAAGCGCGTGCCGCTGCGCCGACGTGCTGGCCGAGCTCGAGGCGCGCATGGGCACCTCGGGTCTCGCCGAGAAGGCCGCGCGGGAAAGCAGCCGGCAATGAACCCGCTCGACGAGTCCTCGCATGCCCGCGCCCGCGACGACCGCCGAGCCGCGCTCGCAGATCCAGTTCTCGCCCTACCGCGTGTTCATCCGCGAGATGGGCCAAGCTGCGCGCCGACACGCCGATGACGCTGGTGCCGCGCGACCTGGAGCAGCTCTCCGGCCTCATCGAGGAGCTGTCGATGGCGGAGGTGGAGCAGATCTACCTGCCGATGTCGCGGCTGCTCGAACCTGCACGTCGCGCGGCGCCAGGAGCTGCACGCCGTCACCAGCCGCTTCCTCGGCCGCAGGGACGGCCGCGTGCCCTACATCCTCGGCATCGCCGGCTCGGTGGCCGTCGGCAAGAGCACCACCGCGCGCGTGCTGCGAGCGCCTGCTGGCGCGCTGGCCGGACCATCCGCGCGTCGACCTCATCACCACCGACGGCTTCCTGCTATCCCAACGCGCGAGCTGGAGCGGCGCGGGCTCATGGACCGCAAGGGTTTCCCGAGAGCTTCGACACCGCGCGCCTGCTCAACTTCCTGCACGACGTGAAGTCGGGCAAGGCCAACGTCGAGGCGCCGGTCTATTCGCACTTCCACTACGACATCATCCCGGCCAGACGACCGTCATCGATCGCCCCGACATCCTGATCGTCGAAGGCCTCAACGTGCTGCAGCCGGCGCGCATGCCCAAGGGCGGCGAGGCCATCCCGTTCGTCTCGGACTTCTTCAACTTCTCGATCTACATGGACGCCGACGCCAGCGTGATCGAGGACTGGTACGTCACCCGCTTCATGCGCCTGCGCCAGACGGCGTTCCGCGATCCCGCCGCCTACTTCCACCGCTACGCCCACCTGTCGCCCGACGAGGCGCGCGCCCAGCGCGCTCGAGATCTGGCGCACCATCAACGCGAAGAACCTCTACGAGAACATCCTGCCCACCCGCCAGCGCGCCCGCCTGATCCTGCGCAAGGGCCCCAACCACAAGATCGAGAGCGTGGCGCTGCGGCGGATTTGACATCGCCTTCCCGACGGATCTTGTCGCGATGCGCAACTTTTCTGCGATCGGTCGTCGAGGTTCGGCCGCCCCGCAGGCTCAGGACTAGAGCAGTGGGCTTCGCTCCCGGTGTCAGGTCAGCACCGGCCTGACGCATCGCTGAGCGTCAGACGCTCACCAGCAACCCGTTCTGCGCGCCAGCTCCGTGCAGAGCATTCGCTGCCGGCCGCGCGCCGATGTGGGAGATGATCTCCGCGGCCGCCAGGCTGCCGAGCCGGCCGGCGGTCTCCAGGTCGCGGCCGGTGGCGACCCCGAACAGGAAGCCCGCCGCATAGAGGTCGCCGGCGCCGGTGGTGTCCACCACCTTCGGCCACCGGCGCGGCGGGAACGGCGATCGACTTGCCCTCGCCCAGGATGACGCTGCCCTTCTCCGAGCGCGTGAGCGCCGCGAGCTTGGTGTCGGCCTGCGCGCGCCTGCGCGGCCTCGTCGAACGAGTTCGTCTGATAGAGCGAGGTGATCTCGGCCTCGTTGGCGAACAGGATGTCGACGCTGGCGCGGATCAGCTCGAGGAACTCGGCCCGATGCCGGTCGACGCAGAAGGCATCCGGACAGGCTGAGCGCCACCTGCCGGCCTGCCTTGGCGGCGATCTCGCGCGGCCTGCCGGAACGCGGCCTTGGCCTCGGGCCGGTCGAACAGATAGCCCTCGAGATAGACGATGCGCGCGGAGCGATCAGCTCGGCATCGACCTCGCCGCCGCCCAGCTGCGGGCTGACGCCCAGGAAGGTGTTCATGGTGCGCTGGCCGTCCGGCGTCACCAGCACCAGGCAGCGGCCGGTGGGCTCGCTGCCCTCGGCGGCCGGCGGCGTCGTGAACGTCACGCCGGCGGTGCGGATGTCGTGGCCGAAGACCTGGCCGAACTGGTCGTCGGCGGTCTTGCCGATGAAGCCCGCCCTGCCGCCGAACGAGGCGACGCCGACGATGGTGTTGGCGCCCGAGCCGCCGGAGATCTCCACGGCCGGGCCCATGGCGTCGTAGAGCTTGGCCACCGCGGCCGCATCGACCAGCTGCATGCTGCCCTTGGCGCAGCCGTGCCGCGCCAGGAACGCCTCGTCGCAGCGGCCGATGATGTCGACGATGGCATTGCCGATGCCGACGACGTCGTGCTCTTGCATGCTGGTCCCCGTGCGACGTCGCGCGCACTATAGGCAGCGCGTAGGTTGGGTCGAGCGTCCGCGATGACCCAACACCGATCCGCTGCGCCTCGCGCTTCGCTTGACACAACCTACGGTTTTCGCCGCCGGCGATCGCCCCAGATCCAGCAGCAAATTCTCCGCCAGCGTGCCCTCCAGCGCGGAGTTGAGGCGCGCCGCCTTGGCGGCCTCGGCGATGCGGGCCAGCGCGGCGTTGAGCTTGGGCAGGCGTCCAGCCGCGGCACTGCTGCTCGAGCGCCTCGCGCTGCTTGAAGTGCGGCGGCGGGCGCAGCGAGCGCACGACGTCGTCCATCGAGCGGCCGGCGTCGAGCGCGCCGCGCATGCGGTGCAGGCGCAGGAAGTGGCGCTGCAGGGCGGCGATGACGGCCTGCGGCGCTCTCGCCGCGAGGCGACGCTGCGGTCGCATTCGGCGAGCGCCGCCGGCGGCCGGCCGGACGCGGCGGCCATCACGATGCGGTCCAGCGCCAGCTCGGCCGCGTCGCCGACCGCCGCCTCGACGTCGCTCTCCTCGATCATGGCTCTTGCCGTGCGCATAGAGCGCGAGCTTGTCGATCTCCGCCCGCGACAGCGCGCGGTCGGCGCCGAGCCGCGCCAGCAGCAGCCGCTTGGCTTCCGGCGTGATCTGCACCTTGGCCGGCCGCGAACACCTCGCGGATGACGGCTTCGAGATCGCGCGCCTCGTCCGGGAAGCAGGCGACCGCGGCGGCCGCGCGGCGATTTCTCGAACAGCGCGCGCAGCGCATCGTCGGGGCGCAGGTTGCCGGCCTCGACGATCAGGGTAGCCCTGCAGATGCGCCGCCCTCGACCAGCGGCTTCAGCTGCGCGGCCGTCACCCGCCGGCCGGCCGCGGCGCGCACGACCTTGCGGCCGCCGAACATCGGGCGCGGTCTGCAGCTCGACGTAGATGCGGTCCGGGTCGTCCTCGAGGTTGGCATCGTCGAGGCGGAGGATCTCGCCCGGCGGGCTCGTCGCGCTCGGCAAGCGCCTTGGCCAGCTGGGCCGCCCGCTCGGCCACCAGGCCGGCGTCGGTGCCGTAGAACAGCACCGCTGGACGGCACGCGATCGAGCGGCGCTTGAGGAAGGCGTCGGCCTGATGCGTCTTGATTGCGACCATGGCGCGTGCTTGAGACGCGTGACTTCACCCTGCTCGAGCGGAGGCAGGATGCGTCTCACAGCCTGCGTCCGGACAGATACGATCGCCACCCGCGTCTTGAGGTCGTCGGCGACGGTTCGCGCCGCGCGATTCTCGGCGTCGTCGCGCGCGCGCACGTTGGAATAGATCGACTGGAAGCGCTCGAAGCCGGCGCGGGCATGGCTCGTGCCCTGTCAGCACCACTTGCTTGTCCTTGATGTTGATCAGCTTGGAACGAGGCCTGCGACGGCATAGATCTGGCCCGAGCGCGTCGCCGTCGATCCTGACCAGCGTGGAGATGACCGACTCGGTGGATCGACTACCTCGAGCCGGTGCGTCGGCGGCAGCAGCTCGCCGCCACCGCGTGGCTCTGGAAGATCAGCTCGTTGCGGATGCGCTGGCCGACGCGGCCCGGGATCGGCGCGACATCGAGCTGCGCCAAGCCGCTCCTGCAGGCCGCGCGCCGGACGGCGTCGTCCCGTAAAGAGGCCGGAAGCCGCCGTTGCCGCACGCTGCCAGCGCCGGAGCCGCGGCGAGCAGCAGCGAAAGCCCTCGCACCAGACTCCGGCGGCTCAAGGTGACGCGAGCCGTACCAGCCTCAGCCGACGACATTCACGATCCTCTGCGGCACCACGATCACCCTCGCCACCGCCCGTCCGTCCAAAGCGCGCGCGACGGTCTCCAGCTTGAGCGCCGCCGCCTCGACTTCGTCCTTGGTCGCGGTGCGAGCGACTCGTAAGCTCATCCCGCCTCTTGCCATTTACCTGTACGGCAATGGTAATCGTATCGTCAACGAGCAAGCCCGCCTCTGCTTGCGGCCAGGGCTGATCGGCGAGCAGGGTGTTGTATCCGAGCCGCGCCCAGCAGTCTTCCGCCAAATGCGGCAGCATTGGGCCGATCATCTGCACCAGCAGCTCGGCGGCCTCCCGAATGGCCCAATCGAGGCCCTCCCCCGACTTGTCCAGGGCGCGCCGACAGGGCGTGCGTCAGCTCGTAAATCTGGGCCACCGCCACGTTGTAGCGCAGGCCCTCGATGTTCTGGCTAACGCTGTTCAGTGTCTTGTGGGCGGCGCGCCGCAAGCGCAGAGCGCCTCGGCGCCGAAGGCCGGTGCTTTCGCCATTTCTCGGGTGTTTCCGCTCCGCGACCTGGTCGATCAGCCGCGAGATGCGCTGGATCTGGCGCCCGGCCCCGGCCACGCCGGCCTCCGTCCAGATGATGTCGCGGTCGGGCGGGCTGTCGGAGACGATGAACAGAGCGCGCCGTATCGGCGCCGTAGTGGGCGATGATGTCGTCGGGGTCGACCACGTTCTTGCGCGACTTCGACATCTTCTCGATCGGGCCGATCTCGACCTGGCCGGCCGGTGGCGATCGAGGTAGCCTTGCGCGCTGCGCCCTCACCCTCGACGCGCACCTCCGCCGGGCGTCAGCCAGTCGCCGTTCTCGCTGCGGTAGGTCTCGTGCGATGACGATGCCCTGCGTGAACACGCGACGGCGAACGGCTCGTCGATCTTGCAGGTGCTTCGTCTCGCCTTCATGCCGCGCGTGAAGAAGCGCGCGTAGAGCAGGTGCAGGACGGCGTGCTCCTTGCCGCCGATGTACTGGTCGACGGGCGCCCAGTAGTTGACCGCCTTCTTGTCGGTCGGCGTGTCGGCGCTCGGCGCGCAGTGAAGCGGAACTGAGTACCAGGAGCTGTCGACGAAGGTGTCCATGGTGTCGGTCTCGCGCACGCGCCGGCTGCCCGCACTTCGGGCACGTCGACGTGCTTCCAGGTCGGATGGTGGTCGAGCGGGTTGCCCGGCCTGTCGAACGTGACGTCCTCGGGCAGCTTCACGGGCAGGTCCTGCCGTGGCACCGGCACGATGCCGTCACGTCTCGCAGTGGATGACCGGGATCGGGCAGCCCCAGTAGCGCTGGCGCGAGATGCAGCCAGTCGCGCAGGCGGTAGTTGACCTTGCGCTTGCCGATCGCCGCGCTCCTCCATCAGGCTGCGCGATCTTGTCCTTGGCCGCCTCGATCGTGAGCCCGTCGAGGAACTCGGAGTTGATCATCGTGCCGTCGCCCAGATAGGCCTCGCTCGCCGATCGCGAAGGTGCGTCGGCATCGGCGCCCGGCGGCAGCACCACCGGGATCACCGGGCGCCCGTACTTGCGGGCGAAATCGAGGTCGCGCTGGTCGTGCGCCGGGCAGCCGAAGATGGCGCCGGTGCCGTAGCCCATGACGATGAAGTTGGCGACGTAGACCGGCAGCTTCACGTCCGGCTTGAACGGGTGCACGGCGACGATGCCGGTGTCGAAGCCCTTCTTCTCGGCCTGCGCCAGCGCCTCCTCGGTGGTGCCGATCTTGCGGCATTCCTCGATGAAGGCCTGCAGCGTCCTTGTTCTTCTTGGCGACGTGCTGGGCCAGCGGATGCTCCGGCGAGATCGCCATGAAGGAGGCGCCGAAGATGCGTGTCGTGCCGCGTCGTGAAGATCTCCAGCGTCTGCAGCTTCTTGGGCAGCTTCGCCGCCTTCCAGCGCGAAGTGCATGGTCGAGCCCGTCGGAGCGGCCGATCCAGTTGCGCTGCTGCGTGCACACGAACGTTCCGGGCCAGTCTTGCCGAAGCCGTCCAGGCGCCTCCAGCAGCTCGTCGGCGATACGCGGTGATCTTGAAGAACCACTGCGTCAGGTCGCGCTGCTCGACCAGGGCGTCCGAGCGCCAGCCGCGGCCGTCGATCACCTGCTCGTTGGCCAGCACCGTGTTCTCGACCGGGTCCCAGTTGACCTTCGGCGGTCTTGCGATAGGCCAGCTCCTTCTTCAGGAAGTCCAGGAACAGCCGCTGCTGGTGCACGTAGTAGCCGGGATCGCAGGTGGCGAACTCGCGGCTCCAGTCGATCGACAGGCCCATCGACTTGAGCTGGCGCGCGCATGGTGTCGATGTTCTCGTAGGTCCATTTGGCGGGATGGACGCTTGCGCTCGATGGCGGCGTTCTCGGCCGGCAGGCCGAACGCGTCCCAGCCCATCGGGTGCAGGACGTTGAACCCCTTGGCGCGCATGTAGCGGGCCATCACGTCGCCCAGCGTGTAGTTGCGCACGTGGCCCATGTGGATGCGCCCCGACGGATAGGGGAACATCTCGAGCTGGTAGCGCTTGGGCGCCTTGCTCTCTGTCCTTGGTGCGGAAGCGTGCCGCGCTCGTTCCACACCGTCTGGCGAAGCCGCGCATCGGCGTTAGCTGCCGTTTGCCAGCGGCTGGGTTCTCTTTGAATTCGGGTGCGGCTGGTGTGATGACGACAGTCTGGGGCGTCGTTGCCGAGTTTGGTCGGCTTAACGTCGTGACCGCCGTGGCTCTGGCGTCGGAGCCTGGTGGTTTTGCCGACATGACGGTTTCGTCAGCTGTCGATGCGCACGATGATGAGAGGTGGTGCCGGATATATCGGCAAAAAGTCTATCTTGCCGACATAGGTTGCCTCATGTCGGCCCAATCGACATTCGCGGTTGAGTTGTCAACGAAGACCGATCTTGTCGACGTCCCGAACAACCCTGGTGGCGTTCGATCTGCAGACTACGCCTGAGCACTAAGTCGACCCACGGCTGAAGCTCTTCCCGTCAAGGCGCTGAGGTGCCCTGTTTTGCGGTGTCTTTGCATTGACGCAAGTGCGGATATTGTGAAAACGCGCGTGCTTGTCGCCTGAGAAGGTCTAAGAACTCTAGTGTTGATATATAGAGAATTTCGCGACCTTCCTTCTGCCTAGAACTCATTGTCGCAGCTCCTTTTTAAGTAACGCGATGCCGTACTTCGGCTCGCCACATCATGCTGACCAAATCTTGTCACTTCTCGGTGGTATTTTGCTTGAGCGAACAAGAGCTGGATCAGCTCATGGCTATATATCATCGGGTGGGCCTCCTTGATGTGACGCGCTGCTTCCTCCATCAGGGCCTCAATAGCACATATCTTTTCGGTCGTCCATTTGGCGGTGTTCTCGACCGCATCGAGCATGAAAATCACCCCGGCGTTCTGGTCGCGGCGGCTGAGGCAACCCACGGAGCAGTTTGTAATAGGTATCTCGGTGCGCATTGATATGGCCGGGTTGAGTGTACAGGATCGGCAGGTTCAGGAGTTATTATCGATCACGCATGGTCATCACGCGTCCGAAACTCTTTGCCGTTGCCGTCGGGGAAACGGGTGGATGGCTTCAAATTGATAGTGGGTAACTGCCATGCGAACACGGGACACGACCGCGTTTCGTCGTGTAGGAAGCGCTCCCACCGATAATTTGCCAGAACGAGATCAGCTTTCTCCTTCAGGCGGCGTGTAGATAACCTCTGTCGCTTTGTTTTCCAGCGTTAACCAGGATGCTTGAACATCATGATCATAGTTTTTTATCGTCCTGCAGATTGTAATTGCGGCTTCGCACGGTCAATGGCCGATTTTGAGGTTGTTAAATCCATTGTGTAGCGCTGTCCGGTATCTGAGGATTTCTCTGGTTGTTGATCGTGCCCGGCCGGATGTTACGAAGCTGAAACAGCTTGTCGTTGGTCGTCACAATGTTCTCGATCGCAGAAGGCGTCCTTCGCCTCCCGTAACGATGCTGTTGATGAGCAGCGTCTTGGTTGGGGACGCGTTTGGCAGCCCGACAGCCTCTGGCTGGCGGCTCGCCCGGATGCATCTCTTCAGGATCGTTTGGTCTCGACATTCCCGGCGCCTGGTGTAGGGGAGCCTGTTGTAGGGCTTTGTGGGTTCGAAGGTAGACATATGCGCAGCAATCCCGTTGTTTTGTGCATATTAAAAATACAACGGCAGCAGGCATGTCGGCGGGGAAGCGCCCAAGTTCTCGTCCCGGATTTTGGTGCAATATGTAGAAACACATGCACAGCATGTCAGATTTCAGGTGCAATATTCTGGGGCTATGTACTGGCGCTGGTGCATGAGCGCGAATACGCACCAATATCAATGTTAGCGGAATTAAAATGGGTGCTGGCTATGGGTCCCGATAATGGGGTGCTTCGAAGCACCAGACAGGAGCAACGGGAGCGCGTATCTGAACCGCTGACCGACGCCCTCAATCCGCCCTAACCCGCCTCGCCGCCGTCCAGCAGCGCACCGCCGCCGCGGCCCCAGCTGCCAAGCGCGAGCACCGGCTTCCGTCCACCTCGTCGCCGTCACACAAGACGTTCGGCGGCGGGAGGACATCCCTGCCCGTCCTGGAGGCTGGGCACCGGGTCTGTGGCGCAGAACCGCGTGCAGGAGGCCAGCCCGCAAGTGGCCGGCTTTCTTGCGCCAGCGCTTCCCGGGCATCGAGGCTGCACCTGATCGGCCCCTGCAGTCCAACAAGGCGCGGGAGGCCGTCGACCTGCCCGGATGCCATCCGCAACTCATCAGGTCGGCCCAAGATCGCGTGCAAGCCCTCGCCCACGAGATGGCCAAGCAGGGCAAAGCGGGCTGAAGCTCTTCGTCGAGGTCAACGCACCGGGGGAGGAGCCGCAAAAAGGCTCGGCGAAGCTGCCCGAAGGAGTGTCCGCGGGCCTGCTGCGCCTGAAGCCGCGAGGAGTCTCGCGACTCGACATCGCCGGGCCTCGAAGAAGCATCCCGCCGCTCGACGAGGGGGCCGCTGTGCATTTCCCGCCTTCCTCGCCAAGCTCGCGCCAGGGCTGGGTCTGAAACAGCTCAGCATGGGCGCGAGCGCCGACTTCGGGGCGGCCGTCGCCTTCGGCGCCACCCACGTGCGCGTCGGCTCGCAGATTCTCAGGCCACCGCCCGGCACAACCCCCGCGCTGAGCGCGTAGGCTGGAGTCCAGCGAAGCGCTGACCCCAACGCCCGGCGGAGATTTTGCCACTTGCGTTGGGTCCATCGCTGACGCGTTGGTCCAACCCACGGCGCGCTACAGCTTTTTCCGCCACGCCTACGTAGTCTCACTCGCCCGTCCCAAATGGCGATGCTAACGTCGCCGCGATTCGATTCGCGCGCCATCCCGTCCTCGCGTGCCCGGCGCTCTTCTCTCGAGGAGCCGCATCACGGGCAGACGGCAGGCACGTTGATGACCGCCGAAGCTGGAGGCCGACGCGCCGCAGCCAGCGGACCGCGCGCGAGGCCGAAGCCGGAGGTGCGCTGGAAGCGCTGCCGGCGCCGAGGCGTGCGCCGCCCGCGCCGCGCTCGGCAGCCCGAAAGCGCGCCAAGACCAGCGTCACGACGCAGCGGGCGGAGTTCACCGTCGACGTCTGGATCACCAACTTCAATTCGGACGAGTTCGGCATCTACAAGCACAGCACGCAACCGCGCCAAGTCGCGCCAGTTCTCGTCCGACATGGATATCTTTCGCCGAGGTGATCGAGGGCGCAGGCCGCACCGGCCTGCTCGGCTACCGCGAGGACCTGCTGGCACCAAGAACACCGGCATGGACAAGCGCCTGGTGTTCAAGCTCTTCAACGAGACGCGTCAACTGGCGCGCCACCATGGACCTTATGATCGGCCGCAGCCTGCAGCTGACGCTGGGCGCCGCGGGCTGCCGGTGACGTGCTTCTCCATCAACGTCGGCGACCACGACAACATGGTGCTATCTCGAGCGCTCCGCCCACAAATGGCCGCTGCTGCCCAGAACTTCTCGTTCTTCCTGCTGGAGGACTGGCAAGCCCGGAGTTCTTACCGCCTGCGCCGCGACTTCATCGACCTCGGCGGGCGACTACACGCTCTACAATCAGCACAACCAGCCGGTCGGCTGCCTCGACGGCAAAGGTGTTCTCGATCGGCGGCGAAGTGGAAGGGCAAGGTGAAGGTCGGAGCACGCCGACCCGCGCCTCGCTGATCGTGCTCAAGCTGTTCTGCGGCATCGCTGCATCTGTCAACGACGACTGCCGCCGGCCGCATGCGCGACGCTGGACGCGCGACCGATCGCCGCCGGCAAGTACCACGCCGCGAGCTCAGCAGAAGCAGGAGCGCCGACTCGTAACATGAACCCGCGCGCGCGTGCAAGCCGTCAGCGCGGCGCCGCTGTACTCGGGCGAGTACTCGGGCTGCGCCACGATCTGCCACGCATCCCAAGAGCAGCTCTGGGTGATCCGGCTAGGGTTTTCCAGTAGGCAATCGCTGAAGCCGACGACGACGCGTCTCTGACCGCGATGGGCGTGCGTAGCTGCCGCCTGATCGGCAACCTGCCAGATTGTCCGATAAAATAAGAGTTCGGTTGCACCCCTGGCTGCTGCTTTGGCGGTTGCCCCAACTGGTCGATGACGCTCGGTCCTGGTCATGCTCGACCTGGACCTTTGTTGAGAGCAGAGCGGCTGACTGCTGAGTGCGACAGAACGTCAGCTGCCGCAGCCGGCGGCTAGGCAGGCCGCGGCGAGAATTGCAGGATTTGCGATGCCCAGCGCAAGCAATGTTCCTGATCCAAGCCACGGACGAACGCGTTCTCCGACAGGTTCAAGAGCATGTCTATATGGTCGCACGCTGCACCATCACGCTGCAACCGGGTGCGCATCCACGCAACACTTCCTGCAGCTATGATCCCCTTGACAGATCGGCGGAATGCCTCTGCCTATGATGCACAACAATTGAGCGTAAGGGGACTTGGGGGACGCTGGGGCATGCCGAATATTCAGAAAGCCGTCGAGGGGCTGCAGAACGGTGCGGACGTACTGTTCCTGCTGGTGGGCGCGGTTCTCGTCTTTGCCATGCACGGCGGCTTCGCCTTCCTCGAGGCCGGCACCGTTCGCCACAAGAACCAGGTCAACGCGCTGTGCAAGATCCTGGTCGATTTCGCCATCTCGACGGTGGCCTACTTCTTCATCGGCTACGCCATCGCCTACGGCGTTGCCTTCTTCGTCAGCGCCGAGCGCTCAACGGCGGCGGCGAAGCGCTTCGACCCGCAGGGCCTGACGCTGGTCAAGTTCTTCTTCCTCGCGCACCTTCGCGCGCGGCAGTGCCGGCCATCGTCTCGGGCGGCATCGCCGAGCGCGCGCAATTCGGCTGCGCAGTGCGCGGCCACCGCGCTCATCGTCGGCCTGTTCTATCCGCTTCTTCGAGGGCATCGTCTGGAACAAGAACTACGGCCTGCAGGAGACTTCTTCAAAGGCCACGCTGGGCGAGGAGTTCCACGACTTCGCCGGCTCCATCGTCGTGCACGCGGTGGGCGGCTGGATCGGCTTCTCCGCCGTGCGCCAGCTCGGGCCGCGGCTCGGGCGCTACGACAAGGGCCGCGCCATCGGCATCCCGCCCTCGTCGATCCCGTGGCTCGCCATGGGCTCCTGGCTGCTGTGCATCGGCTGGTTCGGCTTCAACGTGATGAGCGCCCAGTCGCTGCAAGGGCGTCACCGGCCTGATCGCGATCAACTCGCTGATGGCCATGTGCGGCGGCATCATCGCCGCGCTGATCGCCGGCGACGGCGATCCGGGCTTCATCCATAACGGCGCGCTGGCGGGCCTGGTGGCGGTGTGCGCGGGCTCCGACGTCATGCATCCGATCGGCTCGCTGTTCGTCGGCGGCGTCGCCGGCGTGCATCTTCGTCTACGCGTTCCAGAAGGCCGGCGACCCCAAGTGGAGCTTCGACGACGTGCTGGGCGTGTGGCCACTGCACGGCCTGTGCGGGCTATGGGGCGGCATCGCCTGCGGCATCTTCGGGCTGAAGGCGTTCGGCGGCCTGGGCGGCGTCAGCTTCTGCTCGCAGCTCGTCGGCAGCCTGATGGGCGCGGCCTACGGCGCGCTCGCCGGCTTCGTCATCTACGCGCATCGTCGACGTGCTGCTGGGCCTGAGGCTCGGTGCCGAGGACGAGCGCCGCGGCGCCGACCTGGCCGGTCCACAAGATCAGCGCCAACCCGGAAGAGGACGTGCGCATGGGGCGCGTGTGACGCATTTTGCCCCACGCGATTCCGCACGACAGGCTAAGCTCGGCGCTCACACAGCTCACGGACACGAACATCCCATGACCGCAATGCACGGCCTGCAAGCCCTGGCCCACGGCGCCGTCCTGTCGTCCGTTCACCAGGACGGCGCGCCTGCTCGACGGCATCGAGCCGGGGCACAAGAAGCCGATCGAGATGACCTCCGGCGATCCCAAGGAGGCCATGCCGGCGTTCGTGGCCGACAAGCTGGTCGAGGCCGAAGGAGCTGCTCGGCACCTATCCGAAGATCCGCGGCTCCGACGACCTGCGCAAGGCGATCGCCGCCTGGATCGGCCGGCGCTACGGCCTCGCCACGGACGATCGACTTCGAGCACGAGGTGCTGCCGCTCAACGGCTCGCGCGAAGGCCTGTTCTTCGCAACGCTTGCCGGCCGTCGGGCGCAAGAGCTTCGGCGATCGGCCGGCCCGTCATGCTGCTGCCCAATCCGTTCTATCAGGCCTACCTCGGCGGCACCTACGGCACCGGCTGCGAGCCGGTCTATCTCAACGCCACGGCCGAGACGGGGCACCTGCCCGATCTCGATCGCGCTGGCGCGCGAGCCTGACATTCCTGCGGCGCGCGGCGGCCTTCTTCCTCTGCTCGCCCGCCAACCCGCAGGGCTCGGTCGCCGGCGCCGACTACATCCGCCAAGCGCGCTGGCGCTGGCGCGCGAGTACGACTTCATGCTGTTCCTCGGACGAGTGCTACTCGGAGATCTACATCGGCGCCGATGCCCCGACCGGCGGTCTGCAGGTTGCGGCCGCGACGCCCGAGCGCTTCAAGAACCTGATCGTCTTCAACTCGCTCTCCAAGCGCTCGAACCTGCCCGGCATGCGCTCGGGCTTCGCCGCCGGCGACGGCGACTTCCTCGACACGCTGGCCGAGATCCGCAACCTCACCGCGCCGCAGATGCCGGGGCCCATCCAGCACGCCTCGACCGCGGTCTGGTCGGAGGAGCAGCACGTCTCCGTCATCCGCCAGGCCTACCGCGCCAAGTTCAACGTCGTGCGACGAGCTGCTCGACGGGCCGCTTCGGCTATCGCCGGCCGGCCGGCGGCTTCTTCCTGTGGCTCGACATGAGCCGAGCTGGGCGGCGGCGAGCAGGCAACGTTAACAATATGGAAACGCTGCGGTGTCAAGGTCATACCGGGCGTTTACCTGGCCCATGAGGATCGGCACGGCGTGAACCCGGGCCGCAACTTCATTCGCGTTGCGCTCGTGCACGATGTGGCGACGGTCAGGGAAGCGCTCGCGACGTATCGTTGCGTTAACAGCGTAACCGCTCGTTTCCGTGTATGGCGTATCGGGGCGATGACCCGGCCCCCTGCTTCCGGCCTCCGCTCAAGGCATCGGCTCCAAGGGTGGCTCTGGAAAATGCTGGGCTTCCTCGTGCTCGTCGCCTGCGCGGCGCTGAGCGCGAGCCTGCTTACGTGGTCGGCCGCCGACCCGAGCCTCACGCGTGCCACCAGCGGCGCTGCCCGCAATCTGCTCGGCCCCCGGCGCCATCCTCTCCGACATGCTCATCGCAGATGCTGGGCCTGGCCGGCGTGTTCGTTGCTGCTGCCGCCGCTGTTCTGGGCCCTGCAGCTGCTCACCTGCGCAGCGACCTGCCCGGATTGCGCGGCAAGCTGGTGCTGGCGCCGCTGGCCGTGCTGCTTCCTCGCCGGCGCGCTCTCCTGCGCTGCCCACGGCCTCAGTCGTGGCCGCTGCATCACGGATACGGCGGTGTGCTCGGCGACCTCGGCCTCGGTCTGCTGGCGAGCCTGCTCGCCCACGTCAATCCCGATCGCTCCGCCGCCGCAGCCGGGCTGTTCTGCTTCGCCGCCGGGCTGATGGTGCTGATGAGCAGCCTCGGCCTGACGCAGCGAGGACCTCAGGCTGATCTGCCAGACCAATGCGCGGCCCAAGTCGTCAGGGCCGCTGGCCGGCTGGTGCAGAGCGTGCTACGGTCCGGTGTCGTCGTACCGAGCGCTCGATGCCGCCGGTCGCGACACCCGATCGCCGATACGCGAGCCGCCGGTGCTGCACCTCGAGCGGAAGACCCATGCTCGTCGGAGCCCGATGCGGCAGAGGCGGCCGACTTCGAGCGACAGATGATGCCGGAGCTCGGGCCGCGACGCCTCGCTTCGATCGCCTGACGGACCAGCACGAGCCAGCGCGATCGCCGAGCGCTTCGCGCCGACGCCGGCCAGCCGCGAGCCGACAGCCGACGCCGCCGAGTCGAGCTGCCCGGCCGCCGCACTCCGCGACGTGCGCCCCAGCCGAACGCCGCGCGAGCATCGCGCGCGCGAGGTGGCCCCTACCGGCGTCCCCCGCTCAGCCTGCTGCAGCGCGCCCGCTGCCGCCAAGGCCGGGGCCGATCCTCGACGCAGGCGCGAGCTGCGCGGCCAGGCGCGGCTGCTGGGCGAGGTGCTCGGCCGACTTCGGCGTCAGGGGCGAGGTCAAGGATGTCCACCCGGCCCCGTCGTCACGCTCTTCGAGTTCGAGCCGGCGCGCGGCGTCAAGTCGGCGCGCGTGATCGGACTCGCCGACGACATCGCCCGCTCGCTGGGCGCGCGCTTCGCGTGCGTGCCGCCGTCGTGCCCGGGCGCAACGCCATCGGCATCGAGCTGCCCAACCCGCGGCGCGAGACGGTCTACCTGCGCGAGCTGCTCGAGTCGGAGGCGTTCCGGACCGCGGACGCCACGCTGCCGCTGGCGCTCGGCACGCAACATCGCCGGCGCGCCGGTGCTCGCCGACCTGGCGCGCATGCCGCACCTGCTGGTCGCGGGCACGACCGGCTCGGGCAAGTCGGTCGGCGTCAACGCCATGATCCTGTCGCTGCTCTACCGGCTCTCGCCCGACCAGTGCCGCTTCCTGATGATCGACCCGAAGATGCTGGAGCTTTCCGTCTACAACGGCATCCCGCATCTGCTCGTGCCCGGTGGTGACGGACCCGCACAAGGCGGTGGCGGCGCTGAACTGGGTCGTCGCCGAGATGGAGGAGCGCTACCGGCGCATGTCGAGGCTGGCGGTGCGCAACATCGACGTCTTCAACAATCGCGTGCGCCAGTGCGCAGAAGCGCAGTCGAGCCGCGCTGCCGGCGACGGCGCGAGCCGGATCTCGCGCCCATGGCCCTACATCGTCGTGGTCGTCGACGAGTTCGCCGATCTGATGATCGTCGCCGGCAAGGAGATCGAGGCCGCGGTGCAGCGGCTGGCGCAGATGGCGCGCGCGGCCGGCATCCACCTGATCATGGCGACGCAGCGTCCCTCGGTCGACATCGTCACCGGCACCATCAAGGCCAACTTCCCGACCGCGCATCAGCTACAAGGTGGCCTCCAAGTTCGACAGCCGCACCATCCTCAACGAGCAGGGCGCGGAGCAGCTGCTGGGCCAGGGCGACATGCTGTTCTCGAACGGCGCTGGGCCGGACGCTGCGCGTGCACGGGCCCGTTCGTCTCCGACGACGAGGTGGAGGCGATCGCCGCCTACCTGCGCGATCAGGGCGAGCCCCGCTACGTCGACGGCATCACCGACGACGGCGGCACGGACGGAGCCGGCCGACGAGCGCGCGCGGCCGCGGCCGGCGGAGGACGATCTCTACGACCGCGCGGTTGCCATCGTGCGGCGCGACCGGAAGGCCTCGACCAGCTACCTGCAGCGGCGCCTGCTGGTGCGGCTACAATCGCGCCGCCGACCTGATGGAGCGCATGGAGCGCGAGGGCATCGTCAGCGCGCCGGGCTACCAGCGGCCGACGCCAGATCCTCCTCGATGACCGGTGCGCGGCCGGCGGACGACTGGTAGGACGGCATTTCGCGGGAATGTGCTGGACTGGCGCTTGTCTGGTGTCGCGAGCGCACTCGAATCGCCCACAATGTTGTCCCAATGTTGAGACAAACGATGGTCATTCGGTCGAGATCACGCGCGCCGAGCGCGCGCCTTGGGGAGCTTCATGCACGCACGTCTTCATGGCGCAGCTTGCGTTTATCGCGGTGCTTGCCTTGGCGCCGGCATGGGTGCTGGGCGCAGGATGCCAAGAAGCCGATGCCGCCCAACCCGGTCGGCGCCGGCGGACTTGGACCCAGACGCGTCAACAAGGAAGCTGCGATCAGCCGGCGAAGAATTCGACAAGAAGCAGATGGAGCTCATCCAGAAGGTCAACGCCTATTTCAACCAGATGAGCGAGATCAAGGGCTTGTTCGTGCAGACCAGCGCCGACAACAAGCGCCAGCGCGGCAAGTTCTACGTCAAGCGGCCGGGCCGCTTCCGCTTCGACTACAACCTGCCCAGCCGGCTCGTGATCCTGTCCGACGGCCAATACATGGCCGATCCAGGACCTCGACATGAAGACCGACGACCGCGTCGAGCTCGACCAGACGCCGTTCCGGCGTCCTGCTGCGCAAGGACGTCGACCTGCTGCGGGATGCCCGCATCCTCGAGGTCAGAGAGGTCGACGACGTGATCGTGCTGCGCCCTGCAGGACCAGCAATCCCGATAATCCCGGGCCGTATCAAGCTGTTCCTGGCCAAGAAAGCCCGATCTTGAGCTCAAGGAGTGGATCACCACCGACGTCACAAGGGCTTGACACCCGGGTCGAGCTGACCGAGGTCAGCAAGGCGGATCAACTTGGATCCGGCCCTGTTCAAGCCCACCAGTCATGGCTTTTCAGAGAAGCTTAAGCCAGTAGTGGCCGTGCCGTTCCGGCGACTCGGTGTCTGTTCGGGATCAGGCAACCGCAAAATTTGGGGAAAACTGAAACAATCTCGTAACAATTTCGTGATCACTGACGACTCCCCATTGAAAAGGCCCTACAAGTATTATTTGTAGGTGACAGCGAGCGATGTCGCTCTTCATCGGTAGTGCCCCCGTCTAGCCGAAAGACATCGCCTGCGGTGCCGGCTTCCCTCCCGGCACCATGCGCATGACGCGCTTCTCGCGCCCAACTCCTCCCCGGGGTTGGGCGCATTTCTTCTATTGGCCCAGCTCCGGCGCGCGTCAGCGAGTACCAGCCGGTGGCGGCCACGAGTTCCTCCGGTGAGCGGCTGCAACGTCGCGGGACTGCAGCGGCGAGAAGGCATCATCGATCTGCCGCAGCTCCTCGGCCGTCTGCACAGCCGCTCGGTCATGCGGTCCCGGAAATGCTCGGCGAGCGCGGCGTCCTCCAGCATCTGCGCGTGCATTTCCGCGCGCGATGAGCTTGAGGCAGAACACGCGATCGCGCGCAACGATGGTCGAGGCGTAATCGTGCTCGACCAGCATCGCCAACTCGCCGATCAGCGAGCCGGGCACGACGATCTCCGGCATGGCCATGGCTCGCGATGCCTGGACCGGCCACGCGCTGGGCCAGCCCCGATACGATCAGGTAAGCGCCGTCGCCCGGTTGGCCTGCCTTGGTGAGGACGTCGCCGGGCCAGAATCGCACGTCTCTCGGCGCGACGCACGATCTCCGCGAGCTGCAGCGGACTCGAGCCCGCCGAGGAGGGGCCGCAGCAGCAGCTCTACCGTCTGTCGATAGCCATGCGCACGCGCAATCGCGTCGGGTCAGAGCAGTGAACTCCCTCTTCCCGTCGTCACGGGTGAGGGGCCGATGGGCGGCCACATACACCGTTGGAGTTTACGTGCCCTCACGACCCTCTCCATTCTGAAAGAATGGGAGAGGAGTCCTAGGGCACGCAGCTTGTAGCCGCCCGTCTCGGTCACCAGCAGCTCGGCGTGCGAGGGGTCCTTCTCGATCTTCTGGCGCAGCCGATAGATGTGGGTCTCGAGCGTATGCGTGGTGACGCCGGAGTTGTAGCCCCACACCTCCTGCAGCAGCACGTCGCGCGTCACGACCTTCTCGCCCGGCGCGATAGAGGTACTCGAGGATCGAGGTCTCCTTCTCCGTGAGCCGGATCTTGGAGCCCTTCTCGTCGATCAGCATCTTCGAGGCCGGCTTGAACGAGTAGTGGCCGATGGCGAACACCGCGTCCTCGCTCTGCTCGTGCTGGCGCAGCTGCGCGCGGATGCGGGCCAGCAGCACGGCGAACTTGAAGGGCTTGGTGATGTAGTCGTTGGCGCCGGAGTCGAGGCCCGAGGATCATGTCGGCATCGGACACGTTGCCCGTCAGCATGACGATCGGGCTCTTGAAGCCGTTCTTGCGCAGCAGCTTGCACGCCTCGCGGCCGTCCATGTCCGGCAGGCCGACGTCGAGCAGAACGAGGTCCAGGTGCTCGCTCTTGACGACGTCGATGCCCTTCGGACGCGGTGCCTGCCGTCGAGAACCTCGAACTCGTCGTGCAGCGCCAGCTGGTCCTTCAGCGACTCGCGAAGGTCCTCGTCGTCGTCGACGATGAGAATCTTCCGTGCGGTGCTCATGCTGCTCAGCTCCGATTGATTGATTGTTGCCAGACGCAGCGCACCAGCACCAGAATTGAACGGAAACAGTGTGCTCGAGCGCACAGTCTAGCATTAGAATTCAGGGGAAACAGAGTTTGTCGCGCCGCGCGAATGAGTACGAAGAGCCGGCACCAGGACGGTGCGCCGGCGCGCGGCAACCGTGTCCGCGCTGTCGTCACGGCGCCTGCCGCGGCGTGCTTGCGACTGGGTACGTCATGCGGTTTCCCTGCGCGCTCGGACGCGGCGGGTGCCGCGCGCGCAAGCGCGAGGGCGACGGCGCCACGCCCGATCGGGCGCTGGCGCATGCGCGCGGTCCTCTATCGCCCGGACCGCGATCCGGCGCCCGCGCACGCGCGCTGCCGGTGCAGCGCGATCCGCCGGTGCGACGGCTGGTGCGATGCGCCCGGCCGACCGCAACTACAATCGGCCCGTGCGCCATCCCTACCCGGCCAGCGCCGAGCGGCTGCTGGCGCGCGGACGGCGCTCTACGACGTCGTCGTCGTGCTGGACTACAACGAGCGCCCGCGCGTGCGCGGGCGCGGCAGCGCCATCTTCATGCACGTGGCCAGGCCGGGCTATCGCGCCGACCGAGGGCTGCATCGCGCTCGCGCGCGCGCATCTGCTGCGTCTGCTCGAGCGGCTGGGCATCGCGGTGCGGCGCTGGCTGTGCCGGCGCCGCGATGAAAAGCGCCCGAAGCTTTCGCTTCGGGCGTACAGGAGCACGTACCGGGGAAGTGGCGTGCTCAGACAATGCGGCGAGGCCCGATGGAGCGCGGGCCGCGCCGCAGGCTAACCTCAGTAGTTGTAGGCGCGCTCGCCGTGATCGACGAGGTCGAGACCCTCGCGCTCCTGGTCGGTGCCGGGCCGCAGGCCGACGAGCGCCTTGCACGATCGTGAACAGGATGGCCGATCCGACACCCGACCACACCAGCGTGAGGCAGACGGTCTTGGCCTGGACGATCACCTGCGCGACCATGTCGTAGTCGCCGACCTTGCCGGTCGTGTAGTCGAACACGCCGGTGCCGCCGAGCGAGGGCGCCGCCAGGATGCCGGTGCCGATGGCGCCGATGATGCCGCCGATGCAATGCACGCCGAACACGTCGAGCGCGTCGTCGTAGCCCAGCGCGTTCTTGATCGCCGAGCAGAAGAACATGCAGACGACGCCGGCGACGATGCCGAGCACGATCGCGCCCATCGGTCCGGCGAAGCCGGACGCCGGCGTGACCGCGACCAGACCGGCAACCGCGCCGGAGGCGCCGCCGAGCAGGCTCGGCTTGCCCTTGGACATCCTCTCCGCGACCATCCAGGCCAGCGCCGCGGCCGCGGTCGCCACGAAGGTGTTGATCATGGCCAGCGCGGCGCGTGCCGTTGGCTTCGAGCGCCGAGCCGGCGTTGAAGCCGAACCAGCCGACCCACAGCAGCGCGGCGCCGATCATGGTCATGGTCAGCGAGTGCGGCGGCATGGCTTCGCGGCCGAAGCCGACGCGCTTGCCGACGCATGCAGGGCGCCCACCAGGCCGGCGATGCCGGCATTGATGTGCACCACCGTGCCGCCGGCGAAGTCGAGCGCGCCCCACTGGAAGGCGAGGCCGGCGTTGGCCTGCACCGCGTCCAGTGCCGCTTCGCGGCCGTCTTGGCATCGCCGACGCCGCGGCGACGCGCCTTGGCGGCGGCGATCGATCGCGTCCGGGCCGGCCCAGTACCAGACCATGTGCGCGATCGGGAAATAGACGAAGGTCGACCCACAGCGGGATGAACAGCACGATGGCCGAGAACTTCATGCGCTCGGCCATCGCGCCGACGATCAGCGCGCGGCGTGATCGCCGCGAACGTCATCTGGAAGCAGACGTAGACGTAGCTCGGGGATGACCACGCCGTCGGAGAACGTCTCGGCATTCGGTGTCCGGCGTGATGCCCGCCAGGAACGCCTTGGAGAAGCCGCCGACGAAGGCGTTGATGCGCGCCGCCTTCGGTGAAGGCCAGGCTGTAGCCGTAGAGCACCCAGAGCATGATGACGATGCACTCGATGTAGAACACCTGCATCAGCATCGACAGCATGTTCTTGGTGCGCACCAGGCCGCCGTAGAACAGGCGCCAGGCCCGGGATGGTCATCAGCAGGACGAGCGCCGAGGCCGTCAGCATCCAGGCGGTGTCGCCCTTGTTGGGTGTCGGCGCGGGCGGTGCCGGCGCCTGCGCCAGCGCAGGCGCGGCGATCAGCGCTACGAGGACGCCGCGACTGCGAAAGCGGCAATCCGGCGCAAGGTACCAAGCTGTCATGGGTAGTGCCTCCAAAGTGTGCGGCGGAAGTTGAACGTAGTCTGCGGCGAGTCGATTCAGATCGCGCTGTCGTCGGTCTCGCCCGTGCGGACGCGCACCGCATGGTCGATCGGCGAGACGAAGATCTTGCCGTCGCCGATCTGCCCGGTCCTGGCCGTGCGGACGATGGCCTCGACGGCCTTGTCCACGGTGCCCGACGGCACCACGACCTCGATCTTGATCTTGGGCAGGAAGCTCACCGCGTATTCGGCGCCGCGGTAGATCTCCGTGTGCCCCTTCTGGCGGCCGTAACCCTTGACCTCCGTCACGGTCATGCCTTGCAGCCCGAGATCGGTCAGCGCCGAGCGGACTTCCTCGAGCTTGAACGGCTTGATGATGGCCGTCACGAGCTTCATGTGGTTCCCCTTGTTGCTCAGCCGGCCTGCTCACAGTTCGAGCAAGCGCGGCAATCCCTCGCCGCTCGCACTCAGCGGCGCGTGCGGATAGAGTCAAAGACGTGCCAACTCGCAAGATGCCAGACTAAGCGTTGAGATCATGCACGGGAAAATAGCATTCGCGGTACTCTGCAGCGCAGCCGGCGCAACTGCCTAAACAATAGGCAAATATTAACTTTTGCTCATCATCTAGGCACGTAACGCGGACGACGCGCTGTCGCATCAGTCCTTCCTGGGCAACGGAGGCCACCGAGCACGCCGTCGCGGGTGAAGATGCTGCCGCGGCAGAAACCCGCGCGCGCCGTGGCTCGATGGGCTGTCCTGGGCATAGAGCAGCCATTCGTCGGCCCGGAACGGACGGTGGAGCCACAGCGCGTGGTCGAGGCTCGCCAGCTGCATGTCCTTGTCGAACATCAGCTTGCCGTGGGCGATCAGCGCCGTGTCCAGCAGCGTAGAAGTCGGAGGCGTAGGCCAGCACGCACTGGTGCAGCGGGAAGGCGTCGGGCAGCCGGCCGCTGGCCCGCATCCAGACGCATCTGCTCGGGCGCGCGCTTCTCGCGCGCGAAATAGCGCGACACGTCCACCGGGCGCAGCTCGATGGGCCGCTCCCGCTCCCAGTAGCTTGCGCATGTTCTCGGGCAGGCTGGGCGAGCATCTTGGCCTTCAGCTGCCTGCTCGCTCGGCAGATCCTCGGGCGGCGGCACCTTCGGCATCGCGTTCTGGTGGTCGAGCCCAGGCTCGTCGATGTGGAAGCGAGGCGCTCATGACGAACATCGCCCGGCCGTGCTGGATGGCCGGTGACGCGGCGGGTGGTGAAGCTGCCGCCGTCGCGCACGCGCTCGACCTTGTAGACGATGGGCCGCGCAGGGATCGCCCGGCAGCAGGAAGTAGGCGTGCAGCGAGTGGGCGATGCGCTCCGGCGGCACCGTGCGCACGGCGGCCACCAGCGCCTGGCCCAGCACCTGCCCGCCGTAGCACGCGCTGCCAGCCCTGCTGCGGGCTGCGGCCGCGAAACAGGTTCTCCTCCAGCGGCTCCAGGTCCAGAATGGAGAGCAGGCCTTCGAGGCGCGCTGCCGGGCGCCTTGGGTTTGGCGGTCTTGCGGCATGGCGGCATGCTCGGTGAGGCGGCGGCATGGCGGAGCGTCGTGAGCCTGTCAGGTCTGATCACCATGTGACCAAACCGGTCGGCAAGGGCATGAGTTCCAGCGCAACGTCGCTACGACGTCGTGATCGCCGGCGGCGGCACCGCCGGCCTCGCGCTGGCCTGCGCGCTCGCCGATGCGCTGGGCGCCGAGCGCGCGCATCGCCGTTGTCGACCGCGCCGCAGTTCGGGCGCCGAGCCGGGCCCGGCGACGCTCGCGCCTTCGCGCTGTCGGCCAGGCTCAAGCGCATGCTCGACGGTGCTGGGCGTGTGGCCGGAGCTGCGCCGAGCACGCCCAGCCGGTGACGGCGATCGACATCACCGACTCGAGCCTGAGGACGCCTTCCGTCCCGTGCTCGTCTCCTACGACAACACGCGTGGAGGGCGGACGAGCCGCGCCACCTACATCGTCGAGCAGCGGCGGCTCGACGCGACGCTCTCGCCGCGGCGCCGCGCAGCCGACCGCCGCATCACCCTGCTCGGCGGCAGCGACTGCAGAAGGCTTTGCGGCCGACGAGCACGAGTCACCGTCGATCTCGGATCGCGGCCTCGCCGCGCAGCCTGCGCGCCGCTGCTGGTCGCCGCCGACGGCGGCGACTCGCCGCGCTGCGCGAGGCGGCCGGCATCAAGGTCGTGCGCTGGAGCTATCCGCAGATCGGCATCGTCACCACCGTCCGGCACGAGCAGCCGCACCGGGCCGCGCCGTGCAGCACTTCCTCCCCGCCGGCCCGTTCGCCATCCTGCCGCTGACGGGCAACCGCGCGTGCATCACCTGGACGCGAGGATGCGAGCGCGGGCGCGAGATCGTCGCGCTCGACGATGCCGGCTTCCTGGCCGAGGTCGAGAAGCGCTTCGGCTACCGCCTGGGCGGCGTCGAGCTGGCGGGCCCGCGCGCGTCCTGGCCGCTCGACATGCACCTCGCCCGCGCGCTGGTGCGCCGACCGCTTCGCGCTCGCTCGGCGACGCGGCGCACGGCGTGCACCCGATCGCCGGGCAGGGCCTGAACCTGGGGCTGCGGGACGTCGGCCGCGCTGGCCGAGGTGGTCGCCGACGCGGCCCGGCTCGGCCTCGACATCGGCTCGCTCGCCGTGCTCGAGCGCTACGAGCGCTGGCGCCGGCTCGACTCGGCGCTGTCGGCCGCCACCTTCGATGCGCCTCAACCGCCTGTTCTCCAACGACTTCACGCGTGCTGCGCACCGCCCGCGACTTCGGCCTGGGCCTGGTCGAGCGCATGCCCGGCCTCAAGCAATTCTTCGTCGCCGAAGCCGCCGGCCTCACCGGCGACATCCCTCGCCTGCTGCGCGGCGAGCGGCGCGTGACTAGCGTGCTGTCATGCCGATTTCGCGCTAGCGAAACAATCCGGGACCCTGAGGAGCTGACGAATTTTCGCGCATGTGCTTGTTCGCGTCCTGGGTCCCGGCTCTGCGCGCATGCCGCGCCTCCGGCCGGGTGACAACCGCGCCGCCATTCCTCGCATCCGCCTCCGTCGGTGGGACGGCAGCACCACCACCACCCGCCGCGCCGCAACGTCCACCTCGGGCACGTGCGCATCGGTGAACGGGACGAGCTCCGTTTGCGCGCAGCCGGCGAGGCGGATCTCCAGCAGATCGCCGGCGCCGAAGTTCTGCACGGCGACGATCTCGCCGATGCGCTGTCCGGCCGGCGTCGACCGCCGTCATCCGATCAAGTCCGCGTGGTAGAATTCGCCCTCGGCTGCCGCGCGGCAGCCGCGTCGCGATCGACGTAAAGCGTCGACGCCCTGAGCGCCTCCGCCGCGTTGCGATCGCCGAGACGCCGGCCAGCGCGCGACCACGCCCTTGGCCGTCACGCGCACGATCTCGATCTCGAACTGCGCGCGCCGCCGCCTCGTCGGACAGCGGCACCGTAGGCGCCGATGTTCTCCGGCGCCTCGGTGAACGCGTGGATGATCACCTCGCCGCGGATGCCATGCGCACCCGCGATGCGGCCGAGGAGAATGCGCTTCGGCTGTCAGCGAAGACCGGCCACAGATCAGCGCTACGCAACACAGTGGCTGGCGTGGATTCCGCGTGCGCGGGAATGACGGCGTGACTAGCCGCCGGCTTGGCCTCGCCGCCTTCGGCTTCGCCGCCGCCGGCAGCGGCCTCGCGCTCGAGGCGCTTCTTCTGCGGCTTGGCCTTCGCTCGGGTTGTTGCTCGCCATCGCGCTTGGCGAGGCCGGCCGCGTCGAGGAAGCGCGCCACGCGGTCGGTCGGCTGCGCGCCGACGCTGAGCCAATGCTTGACCCGCTCGAGGTCGAGCTTGACGCGATCGGCGTTGTCCTTGGGCAGCAGCGGATTGTGCGTGCCGATCTGCTCGATGTAGCGCCCGTCGCGCGGCGAGGCCGGCTTCGGCTACGACGATGTAGTAGTAGGGTCGCTTCTTGGTGCCTCCACGCGAGAGGCGGATCTTCACGGACATGCTTGTCTCCTTGTCATCGATCAAGAGTGCAGTTGGTCTGGGCCGGGATGGCGATAGAGGCCGACGGTGATAGTCAAAGCTTGAAGTCGCGCTCGTGAGCGGCGCCGAGGCGCTGCGCCACCCGCTGCGACGGCGCAGTTCTCGGGCGCGATGAAGCTCACGCGCGTGCGCCAGCCGAGGTTGCGCGATAGGCGAACTCGCGCACCCGCGCGCGCCGCTTCCGTGGCGTAGCCTCGGCCGTGCGCATCAGCCGTCAGGCTCCAGATCACCTCGGGCTCGGGCCAGCCTTCCGGGTTCCACAGCCCGCTGTAGCCGACGAACCGGCCGCTCGCCTTCTCCTCGATGGCCCAGTGGCCATAGCCGCGCAATGTCCAGTGGCCGAGGTACGTGGCGATGCGCCGCCAGGCGCCCATGCGATCGCAGGTGCCGCCGACGAACCGCGTGCAGTGGCCTCGCTGGCGCAGAACTCAGCGAAGCGGCGCGAGGTCCTCCTCGCGCCACGCCGCGCAGGCGCAGCCGCTCGGTCTCGAGCACGGGGATGTCGAGCGACAGCGCTCACTTCTTCTTCCCGGCAAGCCCGGCAGCCCGCGGAAGCTCGGCATGGCCCGCCCGGCAAACCCGGCAGCCGCGGCATCGGCGCCGGCCGCCGCCGCCGGCAGCCGCAGGCAGGCCCTTGGGCAGCTGGTCCTTCAGCTCCTTGGGCAGGCTCTCCAGCGCCTTCGGATCGAGCCTGCGCCAGCTCCGCCTGCATCTTCTCGATCTCGGCCGGGCTCGGCGCCGCCCACCGCCGCCGCCCATGCCCATCATGCGCTGCATCAGCCCGCCGCGCTTGCCCATCATCTTCATCATGTCCGCCATCTGGCGGTGCATCTTGAGCAGCCGGTTGACGTCCTCGGGCTTGGTGCCGGAGCCCGCCGCGATGCGCCGCTTGCGCTTGCCGTCGAGGATCTTCGGGTTGCGCCGCTCCTTCGGCGTCATCGACGAGATGATGGCGCGCTGGCGCTTGAGGATGCGGTCGTCGAGGTTGGCCGCGTCGATCTGCTTCTTGACCTTGCCGATGCCGGGCAGCATGCCCAGCATGCTCGACATGCCGCCGAGCTTCTCCATCTGCTTGAGCTGATCCGACAGGTCCTCCAGGTCGAACTCGCCCTTGCGCATCTTCTGGGCGATGGCCTGCGCCTTCTCCATGTCGATGGTCTGCGCGGCCTTCTCGACCAGGCTCACCACGTCGCCCATGCCGAGGATGCGGCCGGCGATGCGCTCGGGGTGGAAGTCCTCCAGCGCGTCCCACTTCTCGCCGGTGCCGATCAGCTTGATCGGCTTGCTGCGTCACCGCGCGCATGGAGAGCGCCGCGCCGCCGCGGCCGTCGCCGTCGACGCGGGTCAGCACGATGCCGGTGATGCCGACGCGCTCGTCGAAGCTTCGCGCCAGCTTCACCGCGTCCTGGCCGGTGAGGCGTGTCGGCGACCAGCAGCGTCTCGTGCGGATGGGCGATGTCGCGCACCTCGGCCGCCTCGCGCATCAGGTCGCTCGTCGATGTGCGTGCGCCCGGCCGTGTCGAGCAGCACCACGTCGTAGCCGCAGAGCTTGGCCGCCTCGAGCGCGCGCCGCGTGATCTGCTGCGGCGTCTGGCCGGCGACGATCGGCAGCGTGTCGACCTTGGTCTGCTCGCCCAGCACGCGCAGCTGCTCCTGCGCCGCCGGCCGGCGCACGTCGAGCGAGGCCATCAGCACTTTCTTCTTGTCGCGGTTGGTGAGGCGATAGCCGATCTTGGCGCAGGTCGTGGTCTTGCCCGAGCCCTGCAGCCCGACCAGCAGGATGGCGACCGGCGGCTGCGCGGCAAGATCGATCGGCTCGGCGTCCGAGCCCAGCATGGCGACCAGCTCGTCGTGCACGATCTTGACCACCATCTGGCCGGGCGTGACCGACTTGACCACGTCCTGGCCGACGGCCTTGGCCTTCACCTTGTCGGTGAACTCGCGCACCACCTCGAGCGCCACGTCGGCCTCGAGCAGCGCGCGGCGCACCTCGCGCATGGCCTCCGCCACGTCGCTCTCGGTCAGCGACCCGCGCCGCGTCAGCTTGTCGAGGATGCCCGACAGGCGATCTGACAGGGATTCGAACATTGGGCCTCTTCATGTCGCGCGATTGTGCTCTGCGCTCATTCCTGCACTCCGACCATCCCCGCGCCAGGCGGGGACCCATGCAACCCTCCGCGATGGTGGGCGTCTGTGATTGGCGCATTCGCGTCAGGCGACCTCGTTCCATCTCGCCCACGCTGCCGCGCACGTGCGCAGGCCGACGTCCAAACGCCAATCGCGCCCGCGAGCGCTAGCGCGCCGGCGGGCGTTGACCCCCTGCCTCCCGGTTTCCGCATGCGGATTCCATGTGCAGGGCGGCGGCTCGTCTTCACGGGCCGTCGGAATGGCCCGCAAAAGTGTTCGAGGCGGGCAGCGAATGTCAACGAAAAAGGCCCCAGTCAGGAAGCCTGGAGCCTCGCTCTTCGCTTATCGGCACTTCTGCCGAAGCGCGCCAAAGGCGGTGTGCCAGCGGTGGATATCCCCGAACGCGGGTCCTCCCAGCGGAATTTCATGCTACGTGCGTTGCCAACGGGGGCGCAGCGAGGACGACGGCAATGTCGAACGGGCTCCGTTCGCGAAGCGGGTGCGCTTGGTTCGCGCTGCTGCGCTGGCCACTGCCGCGGTCACGGCCTGTACCACCGGCCACATGGGGCCGCTCGCCTCCGCGACACCGGTCGAGCGCGAGTTCGCCCTCGCTGTCGTCACCTGGGACCTCAACAAGGACGGCGAGGTCACCTGCGATGAGTGGAAGCAGTACGTGGCACGGCCTCTTCCGCGATGCCGACGCCAACCGCGACGGCGTCCTCACGCGCCACGGAGTTCGCCGCGCTCGCCCGCGACGACCGGCTGTTCGAGAGTTGCGGGCTTCGACTACTTCGACGCCAACGCCGACGGCCGCCTGAGCCTCGCCGAGATGACCGACAAGCCCAATCCGGCGTTCCAGCTGCTCGACAAGAACGGCGACTGCGTCATCAGCGCCGATGAGCGGGTGCATCCAGCGCAGCTACGCTCCGCGACGACGGCAAGTCGCAGGCGCCGCCTCGCCCAGCCGGCCGCCGCAACAGTAGCGATGGCATCAAAGGGGCAGGGAGACCACAGCTCGCTCGCGCCGCGCGAGGCCGGTCACGTCGGCCCCGGCAACCTCAAGGGCATCGCCGCGATGGTGGCGGCGACCGCGCTCTTCACCTGCGGCGACGCGGCCATGAAGATCGTGTCGGGCTTCGCTCCCCACCGGCGAGACCGTATTCATCCGCGGCGTCTGCACCGTCACGATCGTCACCATCGCGGCCTTCTGGACCGGGGCCATCTACCGGCTCAGGGACGCGTTCGTGCGCGTCATGGGTTGGCAGTGCGTCGGCGACGTGGGCGGCGCCCTGTTCTTTCCAGGCTGCGCTGGCGCGCATGCCGTTCGCCGACCTGATGGCATTTGCAGATGATCGCCGCTCGCCTGACGGCCGCGTCTGCCCCGTTTCTCGGCGAGCACGTGGGATGGCGGCGCTGGACAGCAGTGGCCATCGGTTTTGCCGCGCGCTGCTCGTCATCAAGCGGGAACGAGCGCCTCAATGCCTGGGCGCTGCTGGGGGGTGCTCGCGGTGCCGAGCGGCACCTGCGCGACGTCTCCACGCGGTGCGTTCGACGTCGCAGCTCTCGCCGCTGCTCATCATGATGCTGTCGCAGATCGGTGGCGTTTGGCGGGCTTGGCTGCTGGGCGTTCCTCGAGTCCTGGAAGCTGCCGAACTCTCGCCCTGGCCTTCGCCTCGGTGTTCAAGCCATTGGCCACCTGTGTGTCATCTTCTCGCTGCGCCGGGCGAGTCGCGGCCGCGCACCCTTCCGCTGCCGGTATCGTCTGGGCAATCCTGCTCGGCTTCCTGATCTGAACCAGCTGCCCGACGCCCTGTCGCTCGTCGGTATCCTGATCCTGGCTTCTCGGCTGGCCTCATACCTTCCACCGCGAGCAACAGCCTGGCGGCGCCGCAGGCTGCAGAAGCGTTCGTAACGCCCGAAGACGCAATTGTGGACTGGATTGAATTGATGCCCATGGCCGAGGCGTGCGATGCTGAGGGCTGCGCGGCTAAGCGGCTGCAGAGGCTGCGAAAAGCGGTGTCTCCAGGAACAGCGCGCGAGTCCGATCGAGCATTATGGTTTGCGGCGGTTCTGCGCTTTGCTGGCTCACCCACTGTTGCGGCCATGGGGCGGCAACTGCATTTATTGGCGTGAAATTGGCGGCAAATTGCCTAGTCTGCATGTTGGGGCCTGGAGGAGTGGCACGTGGACAGTCGCTTGGCTCTGCCGGTCGAATACCGTGCTCGACGGCAGCTACCGCATCGAGCGGGTGGTGGGCTCGGGCGGCTTCGGCATCACCTACGAGGCCGAGGACATCAAGCCTCGGCACCACGGTCGCCATCAAGGAGTACTACCCCTTCGACTTCGGCGACCGCGACCGCCACCATGAGCGTGCGGCCCGAAGTCCGACCGCCACAAGAAGACGTTCGAGTGGGGCCGCGCCAACTTCCTGCAGGAGGCGCGCACGCTGGCGCGCTTCGAGCACCCGAGCATCGTGCGCGTCACGCGCGTGTTCGAGGCCAACTCCACCGCCTACATGGTGATGCGCTTCGAGCAGGGGCAGAGCTTCGAGGCCTGGCTGAACGGCCTCGGCCGGCCGCCCACGCAGGAGGAGCTGGATCGCATCGTCGCGCCGCTGCTCGATGCGCTGCAGATGATGCACGCAGCCGACTTCCTGCATCGCGACATCGCCCCCGACAACATCATCGTGCGCGCCGACGGCACGCCCGGTGCTGCTCGATTTCGGCGCGGCGCGGCGCGCGGTCGCCGAGATGAGCCGCTCGCTGACCGGCATCGTCAAGGCCGGCTACTCGCCGCACGAGCAGTACTCCTCCGACAGCCGCCTGCAGGGGCCCTGGTCCGGACATCTACGCGCTGGGCGGCACGCTCTACCGCGCCGTCACCGGACAGCCTCCCGAGGAAGCCACGCTGCGCGTCGACGTAGGACCACATGCCGCCCGGCGGCGCAGGCCGCAAAGGGCAGCTATCGGCCGGGCTTCCTGTCGGCGATCGACGCCTGCCTCAAGGTCAAGCACGCGGGCGCCGCAGTCCGTCGCGCAGCTGCGGCTGATGCTGCTCGGACAGGCGCCGCAACCCCAAGTCGAGGTGGGGGGCGTTCGCTGCAGGCGCGGGACCGAGGCAAGCCGAGCTGCCGCGGCGGATTGCCTCGGACCGGCCCTCGTCGTCTCGGTGGCTGGCCATCGTGCCGCCGACATCGCGTCGTATCGTGTTGCGGTGGCGCCTGCGGTGGGTCTGCCGAGCTCGCACGTTGCGGCGGCCGGCCGAGCACCAGCGGGTGCCGATGCCGGGGCCAGGCGGCTCGCCGCCTTGATCGAGCTGCGCCGGAGGGAGGCCGCGGACGCCGCCCAGCGGCAGGTCGAGCGCGAGGCAGAGCAGCGTCGCAAAATGGCCGCAGAGGCTGCCCGTCGGCAAGCCGAGGTCGAGGCCGAGCGTCAGCGCAAAGAGGCGGCGGATGCGGCCCGCCGCCAAGCTGAGCTGGAGGAGGAACGCCAACGCAAAGAAGCCGCAGCGGCTGCCAGGAAGCAAGCGGAGATCGATGCGGAGCGTCAGCGCAAAGAAAGCAGCGGATGCGGCCCGCCGGCAAAGCCGAGCTCGAGGCAGAGCGCCAGCGCCAAAGGAACTGCGGATGCTGCCCGCCGCCAAGCCGAGTCGACGAGAGCGGCGGCGGAAGGAGGAGATGGATCGCATCGCCGCTGCGGGAGGCCGCTCGCAAGGCCGCCGCCGAAGCCGAGGCAAGCGCGCCGGATAAGGGCGCCGCCGGATTGCTTCACGCGAGGAGGCAAAGCCCGGCCGATGACGAGGCCCGTCGCAAAGTCGAGGCCGAGGTGAGGGGCGCTTCGGAGCGCGAGGCGCTGACCGAAGCCTGCAGACGGCGCTCAACCGGGTCGGCTGCTACCCCAATGACATCGACGGACAGTGGGGCCGAAGGGCCGCACGCGCTGCGCAATTCGCGAAGCTGACGAGCTCGATCTCGCAACCGACGAGCCGAGCATCCGGCTGTGCTCCCAGGCGGTCGTTGCGCGAACGGGGCGCGTCTGCCCCGGAATGCGACGGCGACAAGGTGAGAACAGCGGCAAGTGCGTGCCCAAAGCCAGCAAGGCGAAAAATCTCGAGGCGGGGCAAGGGCGCGAACAAGGGTGCTACTGCGCGGAGCAAAGCCGAGGGCCGAGCGGCAATCCGCGCAAGCACCAAGCCAACCCGCCTACGACCCCCCGAGCGGAGGCGGGGGCGGGCGCGGCGGTGGCAGGGGAATTGGACGTGGACGGCTGGGTGGGCAAAGCAATCCAGATCGGGCAGCCAATAGGGCCCTTGAAAATGTCTGATGCGTATCTGGTGGTCGTCCTCATGGTCGGGTTCCGTGGCCGCCGGCATTGCGTTCCTGCCGCTGGGGCACAATCCGAAAGAACAACTGGGGCGTGAACTTCAAGCAGCAGTCGTCTGTCCGGCGTGCGGCACGCCGCGCCGGTTGTTCGGAATGCCTGCGTCCTGAAGCAGGCGATGTGGGGAGGATGGACCTGCGCCAAATGCGGCCAGAGGTCGACAAATGGGGTCGGGCGTAGCCGGCCGCAGAAGGTAGCGGGACGCTCGTTGCCCCGCGATCACAGTCTCGCATGATTGTCGCCGGGCGGAAAGTCGGCGTTACGCTTCCGGATCAGGTGCGGCTTGACAGCCCACGAAGTATGGCCGCTCGTCTTGGGAAGGGGAGTTAGCGGAGCGTCGAGTTGTGCGTGGCGATTGGCATGTGGGGCTGCTCGCGGCCCTGCCGGCTTTGATTGCACTGGCGATCTTTGGAGCAATCGAGACGCCGGACAGCGGCGGCTACATCAGCTTCCGCGGAGCAGCTTCAGGCTGGGCCGTTGCCGAGCGGCGCGGCCTTGCTCGCCAGAGCGCCCGCCCCGGTGTCGCTTGTTTCGAACCGCCGGATACCCGGCTCTGATCGCGATCTTTCAGTCTCCGTTCGGCGCCGGATACGGAAAGTCATGGCGCTGGTTCTGTTCCAGATCGCAACGCATGCCGCACTAGCCGTCACGGCCTACCGGACCGCGATTGTCGCTGAGCCTGCCGCGCGCCCTGGCGTTGCCTTGCCGCCCTGGTGCCATCAGTAGGTCTGGGGCTGGTCGTGCAAATTTCCATACTCACCGATGCGGTGTACGCGGCCCTACTCGGGGGCGCCGCGCTTTGCCTGCTCCGTGCAGGCGACCTTTGCGGCCCGCGGGCGGCGCTCCGCTCATTGTCGGTCTGCTTTTTGGCTGCAGCAATGCTGCTGCGAGAAGCGACGTTGTTCATCGCCGTTGGGTATGATTGCCGGCAGTTTGGCTTGCTTGCTTCTCGGGCGGGTCGCCGACTGCATTCGCTCTGCCTGACGCATTCCTGCCCACGATGTGCCGTGAATCGACTTGCATGGTTGGAAACAACTTTGCCGCGCAGCAGCGGCCATCCCGGTCGTGACCACGAGCCGACAGGTCGTAATGGTCAGGCCGTACTGCCCCTGATCAGGCAGGGGGCTGCGCGGTGTACTGGTGGCGAGGATCTGTTCGATCGCACCGCCCGCGAAACGCTGCGCGGCGACGACTATTCGAGGATCAGCGAGGCTCAGCGGGAAGCTGTTTCTCGCGGGACTGACTGCACCGCGAGATCGCCGACCGGGCGACGCGCCGTTACGATGCGGCGCTGGTTGCGCGAAGTTCCCGGTGGCCATGGGTGTCGCGACCATCGGCAGGTACCGCGACCATTTCATCGCTGCCATTCCATCCGCTCAACACCATTCGCTATTTGGCGGCCTATGCGGACCTCCCTCGCCCCGGATCACGGTCCCGCTCGCCCTTTGGAGAACTTGAAGCGCGGTGACGCATGGGTGCGGCAGCGGCTCATGATCGATGTCACGGCGCGGCTGATCCGGCACCTGATTGGCCTTTTCGCGCTCAGCTGCACCATTTCTATTGATGCGCCGCAACGATGAGCGGGGGCGGCCTATGGCCCTCCGCGCGTTTGCGCGGCGGCCGGCCAAGTGCTGAGCCGCTGCGACAGCTACTGCGGCACCACGCGCAGCACGCGCCCCTGCGGGTTGTCGGTGAGCAGCCAGAGGGCGCCGTCGGGGCCGTTGCGCACGTCGCGGATGCGCTCGCCCGAGATCGGCGAGCAGCTTCTCCTCGCCGACGATCTCTCTCGCCGTCGAGCACCAGGCGGTGCAGCGCCTGGCCGGCCAGGGCGCCGACGAACAGGTTGCCCTTCCATTCCGGGAAGCGATCGCCGGTGTAGAAGGCCGCGCCCGAGGGGGCGATCGACGGGTCCCAGTAGTAGATCGGCTGCTCCATGCCGGCCTTCGTGCGTGCCCTCGCCGATCTTCAGTGAAAGAGTAGTCGCGGCCGTAGGTGATGACCGGCCAGCCGTAGTTCTTGCCGGCCTCGGGCACGTTGATCTCATCGCCGCCGCGCGCGCCGTGCTCGATGGTCCACAGCTTGCCGCGTGGCCGGGTTGAGGGCCGCGCCCTGCACGTTGCGGTGGCCGATCGACCAGATCTCCGGCCGCCAGCCGTCTTTCTTCGGGTTGCCCGCGTAGGGGCTGCCGTCCGGCATGATGCGCACCAGCTTGCCCAGATGGTTGGCCGGGTTCTGCGCCTCGTCGCGCGCCGAGAAGCGCTCGCCCAGCGTCACGAACAGCGAGCCGTCGCGGCGTGAAGACGATGCGCGAGCCGAAATGGTCGCTCGAGGCATACGACGGGCTCCTGCCGGAAGATCACCTGCACGTCCTCGAGGCGCCCGCCGTCGCCCTCGGCGACGAGCTTCGCCCTGCGCCACGCTGGTGCCGTTGCTGGCTGCCGTCGCGCGGGTCGGCGTAGGAGAGATAGATCAGCGCCGGAGGACGGCGAAATCGGGGCCGAGCTGGACGTCGAGCAGCCCGCCCTGCCCGCTGGCGTAGACCTTCGGCACGCCCTGCAGCGGCGCCGACAGCTTGCCGTCCTTGCCGACGATGCGCAGGCGCCCCGGCCGCTCCGTCACCAGCAGCCGACCGTCGGGCAGGAAGGCCATGCCCCAGGGATGCACCAGGCCCTTGGCGAAGGTCTCGACCTTGATCGCCTGCTTCGGTCTTGCCCGGCCGGCGCCTTGGCGATCTGGGCCGCCAGCGGATGTGGACAACGCGAGCAGGCCTGCAAGTGCAGCCGGCAGGGTCATGACGCGCATGAGCGGACGCCATTGCGCGGTCTGCAACGTGATGGGCATGCGCGGCTGATTCTGCAAGGGCGCCTTCGCTCAACTTTGTCAGCAGCCGGCTTGGCCCGATTGTCATGCGGCGGACACGCCATATAAGGGGAGCATGTCAACCGGCATTCCCTTCCGCAAGATGAACGGCCTCGGCAACGAGATCGTGATCGTCGATCTGCGCGGCAGCCAGCGCGTGCTCGATGCGGGCGAGGCGCGCGCCATTGCCGCGCGTCCGGCCTCGCGCTTCGACCAGATGATGGTGCTGCACGACGCGAAGGTGGCCGGCACCGGAAGCCTACGTGCGCATCTACAATACCGACGGCTCGGAGGCGGAGGCGTGCGGCAACGGCATGCGCTGCATCGGCTGGGTGGTGGCGGAGCAGACCGGGCGCAAGGCGCTGAAGTTCGAGACCAAGGCCGGCGTCCTCGACGTCGTGCGTGGCCGGCATCGATCGCATCACGGTCGACATGGGGACGCCGAGGTTCGGCTGGCGCGACATCCCGCTGGCCGAGGCGTTCCACGACACGCGCACCATCGAGCTGCAGATCGGGCCGATCGACAAGCCGATCCTGCATTCGCCGTCGGTCGTCAACGTCGGCAACCCGCACGCCGTGTTCTGGGTCGCGGACGTCAACGCCTACGACCTCGGCCGCATCGGGCCGATGCTGGAGAACCATCCGATCTTCCCCGAGCGCGCCAACATCTCGCTGGCTCATGTCGCCTCGCCGCGACGCCATCACGCTGCGCACCTGGGAGCGCGGCGCCGGCCTGACCAAGGCCTGCGGCAGCGCTGCCTGCGCGGCGACCGTGTGCGCGGCGCGCAAGAAGCTCACCGAGCGCGCGCGTGACGGTGACGCTGCCCGGGCGGGCCGCTCGATCATCGAGTGGCGCGCCGACGATCGCATCCTCATGACCGGGCCCGTCGAGCTGGAGCACGAGGGCGTGCTCGATGCCCTGGCGGCGGCTTGATCCACGTGAGCATCGATCCACAGACGCCGCGCGAGTCTCCTCCCCTTGCGGGGAGGGTAGGTGGGGGAACGACGAGCAGGCTGCTCCCCCTGCCCTCCCCACAAGGGGCGTGGGAACGAGGCAGGCGCGACGCTGTCCGCGTCGTCACGCTGGGCTGCCGGCTCAATGCCTACGAGTCGGAGGTGATGCGCGGCCACGCCGCGGCGGCCGGGCTCGAGGACGCGGTGATCGTCAACACCTGCGCCGTCACCGCCGAGGCCGGTGCGCCAGGCCGCCCAGACCATCCGCAAGCTCAAGCGCGAGAACCCGGAGCGCGCCTGATCGTCACCGGCTGCGCGGCGCAGATCGAGCCCGACCGCTTCGCCGACATGCCCGAGGTCGATCGCGTCATCGGCAATGCCGAGAAGATGCAGGCCGAGACCTTCCGCGGCTTGAGCCTCGCCGACAGCCCGCGCGTGGCCGTCAACGACATCATGTCGGTGCGCGAGACCGCGCACGCCCTGGTCGACGGCTTCGGCAGCACGCGCGCGCCTACGTCGCAGGTGCAGAACGGCTGCGACCACCGCTGCACCTTCTGCATCATTCCCTTCGGCCGCGGGCCGTCGCGCTCGGTGCCGGCGGGCGAGGTCGTGGCGCAGGTGCGCAAGCTGGTCGAGGCCGGCTACGCCGAGATCGTGCTGACCGGCGTCGACATCACCGACTACGGCGCCGGCCTGCCGGGCGACATGACCTCGGGCAAGCTCGTGCGGCACATCCTGCGCCAGGTGCCGGAGCTCGAGCGCCTGCGCCTCTCCTCCATCGACCAGGTGGAGGCCGACGCGCATCTCATCGCCGCCATCGCCGAGGAGCCGCGGCTGATGCCGCACCTGCACCTGTCGCTGCAGTCCGGCGACGACATGATCCTCAAGCGCATGAAGCGGCGCCACTCCCGCGCCGATGCGGTGCGCTTCTGCGCGGAGGTGCGGCGGCTGCGGCCCGACATCGTCTTCGGCGCCGACCTGATCGCCGGCTTCCCGACCGAGACGGAGGCCATGTTCGACGGCTCGCTGCGGCTGGTCGACGACTGCGGCCTGACCTTCCTGCACGTCTTTCCCTTCTCGCCGCGGCCCGGCACGCCGGCGGCGCGCATGCCGCAGGTCGCCGCGCTCGGCGGTCAAGGAGCAGGGCGGCGCGGCTGCAGGCAGAAGGGCGAGGCCGCGCTGGCCGGCCATCTGCAGAGCCAGGTCGGCAGCGAGGTCGAGCTGCTGATGGAGCGCGAGCGTCTGGGGCGCACGCCCGGCTTCGTCGAGATGGTGCTCGCGCGATCCCGCACCCGCGGGCAGGCTGCTGCAGGCCCGCGTCACCGCGTCCGACCGGCCGACGGTTGCACGGCGAGCTGCTCGCCCCCACGTGTGCTCCGTGAGCGACACGCCCGGCAAATCCCGCGGCCTGTTCGGCCGCTTTCTCGCCGGTCGCGAGCCGGCACCCGCCGCCGGCGCCGCCGAAGCGGCTGCCGACGCTGCAGCAGAGCTTGCGACCGCCCGCGGCCGACCGTGATCGCCGCAGCCGCCGGCGGAGCCGGCCGAAGAAGCAGGGCTGGTTCCAGCGCCTCAAGGCCGGACTGACCAAGACGTCGGCCACGCCTCTCCGAAGACATCGCCGGCATCTTCACCAAGCGGAAGCTCGATGCTGATACGCTGCAGGAGCTGGAGGACCTGCTGATCCAGGCGGACCTGGGCGTCGAGACGGCCATGCGCATCACCGAGGCCCTGGCGAAGGGCCGCTACAACAAGGAGATCGCACCGGCGGAGGTGCGCGCGGTGCTGGCCGCCGAGGTCGAGCGCGCGCTGGCCCCGGTGGCCAAGCCGCTGCGGCTCGAAGGCGATCATCGCCCGCACGTCATCCTGGTCGTCGGCGTCAACGGCACCGGCAAGACCACCACCATCGGCAAGCTGGCGCACGCGCTTCGTCGGCGAGGGCAAGAAAGTCACACTGGCCGCCGGCGATACCTTCCGCGCCGCCGCCATCGAGCAGCTCAAGATCTGGGGCGAGCGCACCGGGCGCGGAGGTGATCGCGCGCGGGGTCGGCGCCGATCGCGGCCGGGCCTCGCGTTCGATGCGCTGAAGCGGGCGCGCGAGAATGGCAGCGATGTGTTGCTGATCGACACCGCCGGCCGGCTGCAGAACAAGCAGGCGCTGATGGACGAGCTCGAGAAGGTCGATTCGCGTGCTGCGCAAGATCGATCCGGAGCGCGCCGCATCAGGTGCTTCTGGTGCTCGATGCGACCACCGGTCAGAACGCCCTTAACCAGAGTGGAAGTATTCAAGGACAAGGCCGGCGTGACCGGCCTCGTCATGACCAAGCTCGACGGCACCGCCAGGGGCGGAATTCTGGTCGCAATTTCGGCAAAGTTCGGCCTCCCTGTGCATGCTATAGGGATTGGCGAAGGCGTCGAGGACCTGGCCGCCTTCGACGCCGGAGAGTTTGCGCGCGCCATCGCTCTGAGCTAAAGGAACCATCAGGGAGGGGCTGGTTCTGCGAAAGAACCGCCTACATGGCAAGGCAGTGGCAGTTGAAACCGTAGGCTGGCGACGGCGGCATTTTCCGTTCAATGCCGCGCAGACCGTCAACATCGTCGGCGAGATCGGCCCGCTGTTCGCGATGTTCCTCGTGAACGGCATCTACGGCATTGCCGCCGGCACCTGGGCGCTGATCCGTCTGCCACCATCCTCTCGCTGGTCGTGACCCTGTGGGTGCTCGGCCGCCCGCCGATCATGCCGTTCATCGCCGGCGCCGTCAGCGTCACCTTCGGCACGCTGACGCTGATCACCGGCGATGCCATGTGGGTGCAGATCAAGGTGACCCTGTTCAACGCCCTGGTCGCGCTCGCTGCTGTGGATCGGCCTGCAGGACGGGCCACAACTTCTTCCGCTTCGTGTTCGGCAAGACGTTCCACTACACCGACGAGGGCTGGCACAAGCTCACGCGCAACGTGGCGCTGTTCTTCCTGGCCACGGCCGTCGCCAACGAGGCGGTGCGCCTGGGCTTTGCCGATGCGCACATCAATGCGCTCAATCGCGTGTTCACCGGCATCGACATCTGGATCCTCTTCAAGATCTTCATCGTCATGCCGGTGACGGCGCTGTTCTTCTGGTGGCAGGTGCGGCGTGCTGCAGAAATACCGCCTGCCCGAGCCCGCAGCCGCGGCCGCGCCAGCGCAGCGACGCGGTTATCCTGACAGGCGATGCCAACAGCGAGCAAGAGGCAAGCGGCACGACGCGGCAGCGGCAGAGCCCAAACCGCTGCTCAAGCTGCTGATCGAGCTGGGCCCGCTGCTGGCGTTCTTCCTCGTCTACTGGCGCGCCGGCATCTATTGGGCGACCGGCGTCCTGATGGTCGCCACCGTCGTTTCGCTGGTCGCCTCCTGGAGCCTGTTCGGGCGCCTGCTGGCGATGCCGGTCGTGACCGCGGTGCTGGTGGTCGTGTTCGGCGGCCTGACCTTCTGGCTCGACGATCCGCGCTTCATCATGGTGAAGCCGACCATCATCAATCTGCGGGTTTGCCGGCGTGCTGCTCGGCGGGCTGGTGATGCGCCGGCCGCTCCTCAAGCTGCTGTTCGGCGAGGCCTTCAATCTGACCGAGGAGGCTGGCGCAAGCTCGAGCGTGCGCTGGGCGCTGTTCTTCTTGACGTTGGCGGCGCTCAACGAGATCGTCTGGCGCAACTTCTCGAGGCCACCTGGGTCAACTTCAAGGTGTTCGGCATCCTGCCGCTGACCCTGGTGTTCGCCATGGCGCAGATCGGCCTGATCAAGCGCTACGAGGCCAAGACCGAGGCCTGATGCACGGCGTGTCGCACCGTCCTGCAAAAAGTGAGACACACAGCGTCACCTAATCGCGTGACATGGCGGAATCGATATGCAATCTTGCATAAGACTGGCCCGCCGGACTCGCTTCTCGTCGCCTGTCGCGATGGGAAGCGTCCGCGCCGGTCGCGCATCGCAGGCCGTGGGCGTCGTCCTGGCGCCCACTCAGACAATCCGAAAGAGCAATGAAACGGGACTCGCAATCTCGACCGGCTCAGCCGGTCACCGATCCATCTTCTGCACAGGGCCGGTCAGTGTGCAGGGGATATCTTCCATGCCGAAATGAAGGACGGCGACCTGACGCCGCGTCAGCTCGCCGTGCTGGTCACGGTGGCGCACAACGAAGGGCTGAGCCAGACCGGCTTGGTCGACCGCACGGGCATCGATCGCTCGACGCTTGCCGGACATCGTGCGGCGCATGCAGCGCAAGGGCCTGCTGCAGCGCCGCCGCACCAAGGAAGATGCGCGAGCCTATGCCGTGAAGCTGACCGACGAGGGGCGCCGCGTGCTGCGCACCGCCGAGCCGCTCGCCAAGCGCGTCGACGAGCGCATCCTCGAAGCGCTGCCCGGCCAAGCAGCGCGAGCAGTTCATCGATGAGCTGCTGGCGATCGTCGACACGCTGCAGAAGATCTCGCCGCCGGCCGGGCAGCGCTGACGTCGCCGTGGACAACCTGAGCCCGCCAGGGCTCTCGTCCGCGTGTCTGCGTCGCGCCTGCGTTGGGTCCGATCCGGCCTACGCCGCCTTCTTCAGCAGCTTGCGGTTGATCATCAGCTCGGCGATCTGCACGGCGTTGAGCGCCGCGCCCTTGCGCAGGTTGTCGGAGACGACCCACATGGACAGGCCGTTCTCGACCGTCGCGTCCTCGCGGATGCGGCTGATGTAGGTGGCGTCCTCGCCGGCCGCCTCCATCGGCGTGATGTAGCCGCCGGGCTCGTGCTTGTCGATCACCAGGCAGCCCGGCGCCTCGCGCAGGATCTCGCGCGCCTCGTCGGCCGTGATCGGCTTCTCGAACTCGATGTTGACGGCCTCCGGAGTGGCCGACGAACACCGGCACGCGCACGCAGGTCGCCGTCAGCTTGATCTTGGGGTCGAGGATCTTCTTGGTCTCGGCCATCATCTTCCACTCCTCTCGCGTGTAGCCGTCCTCCATGAAGACGTCGATCTGGGGAATGCAGTTGAAGGCGATCTCGCTTGGGAAACTTCTTGGGCTCGACCTCCTGGCCCGGCACGTACTTGCCCTTGGTCTGCGCTCCACAGCTCGTCCATGGCGTCCTTGCCGGCGCCGGAGACGGACTGATAGGTCGCCACCACCACGCGCTTGATGGTGGCGTGGTCGTGCAGCGGCTTCAGCGCCACCACCAGCTGCGCGGTCGAGCAGTTGGGGTTGGCGATGATGTTCTTCTTGGCGAAGCCGGCCACCGCGTCGGCGTTCACCTCCGGCACGATCAGCGGCACGTCCTGGTCGTAGCGCCAGGCCGAGGAGTTATCGATGACGACGCAGCCCTTGGCGCGCGATCTTGGGCGACCATTCCTTGGACACGGCTCCGCCGGCCGACATCAGGCAGAAGTCGACCTTGGAGAAATCGAAGGTCGCCAGGTCCTTGCATTTGAGCGTCGCGTCGCCGAACGAGACCTCCACGCCGACCGACCGGCGCGAGGCCAGCGCATGCACCTCGCTCAGCGGGGAACTGGCGCTCGCTCAGGATCGACAGCATTTCCCGGCCCACGTTGCCCGTGGCGCCGACGACGGCAACGCTATGGCCCATCGTATTGGCTCTCCCAGGCAGGATCGCTTCGGCGAACGCACCTTGATCGATCACGATCGTAGCGGCGAAGCGTGGATCCTGCTCAATTTCTAGCGCGTGTCGAGCGAGATTCACGTTCTTGAGTGAAGCGAACTGCTTCGATCCAAGAACGATCTCGCTCGGCGCTCAGCCCGGCCGCGGCGGCCGATGCCGGCTCACATAGCCGATTTGTGGTAACGAATCCGAATATGTGGCATCGCCGAGGTCATTCCGTGACGGCGGCTCAGGCCGCGCAAACCGCTTGCGCTGTCGATCGCGCCCAGTTGTCGTTATTCACCCCGCAACCACCCCTTCCCCCAAGCAGCCGGCGCTGGAGGATGGAGCAGCCATGTCGTACACATCGCTCGAGCACTACATCGACGGCAACTGGGTCAAGCCCTCCGGCTCCAAGAAGCCAGGAGGTCGTGAACCCGGCCAGCAACAACGCCGATCGGGCGAGCTTGGGCTACGCCTCCAAGGGCGATCTCGACAAGGCGCTGGCCGCGGCCGACAAGGGCTTCAAGACCTGTGGCGCAAGGTCTCGCCTTCGAGCGCGGCAAGATCCTGCGCAAGGCCGCCGACCCGGTGCGCGCGCGCGCCGACGAGATCGCCAAGGTGCTGACCCTGGAGCAGGGCAAGGTCTTCGCCGAGGCCAAGGTCGAGGTGCTGAGCGCCGCCGACATCATCGACTGGTACGCCGAGCGAGGGCCAGCCGCGCCTACGGCCGCATCATCCCGGCCCGCGCCGACGGCGTGCGCAACATGGTGATCATGGAGCCGGTCGGCCCGGTCGCCGGCCTTCACGCCCTGGAACTTCCCGACGCTCACGCCGGTGCGCAAGATCGGCGGCGGCGCTGGCGGCCGGCTGCTCGATCATCATCAAGTGCCCGGAAGAGACGCCCGGCTCGCCGATCGGGCTGGTGCAGTGCTTCGCCGACGCCGGCGTGCCGGCCGGCGTGCTCAATCTGGTGTTACGGCGTGCCGGCCGGAGATCTCCGAGTACCTGATCCGCATCGCCGATCGATCCGCAAGATCTCGTTCACCGGCTCGGTGCCGGTCGGCAAGCACCTCGCCGCGCTCGCCGGCCAAGGCACATGAAGCGCGCCACCATGGAGCTCGGCGGTCACTCGCCGGTGCGTGGTGTTCGACGACGCCGATGTCGGACAGCGCCGCCGACAGCTGATCGGCGCCTTCAAGTACCGCAACGCCGGGCAGGTGTGCGTCTCGCCGACGCGCTTCTTCGTGCAGGAGAAGGTCTACGACACGCTTCGTCGGCAAGCTTCACCGAGATCGCCAAGACGCATCAAGGTCGGCGACGGCCTGGAGGCCGACACGCACGATGGGGCCGCTCGGCCAATCCGCGCCGGCGTCGACGCGATGCGAGGCGTTCGTCGACGACGCGCAGGAGCAAGGGCGCCAAGGTCGTCAGCCGGCGGCAAGCGCATCGGCAACCAGGGCAACTTCTTCGAGCCGACCGGTGCTGACCGACGTGCCGGACGAACGCCCGCATCATGAACGAGGAGCCGTTCGGCCCGGTCGCCGTGATGCTGCGCTTCAAGGACACCGACGACGTGCTGGCCGCGCGCCAACAAGCTGCCCTTCGGGCTCGCCAGCCTACGCCTTCACCAAGGACGCCAAGACGGCGACCAAGGTGGCCGACGCGCTCGAGATCCGGCATGGTCGACCATCAACCACTTCGGCATCGCGCTGCCCGAGACGCCGTTCGGCGGCGTCAAGGACTCAGGGCTTCGGCCACGAAGGCGGCATCGAAGGCCTGCAGGTCTACATGCAGGCCAAGTTCGTCAGCCATCTGGGCGGCTGATACTCGGCGTACACGTGCGAGGCGGCAGCTCACCGAGGCTGCCGCCTTTGCTTTGGCCGCGGGCCGTTTCGGAGCCTTAGAAATTTGCAGCAGCCGCCGCCTGCACGGATTTATGCTCCAGCACAGGCGGATCGGCGGTGAGGCGTCGTCGCCCAATCCCAGCATTGATGGCGCGCGCACCGAGCTGATCATCGCTTCAGCCCGCATACTAGCCCGCTGAAGCCAGCCATGCCTTGTATTGGTTTGGCGTGAATGGATAACGCCCGCGATGTTCCATTCCACAGAAGGCTGAGGATTTCGCTTTCAATGATGGCAACGAAGCGTGCGCGATCTCCCTCGGCAATCCCATTTTCCACAGCCCAGTGGCTGATGCGAACCCGCGTCCTTTGCTGGGATGCTGTTCTGAATGATAGCCGCTACGGCCGATTTTATCTGTGGCCGGTACCTCAATTTGAACTCGTCTGAGCGATCCCAAGCTTTCACGAATTGCCGCATATTGCTCGGCTGACCGCTTATACGCCCACACAAAGACATCTCGCAGCATTCGACGCGGTTCAGTTCATACACTCGAGCAGTCCAGCCACATAGTCCGACTTAAGGGCGTCTACGAATGATAGCGGCTTGAGATTGCCGCGGATGAGAGATGTTTGCACTTAGGCGCGACACCCTTTGTTGACGTCGGCAAACGGCTGCAAGTGAGGAGATGGACCAACAGGAAGAATGCTTGCTCAAAGGGGTCGTGGATCTGCGTCGCAGTATTCAGCACCTGAATAAAAGCTCTTGATGAGGTGGCGGGTACGGCCAGCGGCAGATAAACCGAGCCCCCAATGTCGACGGGTCTTTGGCGCAATCGACCGCTGTCTGCTGGGTCTGGCACGAGGTTGTCTGAAAGAATGGCATGCAGGTTCTGGACTGTGAGCTTATTGATTCAATCGACTCTGCTGACTCAACAAGAAATTCTATTGCTCCTTTGTGATTTATGATCATTTGGGTTTCTTCGGCATCCTTGCCCGTGGCAGGCAGCCCTTCCAATGAGCTGCTTAGTCTCCAGGAGCGAATACCGATTACCTTCTAGGCGACTTGAGTGAAATGACAATTCGATGAGAAGCCGATTGAGAACATGTCGCGCATACGTTCCGGCGAATGTAACCTTGTCTGTTACTCGACCAATATTCGCTAGTTCCTTCGAACCGCTGCGGGTAGATAGAACGTCTCATTCGGTCGATACTCATCGAGGAAGCTGCAGGCATAGCTCACGCGCCTGCGCTCCTGCAGTGGCTTAGAGACTTCTTTGTAGATTTCCAGCCCCGCGTGAGAGGGCTTTAGGGTCAGTTACGAGCTGGTCTACTTCAGCATCCGCAGGTGCAGGCGTTTTGCGCTGCGACCATCGCTGGATCGATTTCGTCGGCAACGGGCGTCCAGTGGTAACGTGTGCTGTGCCACTGCCCCTTTTTTGAACGATCATCGTCCTCCAATTTGCCGAGGCGACGCTGGAGTGTTCGTTTGGTGAGGGAGGAAGAGAGCACTTGGGCAATGTCTTGCAAAGTCGCGCCCCGGAAGGCCGCTACTGCCGCGTGTGGCGTCCATCTCTTTGGTTTCAATTCGCTTTGGCATATGGCACCTTCCTAGCGGCATCGCGACAATTAAAGTGTCGCGACACGTTGGCGCGACGTCGCGACATAACGGCTGCTGTTTATTTGTCGCGACACGCTGTCAAGTGAAGTCACGACACAAGGGGAGTAGCGTTAAGCCTCTATAGTGGCGCGATCGTCAATATCGGGCCGATGTCGCGATAAATAGAGTGTCGCGACAGGGCCTTTGTGTCGCGCCGACGGCGTTCCCGTCGGGAGCATTCCTCTGCGTCATTCGGCGTGTTTCCTGATCAGGAACACCGCGCCCCTACGCCGCCACCTCGCGGCCGAGGTGATCCACCGCAGCCTGGATGCCGCCAGCGCCGTGCGGATGCGCAATGCCTGCAGGCCCATCTCCACAGCGCCGAGGGTGCCCAGCACCATCGGCGCGTTGTAAACGTGGCCCATGTGGGCGAATGCGGAAGGCCTTGCCGGCGAGTTCGCCGAGGCCGACGCCCAGCACCACGCCGCACTTGTCGCGGCAGTAGTCGAGCAGCGGCTGCGGGATCGCGACCCTGCATCAGGACGCAGGTGATCGAGTTGGCCCGCTCGGCCGGATTGGCGATGTTGAAGGCCAGCACCTGGCCCTCGGCCCACTTGGCCACGCGCCGCCCGCGTCGCCTCGGCCAGCAGCGCGTGCCGGCGGATGGCGTTCTCCAGGCCTCTCGGCGAACAGCATGTCGATGCGCCTTGCGCAGGCCGAACAGCAGGTGCTCGGGCGGCGTGCCGCAGTACTTCTGGTAGTGGATCTCGCCCTCGCGGAAGGTCCAGTCCCAGTAGAGCGTGCGCAGGCCGGCCGTCTTGTGCACCGTGCGCGCCCGCGTCGTTGGCGGCGACGAAGGCCAGGCCCGGCGGCGTCATCAGGCCCTTCTGCGAGCCGCGACATGGCGACGTCGACGCCCCAGCCGTCCATGTCGAACGGCATGCAGCCGAGCGAGGCCACGCAGTCGACCATCAGCAGCGCCGGGTGCTTGGCCGCGTCGATCGCCTTGCGGATCGCCGGGATGTCGTTGACGACGCCCGAGGCGGTGTCGATCTGCACCACCAGGACGGCCTTGATGGTGTGGCCCTTGTCGCGCTTGAGGCGCTCCTCGAGAGCGCGGCCGGGTCGACGGCGCGGCGCCAACTCCCTTTCCAGCACTTCCA
>ERZ1370068.8894-contig-7712_pt1 | contig 48728 bp, 58 predicted proteins | sample MGYA00561227_ERZ1370068 | MGnify/ENA primary metagenome ERZ1370068 (study PRJEB38410, sample SAMEA6850437) | metagenome | study: Metagenomic assessment of the ecological functions of the soil: analysis of the soil microbiota associated with the... | reverse complement strand
ATCGCGGGCGGTTACGTATTGCTAGCGGCTTCCAGACCTTCCGGTTCGAGCTGCTGAACCAGGTCATCTTCAACACCGACGCCGAGGTCAAGGGCGCGGAGCTCGAGCTCGCAGACGACGCCGTGGGACGGCTGGCACATCGGCCTCGGCCTGAGCGCTGCTCGACGCCAAGGCGCACGGACATCCCGAGCCCGTCCGGCGTGCTGCGCGAGCGCGACATGGTCGCGGCGCCGGACGTCGCGGCGAAGCGGCTCCGATGCGCTACGAGTGGGCCGCGCTCGGCGGCCGGATTCGCCGCGCAGGTGTCCGGCACACTACGAGGACGCGATCTACTTACGACATCCAGAACGTGCCGGTCTCGCAGGAGGACGGCTACACGGTCGGCGAACGCTGCGGCTCTCGTACGCGAACGCGACATCGACCTGGGAGATCGCGGCGTTCGTCAACAACGTCGACGAACGAGGAATACCTCGTCTACACGTTCGACTTCACCGGCACGTTCGGCTTCAACCAGCAGGCGTACGGGCGGCCGCGCTGGGGCGGCGTGAGCTTCCGCTACAACTTCCGCTGACGGCGCGTCGATGCGGAGACCTGCTACGCGCCGCGCGCGCGGTCGACGTCAACGATCGCCGCTGCGTCTGATCGCGGCGATCCTGCTCGGCGTCGTCGGGCCCCGAGGTGTTCATCGTGCAGCCCGGCTTCGTGCAGGGCATGGTGCAGTACCTCGGGTTCGACGATCGCGCAGCCGGGCACGTGGCGTCGGCCGAGATGTTCGGCATCGCCGCGACGACCGTCGCGATGACGTTCGCCGCGCATCGCGTCAACTGGCGCTCAGTCGGTGCTGATCTCGTTGCTCACGATGGCGGTGACCAATGCGCTGAGCACCGTCGTCACGGAGCGTGACCGCGTTCGCCGCGCTGCGCTTCGTCGCCGGTCTCGGTGCCGGCGGGCTGATCTCGCTCTCGTTCGCGGCGATCGGGCTCACGCCGCAACCGGACCGCAACTTCGGTTACCTGATCATGTGGGTGCTCACGTATGGGCGCTCGCACTCTGGCTCATGCCGACGGCCTATGCGCTGACGGGTCTCGATCGGCGTGCTGTGGTTCTTCGCGCTGTTCCCGCTCATCACGCTGCCGTGGCTCAAGTACTTCCCGACTGACCGGCGAGAACGTCGCGCAGGTCGAGAAGGACGCCGGTCGACCTGCGCGGGCCCGGCGGGCTGCGCGCTCGGCGCGCGATGTTCGCTGTACTTCCTCGCGCAGGGGCGTCGTCTGGGCCTACCTGTTCCTGATCGGCCTCGCGGGCGGACTCACCGAGCAGCAGGTCGCGAACGGGCTCACGATCGTCGCAGTTCGCCGGCATCGTCGGCGCGCTGGGCGCCGCGCTCAGCGGCCGGGCGCTACGGCCGCGTGGGACCGCTGCTGCTCGGCATCCTGGGCGGCACCACCACGCTCTAGTTCCTGGTCGGAACGCTTCAGCGCGACGCTGCGTATCTGATCGCCGTGAGCGTCTACAACCTCGCCTGGAACTTTACGCATCCCGTACCTGCTCGGCGCCATGGCGAGCTTCGACCGTCGCGGACGCGTCGTCGTCTACGCAGTCGCGATGCAGATGCTCGGTCTCGCGATCGGGCCGAGCCTCGCGGCCAGCGTCATCGAGGAGGGCTATCTACGTGAACGTCAACCGGCTCGGCGGCGCGCTGTTCATCGCCAGCGCCATCTTGATCCTGCCGCCGGTGCTCGACGCAGGCGCGGCGTATGCGCGCGTCTGCAGGCGGCTGAGTCATGGAGCGGCGGACGTCTGAGCGACAAGGTCGCGATCGTCACCGGCGGCGGGCAGGGCATCGGGCGCGGGATCTCGCAGCGGTCTTTGCGGCCGAGGCGCGCGCGTGATGATCGCGACGCGCACCGAGAGCACGGCCGCACGGCGCTCGACGAGATCACGCGCCAGCGGCAGGCGGCGCCGCGCTCTGCGTCGCGCGATGTCGGCAAGCTCGCAGGATCGCAGCGCGTCGTCGCCGAAACGCTCTGCGGCGTTCGGTCGCGTCGACATCCTCGTGCACAACGCGGCCTCGTTTCTCGGCGCTCCGGTCGAGGACTATTAGCGAGACCGATCTCGAGACCGTGCTCGCCGTCAACCTGAAGGCCTGCTTCCGGCTGTCCGCGGCGTGCATCCCGCATTTCCGCAAGCAGCAGCTGGGGCCGGCTGCTGTTCACCGTCGTCGGTGACGGGACCGCGCGTCGCGATGCCGGGCACGCGCGTACTACGCCGCCTCGAAAGGCGGCATCAACGCGTTCATCCGTACGGCCGCGCTCGAGGTTGCGCGTGACGGCATCACCGTCAACGGCGTCGAGCCCGGCTACATCCGCACCGCAGCGATGGAGCTGCTCGCCGACGAGGCGGCCTCGCGCAGATGGCGAAGTACATCCCGCTCGGCTACATCGGCGCGCCCGAGGACATCGCCTACGCGATGCTCTACCTCGCGAGCGACGAGGCGCGCTACGTGACCGGGCAGACGACTCTGCATCGACGGCGGCTCGACGTTGCCCGAAAGCCCGGTGTTCCTCGAGGCGATGCCGGGCGTCAAGGAACTGTCCGGGCTCAGGCGGCTCGTGACGACCGAGGAGCTGCTCGAACGCCGCTACCGCGTGCTCGGGCGCGGCTCGCCGCTGTTCTACGACCAGCCGCTGCATCTGGTGCGCGGCGAGGGCGTGCTGGCTCTAGGACGCCGACGGCCGGCGCTATCTCGACGCGTACAACAACGTCCCGCACGTCGGTCACTGTCATCCGCACGTCGTCGAGGCGATCGCGCGCCAGGCTGCGATCGCTCAACACGCACACGCGCTACCTGCACGAAGGCATCGTCACGCTACGCGGAGCGGCTGACCGTCGCTGTTCGATCCGCGAGCTCGTCGATGGCGTTCCTCGCCTGCACCGGCAGCGAAGCCAACGAGATCGCGCTGCGCATGGCGACCGTCTGCACCGGATCACCGCGGCATCATCTGCACGAAGTTCGCGTACCACGGCAACACGACGGCAGTCGCGCAGATCAGCACCGTGTTTCCGCCGCCCGAGGGCTATGGCGCGCACATCCGCGCCATCGACCGCACCGGACTCGTACCGCGACACGCGCGACGCCACGCGGCGCGTTGTCACCCGCCGCCTGGCTGCCGATCGATCGAGGCCGCGTGCGCGTCGCTGCGCGCGAAGCGGGCAGGGCGTCGCGGCGATGCTGATCGACACGATCTTCTCGAGCGAGGGCTGCCGGCGCTCCCGCCGGAGTTCGTCGCCGCGGCGGTCGCGATCGTGCGCGCGCGGGCGGTGTCTATATCGCAGACGAAGTGCAGCCGGGTTTCGGTCGCACCGGCACGCACATTGTGGGGTTATCAGCGATCACGGCGTCGTGCCCGATCATCGTCACGCTCGGCAAGCCGATGGCGAACGGTCACCCAGTGTCCGGCGTCGTCGCGCGCGCGGAACTGGCGACCGAGTTCGCAGCGAAGGTCATGTACTTCAACACGTTCGGCGGCAACCCGGTGTCGTGCGCGGCCGCGAACGCGGTGCTCGACGTGCTCGAGCGCGAGCGGCTGCGGGAGAACGCGCGCGTCGTCGGTGACGTACGCGCTCGCCGGACTCCAGAGCGTCGATGCAGAGGCACGACGTCATCGGCGACGTGCGCGGACGCGGGACTCTTCTTCGGCGCCGAGCTCGTCAAGGATCGCCGCAGCAAGGCGCCGGCCACCGCGGAGACCAGGCGCATCGTCAACGCGATGCGCGACCGCGGCGTGCTGATGAGCCGGATCGGCGTGCACGACAACGTGCTGAAGATCCGGCCGCCGATGCCGTTCTCGAAGCGAGAACGCGGACCTGCTGCTCGCGACGCTCGACGACGTCCTGCGGGCGCTCTGAGTCGCGATGGACGGTGTTCTACCAGCTGACCCCGGAGCGCAGAGCGAGTGCGTCGCAGGCTCGCGCGCGTCGCGCTCGCAGCCGTGGGGACTCGAGGCCGCGCGCTCGAACCTGCTCAAATATCGCGAGAACGCGGTGTTTCGCGTAGCGGCGAGCGATGGACCGGCAATACGCGCTGCGCGTGCACCGCGCCGGTTATCACAGCGATGCCGAGCTGCGACTCCGAGCTCAGCTGGATGCGCGCACTGCTTGCGGATGGTTTCGACGTGCCGGAGCTCGTGCCGCGCGTCGAACGGAGAGCTGTTCGATCACGGCGGCTCACCCGGACGTTCCGGAGCCGCGCCAGGTCGACCTTTTCGGCTGGATCGGCGGACGTCCAGCTCGGCAGCGTCGAGGGTGCGCTCGAAGGCGATGCCGAGTCGCTGGCAGCGCACCTTCCGCACGATCGGCGCGCTCGCGGCGCGGCTGCACAACCAGGCCGAGCGCTGGACGCCGCCGCCCGGATTCACGCGACACGCCTGGGACACCGATGGGCTCGTCGGCGAGCAACCGTTCTGGGGCCGGTTCTGGGAGCTGGCGGCGCTCTCCGCGAGCCAGCGCTCGTTGCTCGAACGTGCGCGCTCGCCGTGTGCGCAGCGAGCTGTCGCGCCTCGAGCGCAGTCCGCGCAACTACGGGCTGATCCACGCGGATTTCGCGCCCGAGAAACCTGATGGTCGATGGCACGCGGATCCGCGCTGCTCGATTTCGACGACGCGGGCTACGGCTGGCACCTGTTCGAGATCGCGACCGTCGCTGTACTTCCACATCGGTCAGCCGTATTTCGCTGCGATCGAGCGCGCGATGCTCGAGGGCTATCGCACTGAGCGCGCACTTGAGCGCGGCGGACGAGGCGCTGCTGCCGCTCTTCTACGCCGCGCGGAGCTTCACCTACCTCGGCTGGGTCCATACGCGGCCACGAGACCGAGACTGCGCGCCGAGTTGACGCCCGATGCTGGTCGACCTGTGTTGCGGCGTGGCGACGCGATACTCAGGACCGGCCCGAGGACCGCAACCCATTAAGGCAGCCGTTCGATCACCAAGCACCGGCGTCTGGAGGCATAGTTAGTCGTCTAAGATGTCGGTGTTCTGGATGCAGGAGTCGCGCATATGTTCCTCCGCAACTGCTGGTATGTCGCGGCCTGGGATTACGAGCTGATCGACGGGCGGCTCATGCGCGCACGCTGCTCGAACGACCACGTGCTGCTCTATCAGGGGCGACAGCGGCCAGGTCGTCGCGCTGCACGACCGCTGCCCGCACCGCGGCGCGCTGCTGTCGAAGGGTCGCCGTCGAGGGCGACAGCGTGCGCTGCATGTACCACGGCATCCGGTTCGATGCGACCGGGCGCTGCACGCAGATCCCGGGCCAGGACATGATCCCGCCCAAGCTGCGCGTGCGCAGTTACCCGGTCGTCGAGCGCAACCACCTGGTCTGGATCTGGATGGGTGATGCCGGCGCGCGCCGATCCGTCGCAGATCGTCGATTTCCCGTACCTGCAGCGACCCGCGCTGGAAGGGCATTCCGGCCTACCTGCACTACGACGCGAACTACCTGCTGATCGTGGACAACCTGAGCGACTTCGCGCATCTCGCGTTCGTGCACACGAAGACGCTCGGCGGCTCGCGAGGAGTACGCCTTCGTCACGAAGCCGGTCGACGATCGAGCGGCTCGAGCGCGGCTTTCGCGTCGAGCGCTGGCACATGAACAGCGACTCGCCGCCGTTCCACCGCAAGGTCATCCCCGACAAGACCGCCAAGGTCGACCGGCGCAACATCGCGACACATGCACATCCCGGGCATCTTCTACATGGAGACGATGTTCGCGCCGGCGGGCCGGGCGCCGAAAGGGCAATCTCGAAGGCGCGCAGGCAGTACCGCAACTGCCAGTTCATGACGCCCGAGACGCGGACGCACGACGCACTTCTTCTGGGCCTACCTCAACGACTTCGAAGGCGACGACGTCGAACATCTCGCGCTCGCTGCATGCCGAGCCTGCATCGAGGGGTTCATGGAGGACAAGGCGATCATCGAGCGTCAGCAGAGTCACGCTCGACGAAGACCCCACCTTCCAGATGCTCGCGATCGCGGCCGACGCGCCGCTCGCGCATTTCCGGCGCGTGCTCGGCAAACTGATCGACGCGGAAACGGAACGGCACACAGCCAGGCGGCCGCAGCCGATCGCGCAGACGCAGTCGACAAGCCCAGGCAGGCGCAGACAGGCACGGCGCCGGCGAGTGACCGGGCGCGCGCACCCCGGTAGCCAGCACGCGCGGGCTCGGCCGGTCAGCCGAGACTCAGCCTCGGGATGGAGTGCGCGCCCGTTGCCAGCGCGACGTTCTTCGTCTCCATGTAGAAGTCGAAGCTGATAGTCGCCGCCGTCGCGGCCGATGCCGCTCGCCTTCATGCCGCCGAACGGCGTCGGCAGGTGGCGCATCGTTCTCCGAGTTGACCCAGACCATGCCGGCGTCGAGTCGCGCGCGCGACGCGGAGCGCGCGGCCCGACGTCGCTGGTCCAGAGATAGCCCGCGAGGCCGTAGCGCACGTCGTTCGCGAGCGCGAGCGCCTGCGGCCTCGTCGTCGAACGGGATCGGCGGTCGAGCACCGGCCCGAAGATCTCCTCCTGCGCGACGCGCATCGTGTTGCGTGGCGCCCGTGAACAGCGTCGGCTGCGACGTAGTAGCCGCCGCCGGGCCGTCCAGCGCCGTACCGCCGACCGCGATCGCGCACCGCTCGCCGCGCGCGACGTCGAAGTAGCCGACGCACCTTCTCGACGTGCGCTCGGATGGATCAGCGGCCCGACCTCGGTCGCCGGGATCGAGCGGATGCCCGACCTTGAGCTGCGCGTACGCGCTCGACCAGCCGCTCGATGAACTCGTCGTCGATCGACGCTGCACGAGCAGCCGGCTCGACGACGTGCAGCGCTCGCCGTTCAGGCTGTAGATCATGAACACGACCGCGTCGAGCGCGCGCGCTCGAGATCCGCGTCGGCGAACACGACGACGGGGTTCTTGCCGCCGAGCTCGAAGTGCAGGCGCTTCAGCGTCGGCGCGCCCTGCGCGCATGATCGCGGCTGCCGGTCGCCGACTCGCCGACGAAACGCGACGGCGCGGATCGCCGGATGCTCGGTCGGCGCGCCCTGCCTCGTCTCGCCGAAGCCGTGCACGGTGTTCAGCACGCCGGCCGGCAGCCCGGCCTCGTGCGCGATCTCGGCGAGCAGCTGCGCCGTGACCGGGCTCCACTCGGCCGGCTTGTGCACGACCGTGCAGCCCGCCGCGAGCGCCGGCGCGATCTTCCAGGTCGACAGCATGAACGGCGTGTTCCACGGCGTGATGACGCGCGACCGGTCCGATCGGCGTGCGGCCGGTGTAGTTCAGGTGCGTGTCGGTCGGCAGCGCGCGTCCGTCGCGCGCCGATCTCCGACGCGGTCGGCATAGAAACGGAAAGTTCTCGGCGCCGCGCAGCGCCGCCTTCGACATGTAGCGGATCGGCTGTCCGGCGTCCCAGCTCTCGAGCACCGCGATGTCGTCCGCGCGACGCTCGATGCCGTCCGCGATCGCGTGCAGGACCTGCCGACGCCGCGACGGCGCTGCCAGCGTGCGCCACTCCGTGAACGCCGCCAGCGCCGCCTGCGCCGCGTGCCCGACGCATCGGCCTCGTTGCCGCGCGCGACCTCGCGAGATCAACGAACCGATCGACCGGCGAGCAGTTGGCGGAAGCGCTCGCCAGACGCACGCGGCCACGCGCTGGCCGTCGATCAGCTGATCGCGCCGCGCTCGCGCAGCGGCGCGCGCAGCTGGGCGAGCCGCTCGAGAGGTCGCGCGGATCCAGCGCGGTTCCGGACATTCGATTTGCTCTGCGGCACGGACGGCTCGCGCCGTTGGCTGGTGACCCGCTGTCCTCGCAGGATGTTAACATGTGAATGAATTCCGGGGACGGCATGCCACGCCGACCACGCGTGCCAGCCCTGCTTGCGCTGCGCGGCGACCCCGGCCTATCGGGCTCGCATCGAGCCGGCTGACCAACGCGGTCGTGGTCGATGGCCGCCGGCATGCACGCCGCCGACCTGGACTGGGACCCGCCCGACGTCCGGTGCGTCTATGGCTCGGCACTGAACTCCACCGAGCAGCGTCAGTGCGCTCGACGCGGCCTTCCAGCCAGCTCTCCGCACAATGCGTGCCGCCGGCTGCCCGGTGCTCTACATCAAGCCGCGCAACACGTGGCTCGGCCACCGCGCCGGCAATCACCGTTCCCGGGGATGCCGAGCGAGATCGAGGTCGGAGCGACACTCGGCATTCTCTTTGGCCGGACGCGCGACGCCTGCGTGCGCGGAGGCCGCGCTGGACGCCGTCGCGGGCTATACGATCGTCAACGACCTCTCGATTCCGCACGAGAGCCTCTACCGGCCACCACTGCGCTTCAACGCGCGCGACGGCTTCTGTCGCGCTGGATCCATGGGTCATCGCGCGCAGATCGTCGCTGCGGAGCCGCTCGATGCATGCCGATTCGCGCTCCGTCAACGGCGAGGTTCGCCAGTCGGCTTCGACCGCGGATCTGCATCGCGACGTGGCGCAGGCTGATCGTGGACGTCAGCGAGTTCATGACGCTGCGCGTCCGGCGACCTGCTCACGATCGGCGTGGCTGCCGATCGCGCCGCGCGCCCGCGCCGGGGATCGCGTCGCGGTTGAGATCGACGGCCTCGGTCGGCTCGAGAACGAGCTCGTCGCCGAGCGACGTGCTCGCGCCGTCATGAAGCGCGCACGCGTCATCTATCGCCGGGCGCGCTGTTGCGCGGCGCGTGCCGCACGCAGCGACCGTGCTGCTTCTGGACGACGGTCAGCCTGATCGGCGGAGGATGCCAGCTGACCTGGCTGCCGCCGATCGAGCCGCGCACGGTCTTCGCGGTCGGGCTCCAACTACGCCGGACCATGCACGCGAGCTCGCGTTCAAGCCCAGGACGAGCCGCTTGATCTTCCTCAAAGGGCCCAATGCCGGTCGCCGGGCATCGCACCAGCACGGTCCGGCCGCACGGTGTCGACGTTCATGCACTACAGATGCGAGCTGGCCGTCGTGATCGGACGGCCATTGAGACGCCGCTGCGCCCAGGGAGGCGATTGGCCGGCATCGCGGGCTCACGGTGGCGAACGATTACGCCGTGCGCGATCATCTCGAGAATTACTACCGTCCAAACCTGCACGTGCAAAAGACCGTGACTCCGCGACGCTGCTCGGCCCGTGGCTCGTCGATGCCGCCGATCGTCGCCGATCAATGGATCTCCAGCTGCACGCACGGCTGGTGAACGGCAAGCTCACGCAGGTGGCCGCACCCGCGACATGATCTTCGGGTCGGCGCGCTGCTTTCGCACCTGAGTGGCGTGACTCACGCTCACGGCCCGGGCGACATCACTCCTGACCGGCACACCCAAAGGGGTCGTCAACGTGACACGCAGGCGACGAGATCGTCACCGAGATCGACGGCATCAGCCGGCTCGTCGGCTTTATCGAGGCCGAGTCCGCAGGCGCCGGGCGCTGAGCGCAGGGAGCACCAAGATGGGACGCCTCGCACTCGCCGCCAAGGTCACCCACGTACCGTCGATGTACCTGTCGGAGTTCGACGGACCGCACAAAGGTTGCCGTGCGGCCGCCATCCGAAGGGCACCGCGAGTTGCGCGCCGCTGCAGCTGCACTCGGTGTCGATACGATCGTCGTGCTCGACGTGCACTGGCTGGTCAGCGCCGGTTATCCACGTCAACTGCGGGCCGCGCTTTCACGGCGTCTACACGAGCCACGAGCTGCCGCATTCATCCGCGACATGGGCTACGACTACCCGGGCGATCCGCGCTGGGCCGGCTCATCGCCGCACGCGCGAGCGCCGCCGGTATCACGCACCCGCGCACACGAGATCCGCGAGCCTGCAGCTCGAGTACGGCAGCGCTGGTGCCAATGCGGTACATGAACGCCGACGGCCGCTTTCGGCGTCGTCTCGGTTGCGGCCTGGTGCGCCTGGCACGATTTCGGCCGCAGCGGCGGTTCCGGCATCGCGCTCGGTGAAGCCATCAGTCAGTCCGCCGCGACCGTCGCCGTGCCGGCGGAGCGGATCGCTGTCCGCGCACCGCTTCAACGACGACGGATCGCCCGAGGAATCGATGTTCCGAGGAATCAGCCGCGAGTTCTATCGCCAGGTCGACCTGCGCGTCGTCGATCTGTGGCGCGCCGGCGATTTCCGGACGTTCACCGCGATGCTGCCCGAGTACGCGACCGCGTGTCACGGCGAGGGCGGGATGCGCGACACCGCGATGCTGCTCGGCCTGCTGGGCTGGGACCGCTACGATCGTGGCGTCGAAATAATCACCGACTATTTCGCCAGCTCGGAGCGGGAGCAGATCAATGCGGTCTTTCCGCTGACCTGACCGTGCCGCGGCGGGAGGTGCTGCCGTGGCTCATTTCACCGTCAGTACACCAGCAATCTGGCCGCCGAGGGCCGGCTGCCGGAGCTCCTGCGCAAGGCGAACGAAACGCTGATCGCGCCAGGGCGACGTTGTTTCCGATTGGCGGCCTGCGCTCGCGCGCGATCGAGGCTCGAGCACTGGTTCATGGCGGACCGGCGCCGCCGATTACGCGTTCGTGCACGGCACGTTCAAGATGGGTGCGGGACGTTCCGCAGAAGTGCGCCGTCCGCGTCGGGGACGCGCTCTTCGAGACGATGAAGCAACACTTCGCCGAGCTCTATGCGCGCGCTACCTCGCACTCTCGCTCGAGCTCTGCAGAGTTCGACGAGGCCGGCACGTGGAAGCACAACAACGTGCACCAGCGTTTTCGCAAGGCGTGCGCCGTGACGACCGTTGCGAACACCATCGCAGCGTCCGCGGGCGGCAGCGCAGGGCGATCCGATGCGAGGCGACGCGCGCACCTCTGAAGCGAGGACGGTGCGGGCCTGCGCGGCGCGCGTTCCGCGAAGCCGAGCGCACGCGTCAGCAGATCGGCCAGTTGAGCCGCGCGCATCCCGGCATGACGATCGCGGACGCCTATGCCATCCAGCGCGCTGGGTCGCGCTCAAGATCGCCGAGGGAAGACGCCTGGTCGGGCACAAGATCAGTCTCACGTCGCGCGCCATGCAGATGTCCTCGCAGATCGACGAGCCGGACTATGGGGACCTGCTCGACGACATGTTGTTCGCGGCCGGGGCGACGGTTCCCGCGGAACGCTCCATCGTGCCACGCGTCGAGCTCGAGGCTGGCGTTCGTGCTGCACCACGCTCCGCTGGAAGGTCCCGGCTGCACGCTCGCAGCGGTGCTCGCCGCGACGGCGCACGTGATTCCGGCGATTGAAGTCATCGATGCCCGCATCAGGTCGCTCGACCGCGCCACCGGCGCCCCCGCGCCGCGTCACCGACAGATCGCCGACAACGCCGCGAACGCGGCGGGCGTGCGTCTCGGTCGGGCGTTCGCCGACGGACCGAGGTCGATCTGCGCTGGGTCACCGGCGCTCTGTTATCCGCAACGGCAGCAGTCGAGAATCGAGGTTGTCTCCGCGGGCGTGCTCGATCATCCCGCGAACGGCATCGCCTGGCTGGCCAACAAGCTCGCGGCGTTCGACAGGCGACTCGAGCCGGAACAGACGATTCTCTCAGGGGTCGTTCATCCGTCCGGTTCCCGCGCGCTCCGGCGATGCGCTTCCTCGCCGATTTCGGTCCGCTCGGCTCATTCCCGTTGCACTTCGCCTGAGCACGTCCATGCAGACACCCGCCAACGGTTTCAGAGCACGCTGCGCGAACGCGCCGGCTGCAGTTCGGCCTGTGGGTCGGGCTCGCGAGCGCCTACGGCGCGGAAATCTGCGCCGGCGCGGGCTTCGACTGGCTCGTGCTGGACGCCGAGCACGGTCCGAACACGGTGCAGACGCTGCTCGCGCAACTGCAGGCCGTCGCGCCGTATCCGACGCACGCGGTCGTACGCGCGGTCAATGGCGATCCTGCGCACCTCAAGCAGCTGCTCGACATCGGTGCGCAGACCGTGCTCGTACCGATGGTCCGAAACGGCCGAGCAGGCGCAGGCGTCTCGTGAGCGCCAGTGCGTCATCCGCCCGAAGGCATCCGCGGCGTCGGCACCTACCTCGCGCGTGCGGCGCGCTGGGGCCGCTTACGAGGACTACCTGCAGCGTGCCAACGACGAGGTGTGCCTGCTGGTGCAGATCGAGTCCGCTGCCGCGCTCGCCGAGGTCGCGGCGATCGCACGCGTCGATGGCGTCGACGGGCTGTTGATCAGGCCGTCGGATCTGGCCCGCAACGCTCGGCCATCGCGGCCAATCGTCGCACCCCGGCGGTGCGATGAAGCCATCGACGGCGCGCTGGCGATGAGATCCTGGCGGCCGGTAAGCCGGCCGGCATCCTGACCGGCGACGAGAAGCTCGCCCGCGAGTTCGCGGCCGCGGGTCTTTCGCTTCGTCGCGGTCGGCGTCGACGCGGCCTTGCTCCGCGCGTAACCGCGACCGGCGAGCTCGCCACGCGAAGTTCGCGGCTGTCCCGCGCCGGTGAGAAGTTCGACCAGTCGCTGCCCATGGCCCTGCTGCGTGCGTGAAGCGGCCATCGCAAGGCTTCTTCCGCCCGCTGCTGCACGGTCACGGGCTCACCGACGCAGCAATGGCGCGTCATTCGCGTGCTGCAGGAGTACGGAGATCTCGAGTTCCGCACGAGCTCTCGCAGATCGCCTGCATCCAGCCGCCGAGCCTGACCGGCATCCTGACGCGACTCGAGCGCTCGTCGCTCGTCGAGCGCTCGCGCTCGGCCGTCGATCAGCGACGCCTGCACGTCATGCTCTCACCCGCAGGCAAGCGACGATTCGTGCTCGTCAGCCACGCCGCCGAGCAACAGTACGGTCCGTGATCCGAGCGCCAGCTGGGCTCAAGCGCGGCTGCGTGCGTTGATGACCGGTCTGCGCGATCTCGCGCAACTGCGCCGAGTCCGGCGGCCCGCGCGGACCAACGGCAGCGCCACCATGACTCCGCGTCAGTCGCCCCAGACCTCGCGCGCGGTTGCGACGATGAGCTCGAGCTTGCGCCACTGCTCATCGTCCGGCAGGGCGTTGCCGTGGTGCGTGCTCGAGAATCCGCATTGCGGCGACAGGCACAGGCGCTTTCGAGCGGCACGTAGGCGGCCGCCGCGTCGATGCGGCGCCTGAGCGCGTCGCTTGGTCCTCCAGCACCCCGACTTTCGTCGTCACGAGACCGAGCACCACCGTTTCCGGAGCTGGCAGCAGGCGCAGCGGCTCGAACGTGCCGGATCGCTTCACTGTCGAAATTCCATGAAGAACGCGTCGACATCCACGGCGAACATCGCCTCGGCAACCGACTCGTAACCGCCCTCGGCGACCCACGCGCTGCTTGAAGTTGCCGCGGCAGGTGTGCATCGTGACCGTCATGTCCGGCCGGGCCGGTCGGCAAGCGCTGCGTTGATCGTCGCGGCGTAGCGTCTGCGGTAATCCCGCCGGATCGTCGCCGTTCGCGGCGACAGGCCTCGCTGGACCGTTCGGGTCGCACAGGTAAGCGAACGCGACGTCGTCGAGCTGCAGGTAGCGACAGCCCGACGGCCGCGAACGCAGCGGATCGACGCGACTAGGCCGCGGCGACGTCGCTCCAGAACTCGGCGAGGTCCGGGTAGACCTCGCGCGCGATCCGTTGCGTCCGCCACGCAGGTGCAACATCGATGGCGACGGAATCGTGACCTTCGGCAGTCGCGTCGCAACCGACGCGAGAAACTCGAACGTCGCGGCCAGGATCAGACACCGAGCACCCGACCTTGCCGACGACCACGGCAATCGGTGGTTGTTCTTCCGTCGCAAATCGGGACCTGGATTGGCGACGTGGCGTGACGCCGTCGAGCTTCCGACGCAGGAAAGTCGAGGTGCCACCAGTCGACGGCAGATTCGCCATCCGTCACGGCGCGCAACCCGATCTGCTCCTGACGCCGCACGACCTCGCGCGACGGCGTCGTCCTCGATGACCCCCAGGTCTCGCGAGCGGCAGCCGACCGGCCGCGCCAGCGCGCGCGCGCTTCGGCGAGCCCGGCAGGCCGAACCAGGCTGCCGACGTGGTCGCGCGCGGAATGGCGGCTCGCCGCGCGGTCCATCGGGCGGCCGGTTGGACGATCCATTGGGCGATTCATTCGCCGGCCTGCCGCTCGAGATCGGCCAGCCGCGAGACGACGCCGCATCAGCACGCCGGCGCGATCCGTGGGGATGCTGAATTCCGCAGCGGCAACCGTCCGCGCCGGCGAGCTGCCTGCATCGCCGTGATCTGCTCGAGCGCGAACACATCCTCCTGGAAGGCCGTGAGCTGGGCGTTGATCATGCAGACTCGCCCATCTGCTGCATCCGTGCGTGCGAAGTTGCGTGCCTGTGCTGTCCAGTAGTGCGTCACATGTGCGCCGTTTCCGGAGTCACGAGCTGCGCAACCTGACCATCGGTGCGCGAGTGCGCGTCGTCGAGCGCGTCGAGATTGCGGAAGATGCCAGTGTTCGACGTGCAGTCCCGGCGCGACGTACTGCGAAGCCCGGGCTGCGCTGGCGCGCGTACGCCGGTCCAGCCGAGCGGCTGCGCGTAGATAGCCGGGAGCTCGCACTGCACGTGCGCCGCCAGACCTGCGAGCTTGTCGCCCTCGCAGTTGCATCTCGACGGGCGTCCGTGCATACTCGGGCGTGCCGAACGTGCGTGCGTGCAGGAAGCTCAGGTGCGACAGGTCGAGCAGGTTCTCGTGCATGTGCACATAGCTGCCCTTGACGTACAGGTAACCCCAGCGCACGTCCCAGTCCGGAGTCCGCGAGCCGGGGGTTGTGGCGGTCGCTCGTGCTCCGGTGGCGGCTCCATGCCCATCAGAGCCAGACGAACGGCGGCTGCTCGGACGGCGGTATAGCACGCACGCGCAAGGCGGCCGGCACGGTCTCTCTGCATCGGGATCTCGATGCATTTGCCGCCGCGTCGTAGCGCTGAGCCCGTGATAGCCGCAGACGATCGTGTCGCCGTCGACCGTGCCGTGAGAGAGCGGGAACGAGCCGGTGGCAGCAGCGGTTCTGCAGCGCCACGGCGCTGCCGTCCTGCTTGCGGAACACGACGATGCTCGTGCCGAGCACGATGCGCCCGAGCGGTGTCCGGGAGACTTCACTGGAGGGCGCGACCACGTACCAGGCGTTGCGGGATGAATGGCGTCGAGCTGTCGGCCATGTCCCCGGATCAGCCGCCGAGCCCGACAGCCGGTTCGAGCGAGCTGCCTGGCTGGTTCATCGCTGCCCCTCGTCACCGGCCGACCGCCGGAACGCGTGTGCGCAAATGTACCCCACGACAGCCCCGTTTGAGCCTCGTCACTGACATGTTCGATCTAGCGCTCCCACGCGCCCGGGTCCCCGTGCCTTGAGCCATCCGCCCGCCGAACCCCGCAACCGCGGCGCAAGACTATCCCTCTGGCACAAGGCGTCGTACGCGATCGGCGACGTCGCGGACGGTATCCAGGGGCATGATCGTCAATACGTTTCTGCTGTTCTACCTGACCAGTGCGTGCGGCATGGCCGGCTCGCTGGCGGGGCTGGCGCTCGCCATCACGCTGGTGATCGAGGCCGGCACCACGCCGCTTTTTCGGCTATCTGTCCGATCGCACCCGCACCAGGTGGGGCGCCGCCGCCACCGCGTACATGCTGTTCTGCCGCGATCCCGCTGGCGCTCTCGATCGGGCTGATCTTCTCGGTCCGGCGTTCGTCTCGCCGTGGGCTACCTTCGCGTACGTGCTCGTCGTGCTGATCGTATTGCGCGGCTCGTTCTCCGCGTTTGCACTGCCTTACGCGGCGCTGGGTGCCGAGCTCTCGCGAGACTATGCCGAACGCTCGGTCGCATGAGCTACCGCAATTTCTTCAACATCTGCGGCACGCTGCCTGCTGCTTCGCTGCTTGGCTTCGGGGTGTTTCTCGCCGGCAGCGGCCGCAGGTTCGTCAGCGCCGCCAGCTATGTGGCGTTTGGCTGGGTCTGCGCGGCGATCGTGCTGGCCTCGGTGCTCACGGCATTCGGTGGCTCATTGCACCTGCGCCATCGGCTGCACACGACAGCGTGGTCGCGCCGCAGCACCAGGCGACGCGCTCGACGAGCTGCGCGACCTGTTCGGTAACCCATCCTTCGTCGTGCTGTTTGCGACCATCCTGGTGTTCTCCAGTCGGCGCAGGGCACCATCGAGAGCCTGTCGGTACACGCACTGCGTTTCTTCTGGAACGTGACCGGCGGAGTCACGAACCGGATCTTCATCGTGCGCGTCGTCGGCATGACCTGCGCGATCCCGCTCACACAACGTGCTGCTGCTCGCACGCTTCGAGAAGCGCGACCTGCTGATCGGCGCAATCGTCATCGGCTCGCTCGTAGCGGATCACGCTGCCGTGCCTCGCCATCGCCGGGCTGTTGCCGGAACGGGGAGCCGTGCTCGACGCCGCACTCTACGCGGCGAGCTTTCGTGGAACGGCGGGCTCATCACGGTGCTGTTTATTTCGTTCAGGGCGATGGCGGCCGACGCGGCCGACGAGCATGACCTGCGTTTGCGTGCGTCGCGAGGGGCTGTATTTCGCCGGCCTGATCTTCATCGGCAGCGCGCGCTCGGCGTCGGCACGCTGCTGGGACTCGCACTCGACCTGATCGGCTTTCCGACCGATCTCGCGAGTCATCCCGAGCAGACCCTACCGGCCGACGTGGTGCGTCACCTCGGCACGTCTTCGGACCCGCCGCCGGGCTGGTGGCGCTCGCCTCGGCCGCGACGCTTCTGCCATACCGCCTGGACCGCGGGGAGCATGCGCGGATACGCGACGAGCTCGCGCAGCGCGCTGCCCGCGGCGACCTTGCCGAGGTCCGTCCCTAGGATTCGGGTGGCAGGTTCATGACGCTGGCGGCCCACTCGACCACAGGCGCCGCACGCGCGGCGAGACCATCTGGATCGCTTCGTCGTAACCCATCCAGCGGTACTCGTTGTGCTCCGGGCGTCACGCTTCGTGATTGACGGCAAGCGTGACGTTCTCGGTACTGGTGCTCGCGATGCGAAATAGACCGCGACCTTGCCACGACTGTACGGACCGGTCCGCGTCGAGGAATCGCCCCAGCGAAACTCCAGGTCCTCGATCAGCGATTCTTCCTGGACCTCGCGGACCGCGGCTGCGCGCGCTCTTCCCCGGGCTCCACCATGCCCTTGGGAAACTCCCAGTGGTTGAACGCACGCAGCAGCGGGAAGCGCCACCCGTCGCCGTCTCCGCACCACCACCACGCCGGCGGAGAGTCTCGAGTCACTTAGCGTCATCCGGCCAGTCGCAAAGGGACGCGCACCGGCTAGGCGGCCTGGACCAGCGCCTTCCACCCATGGTGCTCGGCGTACTTTCGAGCGCCACCGCACCCGGCGGCATGCACCACAGCCGCGATCCCGAGACGGCACTGCTGCAGCCTCACGGCTCAGGCCGCCCTCTGCGCACCTTGCGCTCATGCGGGAGCCACGCACGTGCCGCAGCCGATGACGGCTGAAGACCGCCAGGCGACAGCAGCTCGAAGTCCGTGCGGTCGATGCCCGGATTGCCGATCACGTTCATGCGCAACCGGGCCGGCAGCCTGCCGCGTACTCCTCGTCGTCGACGAGGTGCAGGAACCGGTAGTAGATGTTGTTCATGCCCATGATGACCGCCGCAGCGCGCACCCGCCGAGCGCTCGCTTCGTCCAGCTGACCGGCGGCCCAGCGCTCGACGCCGCGCTGGTCAACCGCTCGTTTCGCGCGGAAATCGCGGCCAGCGAGCGCGACCGACCGCAATCTGCGCGCGTCGGAAGCCCGGCGCGCCCTGCGGTGGTGCAGCACGGAGCCGAGGTTCAGGCGAGATGTCGCGCGCGTAGTCGGGCAGCGCTTCGCGCAGTTCGTCGAGCGTTCATGTCATTGCCTCCTGTCTGCTGGCGGCCCAGCTCGGGCCGCCTGCAGCGTGTCTTCGCCCTGCTGCCAGTTGCACGGGCACAGCTCGTCCGTCTGCAATGCGTCCAGCACGCGCAGTACCTCCTCCGGGCTGCGGCCGACCGACAGGTCGGTCACGTAGACGAAGCGGCACGATGCCCTGCGGATCGACGATGAACGTCGCACGCTGCGCGACACCGGCCTCCCGGATCGAGCACGCCGAGCGCCGTGACGAGCTCGCGCTTCAGGTCGGAAAGCATCGGGAACGGCAGGTTGCGCAGATCTTCGTGGCTCTTGCGCCAGGCGAGATGCACGAACTCCGAGTCCGATGCTGACACCATAGCAGCTGCGCATCACGGTCGCGGAACTGCCCGGTTCGAGCGACCGAACGCCGCAATCTCGGTCGGGCAGACGAATGTGAAGTCCTTGGGCCAGAAGAAGAAGATCTTCCAGCGCCCCGCGTCGCGCCGTCTGGTCGTACGTCCGGAAGGCCTTGTCGAGGTCGTTCGCGACCACGCCGGTCAGGGAATACTGGGAAAGGGGTTGTCCGATACGGATCATGGCATCACTCCTTGAGAGGTCCTGGGGTTGGCTTGAGTGCATGATCGTGACCTGCGAGGTATTAATCCAACTGATAGAATTGATGATAGTGATAGATATCATCTATCATCGACGTCATGAATCTCCGGGACCTCCGCTATCTGGTCGCGCTCGCTGACGAGCGGCATTTCGGCCGGGCGGCCGCTCGATCGAGCGTCAGCCAGCCAACGCCTGTCGGCGCAGATCCGCAAACTCGAGGAGTACCTGGGCGTACCGCTCGTCGAGCGCCAGCCGAAGCGTGTCTCGCTGACCCCGGCCGGCGCACGCATCGTTGAGCCGCGCCCGCCGCCTGCTGCAGGAAGCCGATGCGATCGTCGAGCTCGCCCGCACCGGATCGCGACCCGCTGTCGGGGACCCTCAAGCTCGCGCTGATACCAACCGTAGGCCCCTACCTGCTGCCGCACATCGCAGCGCACCTCAAGAGCGACCTGCCGCGGCTCAAGCTGCTGCCGTACGAGTACCAGACGGCGCCGCTGCTCGAGAAGCTGCGCGCCGGGAGCTCGATCTCGGCATCGTTGCGTTGCCCGTGCTGCCGCCCGACGGCGTCGACTCCGCTGCGCTCTACGACGAGCCGTTCCGGCTGGCCGTGCCCGCGCAGCACGAACTCGCCGGGCGCAGCGAGGCGCGGATCGAGGACCTGAATACGCGAAACCGTGCTGCTGCTCTCGAGGACGGTCACTGCCTGCGTGACCAGGCGCTCGAAGTCTGCAACCGCGCGCACGCCCAGGAATCACAGGACTACCGGGCCACGAGCCTGAAACGCTGCGACAGATGGTCGCGGCCGGGCACGGCGTGACCTTGCTGCCCGAGCTCGCGGTGAGCGGACAGCTCGCGCAGCTGCACGGGATGCAGGTCAAGACCTTCGTGAACCCCGCGCCCGCGCGTACGATCGGCGCCGTATGGCGCAAATCGAGGCACCCGCGGCACCGCTATCGACGCAATCGTCGCGTCGATTCGCGGCGCGATGCGGTCGCGCACCGGGTCGCACCAGACATGAAGGCTGCGACGCGCCTGGTTGCTGTCGTGCTCGCGCGGTCGTCGGCGGAACCGCACAGGCGGCCGACGCGGTCGTCGCCACGGCCGCCTGGGCGCGGGCCACGCCGCCCGGCGTTGCGACCGGTGCCGGCTACGTGACGCTGGCCGGCGGCATCCACGCCGATGCGTCTTGTCGCCCGCGCAGCTCGACGGCGTCGCGCGGATCGGATCCACGAATCCTCGCTCGACGGCGGCGTCGCGCCATGCGGCAGTTGCCGTCCGTGGCCATTCCCGCGCGAACCACGGTCGCGTTCTCGCCACGCCGGGTTGCACCCTGATGCTGATCGGCCTCGCGCGGCCCGCTCGTGGCGGGTGAACAGCGCACGCGTCGTGCTTTCGAGCTCGAGCGACGCCGGCAAGGTGCGCGTGGCTCTCGAGGTCGGGAAGCCACCGCCAGCGGACCGAAGCGGCGGTCCGCTGAACGTCGGCCCCGCATGAGGCCAGCCTGAGCGCGACCTCGCACCGATCCACCGACTTCCGGACCCGGAAATCGAGCAGCTGCTCGTCACCGGGGAACGACGCGAAGAAGCTCAAGGCGATGCTCGGCGACGATGCCTATCGCGAACTGAGCCGGCTCGCGCGCCGTGCAGCCGCGACACGCCCCCGTGCCCGCCGTCCGGTCTACGTCCTGCCAGGGCTGATGGGTTCACGGATCGGCACGCACGGCCGACTCCTCGACGACGTGCTCTGGGTGGATGTCGTCGAAATCGCTGCGGACGTCTCGTGCGGCTGGCGTTGCCCGCGCGCGGCTCGAAGCTCACGGCGCTGGGCGTGATGCTGCTCAATTCGCTCAAGCTCAAGCTGTCGCTGCAGATCGCAGGCTTCAACGCGAAAGTTTCACGCGTTCGACTGGCGGCTCGGCATCGACGCGCTCGCGCAGGAGCTCGTCGAGCGACTGCGCGGAGCGCGTCGAGGATGCACAGCTCGTCGGCCACAGCATGGGCGGCCTGGTGGCGCGCTCGGCCCTCGCGCTGGCGGATGGCCGGATCTCGCGAGTCGTGCAGATCGGCGCGCCCAACTTCGGCTCGTTCGCTCCCGTGCTCGCGCTGCGCGGTGTCTATCCCACCGTGCAAGCTGGCGGCGCTCGACCTCGAGGCACAGCGCCGAGGACTATGCGCGGCTGATCTCCGCAGCCTGCCATCCCTGCACGAGCTGCTGCCGTCGCCGCTCCGCGCGCCGGACCTCCGACCTGTTCGACGTCGCGAGCTGGCCCGATGACGACCTGCGCCCCGCGGCATCGATGCTCCGACAGGACACACGGCCCAGCTGCGCTGGCCGCGCGCAGACCCGAGATGCCTGCACATCGTCGGCATCCGCCAGGCACGGTCACCGCGGTGCACCGCAAACGCGACGGCTTCGAGTTTGTCGTGACACCCGACGGCGACGGCACGGTGCCGCTCTCGATGGCGGTGCTGCCGGGTAGCCAGGCGTGGACCGTGGCCGAGAAACACGGTGGGCTGCCGAACAACGGGCGCGTGATCTCCGCGGTCGTCGACCTGTTGCGCACCGGCTCGACCCAGCGCCTGCAGACGGCGACGCGCGCGCAGCGACGCGGTCGACGTGTCGTCGCGCGCACGCTCAGCGAAGCCGCGCTGCGCCGCGTGGCGCCGCAGAAGGTGCGCTGGCAGGACCTGTCCCCCGACGCGCGGCGGCGGCTGCTCGAGCCGGTCGTGTCTCCCGAGTTCCACGGCGCAGTCGCGCCCGAGACCTGCGCGGCGACGCGACGGAACCGGCTCTCGCAGGCGTCGCGCGTGCTGGAGATCCGCCTGAGCCGCCGCAGCATCGTCGATGCCGATGCGCGCGCGCTGGTGCTGGGTGTACTTCGCAACGTCGATCCCTCCGGGGGCGGCCGCCGCCGGTCGATGCGAGGCTCGGCGGCGCGATCCGCGGCTCACGCTGCGGCGCATGTTCGCCGGCCAGCTTGGCCAGGTCTTCGTGCTGCCCACGGCACGCGCCGACCTGCGCGCGCGAGTTCGTGTTGTTCGTGGGTCTCGGAGCGTTTGACGCGCTCGATACGGAAGCGCTGAGGTTCGCAGCCGACAACGCCGCACGCACGCTCGCGCGGGCGCGCGGTGCACGATGTCGCGACCGTGCTGATCGGTGCGGGGTCGGGAATTCCGATCGCGCAGGCGTTCAACGCGCAGATCGATGGTCTGCTCGCCGGCCTGCAGGCCTACGGCCGCTGACGGGCCGGTGCGCCGCGTAACCGATCTGCGAGCTCGACGCCCGCAAGTACCGCAGTCTGCGCGCTGCGGCCCATGCCTATGGTCGAAGCCACGGCGGTCCGGGGCGGCGTGCTGCGCGTGGTCGATGACACGCCGCCCGTGCGGCGTGCGCGAAGCGCAAGCGGGCGACGGCAGTCACGCGCATCGGACCCCGCGTACCTGCTCGTCACTGCGGTCGAGCAGGGTCGCGATCACGTCGACTACCGCACGTCGTTGCTGACGGCGGGTGCGAAGGCCAGCGTCCTGAGCGGTCGTCGCGACGTCGCGCAGTCAGGAGTTGAGCGCATTGCTCGAGCCGGTCAGCGAAGCCGCGCCGTCTCCACCCGAGCTCGCAATGCTGGGGCAGCGACCGACGCGCTCTGTTCGTCGCACCGCTCGGTGCGCGAGGGTCTCGCGGACGTAAGCGCACGCGCGCTCGTGGTCGTGCACGACCGCGAAGCCTCGCAGAGTGCCGTGGGAGCTGCTGCATGACGGTCGGGATTTCCGGCGCTCGGCCGGGCTTGAGCCGACGCTACGCGAGCGAGACGCTGACTCCAGCGCGCTGGCGGGCGCGAGCGAGCGGTGGACCGCCGCGCCGCGTCCTCATCGTCGCCGATCCCACGGAGGACCTGCCGAGCGCCCGCGAGGAAGGAGCAGCGTTGCGGTGTCGTTGCTGCACGCCGCCGGCGTACAGGTGCGCCTCCTGCTCGGTGGAAGAAGCGACGCGCAGCCGGATCCTGCGCGAGCTGGCGGCCGGCCGCTCGACGCGCTGCACTTTGCTGGTGGCATGCATACTTCGTGAGCTCGAATCCTGCACACGGCGGTCTCGTCTCTGCGCGAACGACGAGGTCCTGCGCGGGTCCGATCTGGACGGGCAGGGCGACTCTTCCGGCGCTGGTGTTCTTCAACGCGTGCGAGGCCGCGCGCGTGAGGCGACGCGCCCGCGCCCGTTCTCGTCTCTCTGCGCCTGCGGTCCCGCCCGATCAGCATCGCCGAGGCATTCTCGCCGGTGGCGTCGCCAACTTCATCGGCACTCCGGCCTGTTGGCGACGCGCGGCCGCCAGCCTGTTCGCGACCAGTTTCATACGCACCTGGTGCGCGGCGATGACCTGGGAGCGGCCATTCTCGCGTCGCGCCGCCTGCTGCATGGGCGCGAGCTGGCCGACTGGGCCGACTACGTGCATTACGGAAGCCCCGCTTGTGCCACTTGCGTCACGAAACGATCCTCCATGACGCGCGATGAACCGCGACGACGGTCACGACTTAATGCAGTTGGCTTCTCGGACAATGCCCGGCAATGATGCCTGCACCGTTTGGAACGCGTGCGGGCGTCGTATACCACCGGATCAAAACTGAGAACCCAATGAAGAATCGTATTGTTGCCGTCAGGCCGTCGCTCTCGTGGCCGTGTCCGCCACGGCGGGCGCAGTCACCACCAACTCGAATTTCAACGTCACCGCTACCGTTGCGAAGAACTGCCTCGTGAGCAGCGGTGACATCGCATTCGGCACGTACACGCCGACCACACCGGCGCTTTGACATGCTCCTCGACCGTGGCCGTCCGGTGCACGGCAGGTACGGGATTCACCGCTGCACTGAGCGCCGGTCAGAGGCGAGCTACGCACCGCGCAAGCTCAAGGACGCCGGCAACAACAAGCTCGAATACAACCTCTACACGGCGAATACCTATACGACGGTCTGGGTGACGCCAGCGGTGCAACCGCCACGCAGGTCCGGTACGGGCGCGGGCATGGGCGTCCCGCAGGCGGCAGAGCCCTGACGGTCTACGGCCAGTTGCCGGACAACGCGGCGAACCAGGTTGCTCCGCCGAGCGCGACCTACACCGACAACATCATCATCGCGGCTCACCCACTGACCCGATGGGCTCATTACGCCCACTGCGCCTGCAGCGGCGGCCTCGATCGCAGCGGTGACGTTGCCGATCGAGGCCGCGGTTGCGCTCGCCCAACGCCTCGCCGGTCAGGGTCGAGATGTCGGCCGCTGGACCGGACGCAGGCGTTGACGGTCAGAATGAGGGCGGCGAGCCATCGGTCGTGCAGGTGCAGATACTCGCGTGGAGCCAGATTCCGGGCAGGACATCCGCAGCCGACCACCGATCTGCTCGTGTCACCACCGGTGTTTACCGTGCAGCCGGGACAGTCGCAGCTCGTGCGCATCGCGTTGCGCAGCACGCCAGACCCCGCACGACAGCTGAGTTACCGCGCGATCCTGCAGGAAGTTCCCGGCCCCGCTAAGCCGATGGACCGTCGCTGCAGGTCGCACTGAAAATCAGCCTGCCGATTTTCGTCGAACCCCGTCGAGACGGCGCCGCAGCTCGACTGGAAGGCACAGGTCAACCCCGACGGCAAGCTGCTGCTGTCCGCACACAACCGCGCAATGGTCACATCCAGCTGGCGGACTTCAAGCTCAGCGCGGGGCAGGCGGTGCCGAGCTCGTGAGCCAGCAGCAGGTCAGCTACATCCTGCCGGGACAGACCCGGACGTGACGCTGCAGCCGAATGCCGACCTGACACGCCGGTCGGCAGCTACAGCGCTGGCCGGACAGCGTTCCGGACGCAGGCGATCTCGCCACGGAGATCGAGGTCACCGCGGTGAGCTTGTGCCGATCGCGCGCCTGCTGCTGATCGCGAGTCTCCTGGCGGCAACCTCTCCGAGTGACGTGCTGGCCGCCATCTATAGCGAGGCCGTCGTCGAAGTTGCATTGAACGGTCAGGCGGACGCCCAGTCGTTCATCGTGCGTCGCTCGGATGACGGCCATCTGTTGCTGCGCGAGGACGACCTCACGACGTTACGGCTGCGTCCTGGCGTCGCGGCCGCGGTGGAAATCCAGGGTATCCGCTACATCGATCTCGCGACCGATCCCCGGTTTCAGCTCGCCATCGACGAAGCGGCGCAGCGTGCGACGATTACGGCCGCGCCGGAAATGTTCATTCCGACGCAACGCCACTCCGTCGCCTCGACATTGCCGGATGTGTCGCCGGCGGCTCCCCGGCGGATTCCTGAACTATGATTTCTCCGCGACGCAGGACGATCCGCAGCCGCAACGTCGGCGCCTTTCTCTCGAGACGAGGCTTCTTCAACCGCCACGGTGTGCTGACAGCCTCGGCGCGCTCGTGAATGACGAGGACGGCGACGGACGCGCTGCGCGGCTGGACACCACCTGGTCACGCGACATGCCCGAGCGGCTCGCCACGCTGCAGATCGGCGATGCGATCACGCAGGCGGGGTCCTGGGGCCACGCGGTGCGCTTCGCCGGCGTTAAGTTCGGCACGAACTTCCTCACGCAGCCAACGCTGATCACGACGCCTTTGCTGACCGCGAGCGGTTCGGCCGTGGTGCCCTCGACCGTGGACGTATTCGTGAACGGTCGACAGGTCGCGAGCGAGGCGGTGCCGCCCGGACCCTTTACGCTCGATCGCCTGCCGGCCATCACCGGCGCCGGCGAAATGCAGGTCGTCGTTACGGATGCGCTGGGCCGGCAGCAAGTGCTGACGCAACCGTACTACTCCGGGAACAGGCTGCTGCGCAGGGACTCGATTCGTACTCGTTCGAGGCCGGCAGCCTGCGCGAATCGTTTGGCAGCCCGGAAGACCGGTATGCAGGCTGGATTGCCTCGGCATCCTGGCGCCGCGGCTGGACAGACCGACCTCACACTCGGCGCGCATGGCGAATCTTCGAACGACGGCCTGAGCGCCGTCGGGGTCAGATGCGGCGAAGCGGTTCGGTGCCGTCGGGATCGGCACGACCACCCTGGCCATGGGCGGCAACCCCGAGGGCTGGGGCTGGCTGGCCGGCGTCGGGTTCGAGCGGAACGGCCCGAAGCTCAGCCTCTACCTCAACGGCCAGCTGGCATCCGAGCTTTCGCAGGGTCGGTGATTCAGACGAGCTCAATCGAATGCGCTCCCGGGTGTTCAGCGCGGTGGGGATCAATCTGCTGCAACGCGGGTCGCTGACGCTGGCCGCGGCGCGCCAGAGCTACTGGAACGCAGAGGCACTCGACACGCTCGGCGTCACGTACTCGTTGTCGATCGGGCGCTGGGGTTATCTGAGTCTCAGCGGCTCGCAGAGTCGCGCCAGCGAGACGAGCTCGGAATGGTTCCTGAACTGGATGCTTCCCTGAAACGCAACCGCAACGTCAACGTGAGTCTCGAGCACTCGCCAAATACGTCTGGCGAGGATTTCGAGGCGATCGCGTCCGTGCAGCAGGCGCTGCCCGTCGGCTCCGGCGTCGGCTATACGTTGAGCGGGTCGACCACCGGGAATTACCGCGCTGAGGCGGAGCTGCAGGGTCGCGTAGGGCTCGTGGGCGCCGAGGTCGCGCGTCCGCGATGGTAGCGATGGCTGGCGGCTGGGCGCCATCGGCGGCGTCGCAGTCACAGGCGCCGGGATCATGCCGAGCCGCAGGCTCAACGAGAAGCTTCGCGGTCGTCAAGGTCGCCGACTATCCCGGTCTCACGGTCATGCTCGACCATCAGCCGATCAGGACGACCGACGAGCATGGCCGGGTGCTGATCGACCGCGTGCGCGCATACGAACTCAACCAGGTGAGCCTCGATCCCCGCGAGATCCCGTTCGATGCCGAACTGCAGACCGCGACGATGACCGTTACGCCGGCCTGGCGCAGCGGCCCGGTCGTCGCGTTCCCGATCGAGCGTGTGCGCGCGGCGACGTTGCGGCTGGTGCTCGAGGACGGTCGTCGCGGTGCCGCCGGGAGCGCTCGTGCGGATCGGGGCGCGGTCGTTTCAGTCGCGCTCGACGGCTTCACGTACGTCAGCGGCCTCGGCCGAGCCGGTCACCGCGCGCGCGCAGTGGCCGCATGCACAGTGCGAATTCGAGCTGGACGCCGTATCGTCGGGCGGCGAAGTCGCGGCGCTGGGTGACGTCGTCTGCCGCAAGCCGCGGCCTTGAAGGGTGAGTTCGAGCGAGTCGTGAGCGTGCATCGGCGTGTGTCTGCAGCGGGCGTTCGGCAGGTTCGAGCCGTGCTGGCAGCATTGTTGCTCGCGCCCTGTGTTGCGCCCGCCGCCGACTGCACCGCTTCCGCAACGAGCCGTCGGCTTTGGCGTCTACGACGCGGCCATTGCCACGCCGGACGATTCGACCGGCTCGCTGACGGTCTCGTGCACGTACACGGGGGCGGTACGCGGGACGTCCCCTACGTCGTGACGCTGGGCTCAGCCAACAGCCCATCCCCGGCCACGCGGTGGCTGGCGACCGGTTCGTTTCGGCTCTACTACAACCTCTACCGCAATGCGGCGCGAACCGAGATCTGGGGTGACGGTACGGCTGGCAGCTTCGTCGTCAGCGGCACGCTGCGTCCGGGGCCGGGCGTCGGCAACAACACACGGATCGGATACCTACACCGTTTATGGGCGCGTGCCAGCCCAGCAGGACGCCGGGGTTGGGAACTATGCGACACGATCTTCGTCACGCTGACGTTCTGACGCCGCGACCAAAGCGACCGTCGTTACAGCGGCGAGACCGCGAATTCCACCGGCCAGGCATACGTGCCCTCCGGCGTGCCGGCGCGCAGCCGAAAGTCAGAGTCAGGAGACGTCGTCGATGGCCGCACCTCGGACTCGGCCGTACGATCGCGCCGCCGTCCTCGGGCAAATCCGCTGGCGTGCCCGCACCCCGCGACCTGCACCGAGCTCGAACCAGGCCGCGCGCGGCCAGAGCAGTCAGGACGTAGCCATCCGACGGCGTTCGATACGACCCTGCAGCGTCGCCCGTGCGGTGACATAACCGCGTGCCGCATCTCGCGGCGGTGATGGTCACGACGGACGGCTGCTGCAGCTGCTCGATGCGTGTCACGGCCGCCACCCGCGCGAGTGACCGCCAGCTGCGACCGCGCCAGCGGTCCGGCGCCTGCGCTGGGCAGCGGCAGTCCGGCGACCAGAGCCACCCAGACCGCGTAATGCCGTTGGCGAAGCCACCCGTCCAACCACGTCCCCTCGCGCCCCCGGTCTGCCGCAGGTGTCTCCCTTGCTCACAGACGCGGGCGCCTTTGCCGCAGAGCTTGCAAGAGCTGCGCCACGGGCTGCTCAGCCCCGCCGAACAGGCACTTGCAGCGCGGTTGGGCGCGGGTGGCGGGCGGCAGTTGCAAATTCCTCCGACGCTGCGTGGAGAGGCCGGAACCGCTGCGCCACCTCACACATTCAGCCGTTGCGCGCCCGTGCAGAACGGCTAAAGTCGCACCCCTGCCAAAGGATCGAGCGTCAGCCTTGCAACCGACCGACACCACGAACCCGGACTATTTTCACCGGGTCGTAGACTGCCAGTGGGCCTGTCCGGCCCACACCGACGTCCCCGAATACATCCGCCTGATCGCGCTGGGCGAGTTCTCGGACGCGTACATGGTGAACCGGGAATCGAACGTGTTCCCGGGCATCCTCGGGCGCGTCTGCGACCGGCCCTGCGAGCCAGCCTGCCGGCGCGGCCGCGTCGAGAGACAAGCCGGTGGCGATCTGCCGGCTCAAGCGTGTCGCAGCGGACCACCAAGGATTCCATCGTCGACCGCCTGCCGACGATCCCGCGGCAGAAGAACGGCAAGCGCATCGCGTGCATCGGCGCGGGTCCGGCGTCGCTCACGGTCGCCAACGACCTGCTGCCGCTCGGCTACGAAGTCGTGATCTTCGAGCAATGGGAGATGCCGGGCGGTCTCATGCGCACGAACATCCCGGCCTTCCGTCTGCCCGAGACCGTGCTCGCCGAAGAGATCGGCTACATCGTCGACATGGGCGCCGAGATCCGTTACGGCGCGCGCATCAGAGAGCCTCAGGAAGCTCATCGACACCGGCGGTTTCGACGCAGTGTTCATCGGCAGCGGCGCGCCAAAGGGCAAGGAGCTCAAGCTGCCGGGCCGCGAGGCCGGCGCTGCCAACATCCATATCGGCATCCAGTGGCTCGAGTCGATCGCGTTCAAGCATCTCGACAAGATCGGCGACCGCGTGCTGATCATCGGCGTGGGCAACACGGCGATGGACTGCTGCCGCGAGCTCTTTGCGTCTCGGCGCGAGCAGCGTCAAGGTCATGGCGCGCAAGCCGCGTCAGTTCTTCAAGGCGTCGGACTGGGAGCTCGAGGACGCGGAGTCCGAGGACGTCGAGATCGTGGTCAACCGTTCGCCGAAGGAGTTCGTCGTCGAGAACGGCAAGCTCGTCGGCATGCGGTTCGACCGTATGGAGTACGACTTCGACGCGCACGGCCGCATCACCGCCGAACGCATCGTCGGCGAGGAATTCCTGCCGGCCGATGATGTCGTGCTCGCGATCGGCCAGGAGAATGCGTTTCCGTGGATCGAGAACGATCTCGGTCTCGAGTTCGACAAGTGGCACGTCCGGTCGTCGACAAGACGACGTACCAGTCGACGCGGCCCGATGTGTTCTTCGGCGGCGATGCCGCCTTCGGCCCGAAGAACATCATCTGGGCCGTCGAGCACGGCCACCAGGCCGCGATCTCGATGCACAATTTCGTCATGGGTCAGCCGGTCGCGAACCGTCTGCCGCCGACGATGAACCTGTCGAGCCGCAAGATGGGGCTGCACGAGTGGTCGTACAAGAACGAGTACAACCCCGTGGAGCGCCGGCTCGTGCCGCACGTGAGCCTCAGGGAGCGCTTCAAGAAGCTCAGCATCGAGGTCGAGCTCGGCTTCGATGCCGAGCAGGCGGCGGACGAGGTCGAGCGTTGCCTCAACTGCGACGTGCAGACGGTGTTCGAGACGAAGCTCTGCATCGAGTGCGACGCCTGCATCGACATCTGCCCGACCGACTGTCTGACCATCACCGAGAACGGCGAGGAAGCGGAGCTTGCGACGCGGCTCAAGGCGCCGCGCCACAATCCGCAACCAGCCGCTCTACGTGTCCGCAGCGCTGAAACAGACCGGCCGCGTGATGGTCAAAGACGAGGACCTCTGCGTGCACTGCGGTCTCTGCGCCGAGCGCTGTCCGACGGCGGCCTGGGACATGCAGAAGTCGACAATCAACATCCAGTACGCCACCGATCACACATGGCCAAGCCCGCAAAAGCTCAAGACCGCGTAAACGACTTCGTCGTCAAGATCGCCAACGTGAACGGCACCGGCTCGGCCAGTGCCAACGCGCTGATCATGAAGGCGATCTTCCGCATGGGCGTGCCCGTGATGGGCAAGAACTATTTCCCGTCAACATCCAGGGCCTGCCGACCTGGTACGAGATCCGCGTAACGAAGGACGGCTACGTCGCGCGCTCCGGCCGCGTCGACCTCATGGTCGCGATGAATGCCGAGACGTACCAGAAGGACGTCCGCGACGTGAGTCCCGGCGGCTACCTGATCTACGACTCGACCTGGCCGCGCTCGTCGGTGCTCGCGCGCGAGGACATCACGATCATCGGCATCCCGCTCGCGAGACTCTGCAACGAGAACTTCGTCGGCGTACGCAACCGCATCCTGATGAAGAACATCGTCTACCGGGTTCGCTCGCGGCGCTGTTCGACGTCGAAGTCGAAATGATCCGCCAGCTGCTCGCGGAGACCTACGCGAAGAAGCCGGCGCTCGTCGATGCGAACATGAAGGCCGTGCAACTCGGCTACGACTACGCCAGGGCGAATTTCGCGTGCCCGCTGCCGTTGCGCATCGAGCGCATGGACAGGGCTGCGGGTCACATCCTGATCGACGGCAATACGGCCGCCGGGCTCGGTGCGGTCTATGCCGGTGCGACGGTCGGCGCCTGGTATCCGATCACGCCGTCGACGTCGCGTGATGGACGGCTTCAAGAGCTTCTGCGCAAAGCTGCGCGTCGACCCTGGAAACCGGCACGCAACAACTACGCCGTGATCCAGGCCGAGGACGAGCTGTCCGCGATCGGCATGGTGCTCGGCGCATCGTGGAACGGTGCCCGCGCGTTCACGCCGACGAGCGGTCCGGGCATCTCGCTGATGAACGAGTTCATCGGCCTCGCGTATTACGCCGAGATCCCGGCGGTGATTTTCGACATCCAGCGCGTCGGTCCGTCAACCGGCATGCCGACGCGCACGCAGCAGGCGGACGTGATGTTCTGCGCCTACGCATCCCACGGCGACACGCGGCACGTGCTGCTTGTTCCCCGCGGATCCCGAGGAGTGCTTCTACCTCACGGTGCAGGCCTTCGATCTCGCCGACCGGCTGCAGACGCCCGTGTTCGTGCTGCTCGGATCTCGACATCGGCATGAACGACTGGATGTGTCCCGAGCTCAAGTGGGACGACGGCTATCGACCCGACCGCGGCAAGATCCTGTCCGCCGACGAAATCGACAAGCTCACGAAGTTCCACCGCTACCTCGACAGGGACGACGACGGTATCCCGTACCGCACGTTGCCGGGCGTGAGCCCGAAGGCCGCGTACTTCACGCGCGGCTCGGGTCACAACCAGTACGGCGGCTACACCGAGGATTCCGCCGAGTACCGGAGTCGTGCTCGACCGCCTCAAGCGCAAGTTCATGCGTGCCGCAACGCTGGTGCCCGCGCCGGTCGTCGAGGGCAGCGGCCAGAACGGGGTCGGGCTGATCGCATTCGGCAGCGAGTCATGGCGCCACGCGCGAAGCGATGGACATCCTCGAGAAGCGCGGCATCACCGTCGACTACCTGCGCATCCGCTCGTTCCCGTTCACGAAGGAAGTCGAAGCGTTCCTGGCGTCGCACTCGAAGATCTTCGTGATCGAGCAGAACCGTGACGCGCAGATGCGCTCGCTGCTCACGCTCGAGACGGCCGTCGAGAAAGCGAAGCTCTCGTCGATCCTGCATTACAGCGGTCTGCCGATCTCCTCGAGCGTGATCGTCGACGGGGTCGCTGCCGAGATCGGCGAGGGACGCAAGCCCTCCGTGTCCGCCGTGCCGGGTCGCAAATAGGTTTCTCACCATGTCGTTCATCAACAGAGCCGAAAGTCCGCCACCCCGACCTGCCGAAGAACGAGCTCGGGCTCACCCGCCGCGACTACGAGGGCGGCATGTCGACGCTCTGCGCCGGCTGCGGCCACGACTCGATCACCGGCGTCGATCATCGAGGCGCTGTGGCGAGCTCAGCATCCGGCCCGCAGCAGCGTCGTCAAGCTGTCCGGCATCGGCTGCTCGTCGAAGACGACCGGCGTACTTCCTGCGAGCGGCGCACGGCTTCAACGGCGTGCACGGCCGCATGCCGTCGGTGGCCGACGGGCGCCAACGCCGCGAACAGCGAACCTGCATTACATCGGCGTGTCGGGCGACGGCGATTCGCTCTCGATCGGCTTCGGCCAGTTCGCGCACGCGATCCGCCGCAACGTCAACATGCTCTACATCTGCGAGAACAACGGCGTCTACGGTCTGACCAAGGGGCAGTTCTCGGCGTCAGCCGATGTCGGCAGCAAGACGCAAGAAGGGCGAGGAGAATCATGCAGGCGCCGGTCGATCCGGTGCTCGCCGCGCTGTCGCTCGGCGGCTCGTTCATCGCGCGCAGTTTCTCGGGCGACGAGCGCAGCTCGTGCCGCTGATCAAGGCCGGGCTCATGCACAACGGCTTCGCGCTGATCGACGTGATCTCGCCGTGCGTGACCTTCAACGATCACGAGGGCTCGACCAAGAGCTACGCCTTCACGCGCGAGCACTACGTCGAGGCGGTGGCCGCCGACTGCATCGCGCCGCAGCGCGAGATCAGCGTGAGCTATGGCGAAGGTGAATCGGTCCCGCGTCGAGATGCACGACGGCAGCCGCATCGTGCTGCGCAAGCTCGACAAGGACTACGACCCGACGCACCGCGGCAAGGCGTTCAATTACCTGCGCGCGAAGCTGCGCGAGGGCAAGCACGTCACCGGGCTGATCTACGTGGCGTCGGGCGGGCCGGACATGCACGCCATGGCCGAAACCAGCGAGCAGCCGCTGAACGCGATTCCGTACGAGAAGATGCACCCTGGGCGCCGCGGGGCTCGCAAAGGTCCTCAAGCGCTACGGCTGACCGGCGCGGGCGCCCCCGTCGGCGCTGGCGCAGGCGCGACGACGGTCACCTGGTTTGGCTCGATCGGTCTGCGGCCACTGGCCCGCGGCCTCGTCCACGGCTTACAGTGACGCGCGTGCGGGCATTCCCGCGCGCACTGGATCCGCGTCCGGTGACTCGCAAGACCGGTGATCACCCCGTGATCGGCAAATCACTTGCACTTCTGCTCCTGCTGCTCGCAGTCGACCGCGTGCCCGCGGCCACCGTCTACAGTGGCACGACGACAGCGGCACGTTGCATCTTTCGAGCGACAAGCCGCCCGCGGGTGTCGCATTCGAGCACTGGAGGTCGCCTCGATCGCGAGTCATGCGCAACCCGCCACCCGCAGTGGCGAGACCGCGACGACACCCGCCTCCGCCGCGCAGGTTGCCGAGCGTGCCGACGTGCTCTCGGGACTCAGGAACCGGGAATGCGTGGTCGCACTCGAATCGCTGGACCGCAAGACGAGCGCCACGGGAACCGACGAACGCGGGCGAGATTCGCCGCCTGCAGGGAGACGGTCGAGGCAAACTGCAGCCGCGAGCCGAGCCGCCGGCAGCAGCAGGAAACGATGGCCGCGAAGCTGCGTGTCGCGAATGGACCGGAGTGCGTCGACGCGCGCAACCAGCTTGGCACGATGCTCGAGCCGGGTGCGAAGATCGCGCGCGAGCAGTTGCGCGCACAGCAGACCTTCGTCGATGAGCATTGCGTGCCTCCCGTGCGGTGAGCAACTTGCCGGGCGGCACGGAACCGTGGCTCGCCATCGTCAACCCTGCCTCGGGTAACTCGAGTCGTCGCGCCCACTGGCGCGCCATCCGAGCAGGCACTGCGGGCATCCAATCTGCGGCTGGACACCGTCGAGACGAGCGGCCCGCGTCACGGCGCGTCGAGATCGCGCGTGATGCCGTCGTCTCCGGCCGTCGTCGCATTCTGATCGCCGGTGGCGACGGTTCGGCCCACGAGGTCGTCAATGGCGTCATGCAGAGCGGAGCGCTCGCCCATGAGGTTACGTTGGCGCTCGCGCCGCTCGGCACCGGTAACGACTGGGCACGCAGCCTGGGCGTCAGCGGCGAACCGCGCGCGGTTGCGGCGTTGCTGCGATCTGGACGCAGCGTCGCGCAACGACGTGGGCAGCATCGAGTTCGCGGCGGCATCGGGGACACCGCCGTGCTGGTTCATCAACGTCGCTGGCGCGGGGTACGACGCGTTCGTGTTGTCACGGCTGCCGCTGCAGACGCCGTCACGATCTCGTACCTGCGCGGCGCGATCAGCGGCCTGCCGCAGTATCGGCCACCCCGCTTCCTGATCCGCACCGCCGCTCGCGCGTTCGACAGAGCGACTCTGGGTCGCGTTCGTCGCCAACGGTCGCTTTGCGGCAATGGCATGCACGTTGCGCCGTATGCCAGGACCGACGACGGGCGGCTCGACGTCGTCGCCATTGCAGCGCTGCACCCGGCGCGCGTGCTCGCCAGGTTGCCGAAGCTCTATCGCGGAACGATTGCCGCCGATCCTGCGGTCCGGTCGTTCACGACCGATCGGTTGCACATCGACGCGACACCGGCGGCGCCGTGCAGGCGGCGGCCAGCTTTCGGCAGCCACGCCGGTTCGGTTCGGCATCATCCAGGCCCTGCGCGTGCTGATTCCCGCCGAACGCCGGACCCATGAGACGCGCGAGGCGGGTCCGGATCGGGCATCGTCATGCGCGCTGAGACCCGGGTCGTCCGCTGACGACGTATGAGGCCTGCACGCGCGCCCGAGCCTGCGCCGCCTGACGTCGTCGAGTGCGACCAGGTCGGCCTCGTAGTCGCTCACGGGTGATGTCGAGGCGCAGATACCCTCGATGACTGCCGTCGAGCAATAACAGCGATGGATTCTCGCTGCGGCGTTCGTCGAGCGCCTTCTGCGCCACCGGCTGCGAGGTGATCGACGTCGTCGTGAACTCGCTCGCTACGACCGGCGACTTTGCGTCGTTGGCCACGCGGTTGAGGTTCGCAACTGAGAAACGCATGGATATCGCCGCTCAGGACGACCGGATTGCGGACGCCACTCGACTCGATCCGAGGCCAGCCAGCGGTCCCTGGCGATCCGGATAGCCGTTCCAGCCGTCTGTCAGAAGCGCTCGCCGGCTCCGGTCAACTCGTCGATGTATGCCATGACCGTGCCCTGCGCAGCAGATTCCATTGTCGCTTCGCTGTGCGCGAGCCGTGCGGCGAGCCATTCCTCCTGCCGCGGGCCGAGCTTCGTGCGCGCGCCGGCGAAGTGAGCTCGGCACAATCACGCTGACGCGATTCGCACCGCGCTTTCCCAGGCGGGACAAGCCTGCGCGCCGCGGTATTGGCGCTCATCCAGCATCAGAGCAGGTCACGAGCGGACCAGAAGCTGCGCTCCGTGTACAGACGCAGATACGGTCCAAATGGCGTCATGCGGCTCGGCAGCGGCACGTGGTTGCTCGATAGTAGGCGCGGTACGCACTGGCGCCGTCGTGCCAGAAACTCCGGGCTCGTCGTTTTCCTCGGACGTGTCGTCCGCGTAGTCGTTGTCGACCTCGTGATCGTCCCATGTGACGAACCACTGGGTATGCCGCGTGCGGCTTGCAGGTCCGGATCGCTGCGATAGAGCGCGGGCGTCGCGCGCGATAGTCCTCCAGCGAATAGCACTCCGGCGATCCGTGACTGCGCACGAGATCTTTCCCCAGGTCAGCTTCATGGATGCCAGTCACCCACGTGCGGGATCAGATCGAGCTCGTCGTCGAGCATGTGCCGGTACGCCGAGTAATAGCCAGTGCTCGTATTGCTGGCACGACGCGACGGCGACGCGCAATCGCTGGAGGTCCACATACCGGCGGCGCAGCCCGTCGTCACGCGGCCAACGGGACTGCCGTTGCCCGCCGGCAGTGAAGCGGTACCAGTATGCGCGGCCCGGCTCGAGACCGTCCGGCTCGACGTGGACCACTGTGGGCCCACTCCGGGGATGCGTACGCGACACCGTGCCGTGCAAAGTGCTCGCGCCGTAAGCGAGCTCCCACGACACCGGCAGCAACAACGGCAGGAACACCGCCTCCCGGTCGCTCCGGGCTGGGTTGTGATTCTGGTCCACAACATCGCACGAGTTGCTCGTTGGATAGCCGGACGCAACCCCGAGCCTGGGCTGCGGGTCGCTCGCAAAAGCGAATCGAGGTCCTCCGCGCGCAACAACCGGGCGGGTAGTGTCGAGCGCGAACGCGGCACTCAGCACGCTCTCCAGCAGCTGACGACGTACGACCAGGTCGAAGGACTCCTGCGCATGCTGGAGCACCGCTCAGTGATGGCGCAATGGTCAGGACACGTCAGTGACGACCGCGCGTTGCAGGCCCGGCAGCACCGGGATCCCCGCGCGCTGGCGCCGATTGCGACAGGATTCACGCCGCCGTCAACGGACCGTCGCCGCCCGGCAATGATTCGCGTGCAGAGCCTCTGCGTCGCGCCATGGAGGCGCGACGAGGAGTCATCATGGAAATCGCTGCGGCAGTCTTCTTTGCATCCTATGTGTTCGTATTCGTCGAGGCGCTGGACGATCGCCGGCCGCCGCGCACACGATCATCGAGAACCCCGGGGTAGAGGCGATCGAGCACTTCGATCGTGACCGCAGCGACCGCCGCCGCGCTCCTCACGGATGTCGTGCGGTCGCTGTGGGACCTCCGTCGGCCCCGGGCGCGTAGCGCGCGTGCTGCCAGCGCGCTGTGGCACGCGTATCCCTCGCGACGGCCTCCCGCGACGACCTCGCGCCACTGTGGCGGAAACTCGCTGTCGACGTAGTCGCCACGGCCGCGCCCGAAGTGCGCGACGGCCAGGTGGCAGATCGCGGCCTGTACATCCGGGCGTTCAGAAACTCGCTCGACCAGCGCACAGGCTGCCGTCGGTACCGCGCGAGGTGTTGTAGCGCCCGCGCGAGTCCGCGCGAGCCGGCCGCACCGGAGCAGGCCGCCGAGCAACGCCCCGCCGCCGAGGCGTCAGGCCACCTGCGGACAGGTCCGGCCGCGAGTCACGCCCAGCGCACCCGTGATCGCCGCACCGACGATGCTGGCCTTGCCGGGGTCGATCGCGAGGTCGAGTTCGTAGTGACTTCGCAACCGCTCGAGCACCTCGGATGACGCCCGTCCGGCAAGACCGTGCAACGCGATCAGTTCCCCGGTCGACTCGACCACCCGCTGGTCGAGCCGTTCCGCGAGGCCGTGCCATCGCCCGTCGCGCGGGCACATCCACGGCGCCGCCTTCGCGCGTGAGACCGCGCAAGCCAGCTGCGCACCGTCGCGCCGACCGTCGACGGCGGCGCGGGTTCCTGGTCAAGCGCGGTGTCCGCCAGCTGGCGGGCCAGCAACCTCGACCGGAGGCCGCGAACACCTGCTGATTGCGCAGCTGCCATGCATCGACGAGGGCGCAGGCAGCCCTCGCGATCCGGACTCGGGCACCGAGCCCGGCGACGCGGTCCAGCAGCGCGCGCTCGTGCACCCAGCAGCGAGCGAACGCGTCGAAGGCGCGAAGCACGTCGCGGACGAGCGCCTGCGTCTGCAGTCGCTGCCGCCAGCTCGCGAGATCCGCTGCCTCGCGCGTCGCATCGGGCGGCCCGAGCTGGTTCAGCGAGGCACGATCACCGGCTCGTCGATCCAGCTCAGGATGCGCATCTCCGGCTCGACGTAGGCTGTCGCGGCGGCATCCTCGGACGCGTTGACGAGGTACAGCACGACGTGCGCGTGGTCGCGAACGTTGCGCACGGCCTGCTGGCTGCTGAAGAAGGCGCGGTCGGCAAAGCGATCCCAGACCTGGGACAGCAGCCAGCCGAGCGGATTCGAGTTCTGCTCGAGCCGGCGCGCAGACTTGCACGCTGTCGCCGAAACCGGGCGTGTCCCAGAGCTCAGAACGATCGTCCTGCGTCGTCTCGAGGAGCCCATAGCATTCGGCCTGCAGGGTAACGTGCGAGAGGTCGCGGACCTCGCCCACGTCGCGGCGCAGGAGCGTCCGGGCCAGCGTGGTTCCTGCCGACGTTCGTATGCGAGATCAGGCTCAGCGCGACGTGCGTCATGCGGGCGTCTGGGTGCGCCCGGCCTGCACTCCGCCCAGGTCGACGAACCACGCCTCGAGCCCGTAGCCCGCGACGAAGTCTCGCCACAGCGACCGTCGCTCCTCGAGCCGGTGCGCCAGCGTGCGGTCCTGGGAGAAGCGCGCCGCGAAGCCGGATTCGTCGGATGGCGATGATCAGCACCGGCGCGGTGCGCGACCGCTCGTGTGCTCGCGGACTGCCTTGAGCGCGGCCCCATGGTTCTCGGCTTCAGGCGTGGCCGCGAGGCTCAGCAGGCAGGACGCTGGCATCAGGCGGGCGCCATCGGCCACGGCGGGGCGACCGGCGGCATGGTCTTCGCCGCCGTAGTCGATGGTCTGGCGGGGCTCGAGGGCGACGTTGCCACCGAACCGCGCGTCGAGCTCGCGACCGAGCACCAGCGAGCTTCCCGGCATCGAGCTTGCACGCATAAGGCACGACCTGGATCGTGTAGGCCGTGGTGCCACGCACTGTCGCGCCCAGCACACGACGCGCATAGGCGGACATTTCGGCGGACCACGGTGCATGCCGCAGCCGCCACTCCTGCAGGCCCGCGGCCACCGCGAGCAATGCGCGCGGCACGACGATGTACAGCATGAGAGACGCGGCAATGAGGTGAATCCAGGGCGCGCGCGTCGACACCTTTGCGCCGGGCGCTCCAGCGCAGCGCGCCGACCTCGGCCGCCGTGGCCGGCAGCGCGAAGCCGCGTCACCTGCGCGGGCAGCGCGTAGACGATGTCGATCACCCGCCGCACGCTGCTCGGTGGTCAGAAACGTGCTGTCCCAGCCCGCTTCGTAACGGAACACCATGCCGCGCAGGCACAGACCCGCGAGCAGACCCAGGGCGAGACTCGCCGAGCCGAGATGTGCAGCAGACGCCGAACGCGCTGCGCAAGCAGCGGCCCGGCGCGCGCGGTCCAGTCGGTCACGAAATGAGCCAGCGCCTCGCCGAGCGCTGTGTGCACCGGTCGCCGTACGCCGTGCCAGTGCGCGCAACGGCCGCGCACCGAGCGCATCAAGGTCCGCGAGGACCAGGGCGCGCGCGGCTCCGTCGGACCGCGCCGCCGAAGCCAGGCGGTTACGAGCGCGAGAGTAGACGACCGCATTCCAGACGATGACGCCGAGGAACGGGAACGCGAGGACTGTCGATACGGTGCCTGCCGTCGAGCGCCGCCAGCACCAGACCGCAGGCCAGCGCACCGATCAGGACACCCCAAGCTCAGCCAGGGTGGCCAGTGCGTGCGGTCCGAGGACCCTCGTCGATGACCGGGTATTTCTGTGCGAGTGGCGACAGCAGCCGCTCGGCCTGAAACGCAGCGCGCGACGCGAGATCGCGCTGACCATCGCTCGCTGCGCAGCCGCTCGCCCGTGAGTTCAAGGGCCCGCAGAGCCTCGCGGCTTGCGTGTTCACGGTCGCTCAGCGGTAGCAGCGCGCCGCTGCGATCCGATTCTTCGATCGATCTGGCAAGGTATACGGCGCCGTTTGCGCGGTCCGACATGGTCCGCGCATCCTAGCGCATCCACTATGGCCGGCCCGCGGGCTGGCGACGAGCTCAGGCGGCGCGGTCGCTGGTACCCGAAGCGTGAGCGGCCCGCGGCGGCTCCCGCGTCGTCACTCCGCGCAGGCTGGCCAGACGAACGGGACAGCAGGCTTCCTTGCCCTGGCGCGCGGCGCGGATTTGCGCCTCGCGCCGTCTGGCAAGCTTGCGGCGGCGAAACAGCATGAGACCGGCTGCGACTCCCAGCATGCACTGCAATCAGAAAACCCTCACTTCCTTTTTTCCCCTTGTTGACGAGTGACTTTCCTTGACACTGGGCATTCGCGGCGACGTCCACTTGGTGCAAGCGTGGTCGCCACTGAGCCGTCGAAGGAAGAGGCAGATCCTACGCCAGTGCATTTGCCGGATGCGAGAGGTATTCACGCAACAGGTCCTGCGGATTCACCCCCAGATCGGCCTCCGGCGGTTGTGCGAGACGACCCACGCGCTGCGAGGGGAGTCCTACAAATCAAGCGGGGGCCGCGGCCCTGCAAATCTGCAGCGACGACGCCAGTCCGACATGCCTCAGCGCGGCTGCGGCGAAGCACCTGGTCGATATCGGCGCGGCCACTGCTGCTGCGGTAGCTGCAGTTCGCGGCGAAGCGGTCCTGGCCGCGCAACAGCGTCATCGCGATGCGGTATCCGCCCGAAGCGGCCTGCGGATTCGACATCTGCTGCACGCCGAACCCGAGTCGTCGCGACTGGTCGGAGCATGCGCGCGTCGCGCAGCTGTGCATGGCTGCCGCTTCCGCCACCTCCGCCACCCCGCCACTGCCCCCAAACGGCTGGATGAACATCGTGGCTTCGTTCGAGCGGGGGTCGAACCGGCAATCACCCTGGACCTGCTGTCCGCGCACGCTGCCGTACAGCATCGAGCGCCAATAACTGCCCTGGAAGCTGGCGGGCAGGATGCGGGTCAGCGTCATGAACTGCCGTTTGGCCTCGTTGCCGGCACGCCGCTTCGGCGCGCTGCTGCTGGCCCGGAGTTGCCGTCGCTGCCGCCACCCCAGCCGCGGCTGGTCACCTCGAAGTCCGAGCGGCACCCGTGGATCGACCCAGATGCGATCGCCGCGACGGCCCCAGCTGCGGTTCTCGTCGCAGGACGCATCCGACAACCGTGGCAGCCGCTTGACGTCGCCGTCGATCGGAATCTGGCACTCACGGTAACGGCTGTCGAACGACTCGCAGCGGAAACGCACCGTCCCTGGACCGCTGCCACTGCCCGTCGCTGCCTTCGTTGAAGTTGAACAGGTTCACGCGCCCCGTCCGGTTGTCCACGAAGCACGTTCCCGAATCCGTGCGTCCCGGTGCGGTAGCGCACACGCAGGTCGAGGGTCCAGCCTTCGTTGTACTGGCGGAAATTCGACTGTCTGCCAGCACCTGGCAGCCGCGCGCGCTGCGCCTCGCGCGTGCAATCGCCCTGCGCCGACCTCGGGTCGCGCATGCGCCGCAAAGCTCGTGCAGGCGAGCAGCGCCCGGGACCAGCCGGAGCGGCAGTGAAATGCGCAGCTGAACGATCACGATCGCGCTCTCCTGCCGGCGCGTGCGCAAATTGCCGCGCGAGGGTCCGGGCTAAGATGGAACGTTACCACGCTCGCGGGGAACCGCAGCGCGTCACCAGTGGATCCCGCGCATCAGCGACGCGAACAGCATCGCCTCGCGTGTCGCCGGACGCCCGGATCCTCGGTTCGGTCGCGCGCGGAGCCGCCGCCGAATCCGGGAACATCCGGAACGCGGAGTTCATGACGACCTCCGACATCTTCGGCGTCATCAGGTGCATGATCTCGGCGAACACGCCGAGCCGCGTCGCGATGCGCTGCGGCCTGCCGGATGATCGCGTCGGCGATCATGTCCGCCGCCTCGTCCGGCGTGATGATGGTCGGCATCTCGTCGTAGATCTTCGTCGGCGCGATCATCGGCGTGCGCACCAGCGGCATGTTGATGATCGTGAAGTGCACGCCCTCGTCGTGGAACTCGGCGGCCGCGCAGCGCGCGAACGACTCGAGCGCCGCCTTCGAGGCGACGTAGGCCGAGAACCGCGGGGCGTTGCGTCAGCACGCCGATCGAGGAGACGTTGACGATGTGACCGACTGCGCGCGCGGTCATCGCCGGCAGCAGGTTCATCGTGAGCCGCACGCAGGCGAAGTAATTGAGCTGCATCGTGCGCTCGAAGTCGTGGAAGCGGTCGTATGACAGGTTGATCGACGCGGCGGATCAGAGCGTCCGGCGTTGTTGATCAGCACGTCGACGCGCGCCGAACTCCTTGAGCGATGTCCGCGCGGCGAGCTTGTCGTTCGCGGCGTAGTCGGTGATGTCGCACGAGTAGGTCGCCAGTAGCCGCCGCGCGTCGGCGATCGTGCTTGCGGACACCTCCGCGAGCTTCTCCTGCGTCGCGCGCGACGATCACGACCTTGCCACCGGCGTCGGCGATCCGGATCGCCGCCGCCTCGCCGATGCCCGGACGATCCGCCGGTGATCACGACGACCTTGCCCTTGCACCGCGCCCCTGAGGCTGCGGTCGATGGAGAGGTCCGGGTCGAGGTGGCGCTCCCAGTAATCCCACAGCCGCCACGCGTAGTCCTCGAGCGGCGGCACGCGGATCTCGCCTTGTCGAGCAGCTTCTGCGTCGCCGCTGCAGTCGAAGCGCGTCGGGTAGTTCATGAACTGCAGCACGGCGCGCGGCACCTGCAGGTCGCGCAGCACCTGGTCGCACCACGTTCTGCACGGCTTGCCGCGCCCGACACGCCTGCGCGACGCCGCTCCGGCACCATCTGGAACATGCTTCGGGTCGAGACGCAACGCCATCTCAGGCGCGTGCGCCGCGCGCGCGAACACGTTGAGCACTTCGCCGACGCGGCGTGCGCTGCGGGTCGGTCAGGTGAAAGCAGCGGCCGTCGTGGCCCTTCAGATGTGCCAGGTGAACCAGCGCGTCGACGACGAAGTCGACCGGCACGAGGTTGATGTAGCCGCCCTCGACGCCAACCAGCGGCATCCAGCGCGGCCACGACTCGCGCAGCTTCTGCAGCGCCTTGAAGAAGTAGTACGGGCCGTCGATCTTGTCGATGACGCCCGGTCTGCGAATGGCCGACGACGGCACCGGGCCGATAGATGCGGAACGGCGACGCGGCCGTTGGCGCGCACCATGCGCTTCGGAATCGTGCTTGGTGCGGTGATACGGGTGATCGAGATCCTCGGCCTCCTCGAACATGTCCTCCGTGAACGTGCCGCGATAGAGACCCGCCGCCGCAATCGAACTCACGAGGTGGAAGCAGCCGCGCGTTGACCGTCGTGCGCGAAGTCGAGAGCGCGTGCTCGTGCCAGCGATGTTGGCGCTTTGCATGGCCTCGGCGCTGGCCTCGGAGGTCGTAGACCGCGCCGAGGTGGAAGAAGTGCCGTGATCTTGCCCTTGAGCTTGCGCAGATCGCGCTTCGCCGATCCCGAGCCGCGTCTGACGCCAGGTCGCCCGCTGACCGCGATCGACGCGCCGAGCGCGTCCTTGCCCCAGAACTCGCGCGAGCTCGTCGAGCTTGCCGTCAGCGACCGTCGCGCGCACGAGCACGTAGACCGTGCGCTTGCCGCGCTGCAGCAGCGTGTCGCACCAGATAGCGGCCGATGAAGCCGGTCGCTCCGGTGACGAAATAACTCATCGAGGCGCTCCCGTGGTCGCAGCGGCCGCGGGGCTTCTGGTCCGCGCGCTTGCGACTCGTCCTGAGGCTACCTTAGGGTTGGATCTGCGCCCGGTCAACGCGCGGCAGATGCTGCCGCGCCGGCAATTGACACAGTGAGCATGAGCTACGATGCGCCGACCGGCCAGGCGCATCCCGCCCCGGGAACCACCCCTGCATGCGCAATGACGGTCGCCGAATCACCCGCACGCCGACGTTACGCCGCGGCGGCGGCTCGGTGACCTGTTGCATGCAGCGCCGCGTTGCGCACTGTGTTCGCCGACGCCGAGCTGGGTGGTCGCCTGCAGCACGCGCCTGGCAGGCGAACGCCTGCGCATGCGGACCTGCGCACGCGAGCCCGCGCTATCGTCAGCGCCGTCGCGTTTTTCTTTAGCGAACTCTATGGCGGCAGGATCCGCGCTCGCGTGACCGCGACCGCAAGGGTCAGCATCGCATGGAAACGCTGCTGCCGGCCGAGGCGCTGCACGCACTGAATCACGCGATCGAGCTCGAGATCCTGACGCAGGAGCTCGACGCAGACGTCGTACGCGCACTGCCCGCCTGGGACGATCACCGAGCAGTCTATCGCGCGGCCTATCGACAGGCGGGCCGCCGCAGCGATCGCGAACGACAGATCCTTTTCGCTCTCTTCGAAGTCGGCACGTTTCTCGATCATCGTGAGCAAGCCGCTGACGCGCACCCTCGTGCGCTTCGCCGCACCGCACGCCGCCGGGCTCGGCGGCCTGCAAAATTTCTGGAGCGCGGACTCGACGCGCTTTGGATGCGATGCATGGAGCCCAGGAATTTCCTCGACCAGGTGCGCGAACGTGAAACGCAGGCGCTCAAGCCTGTTTTGCAGACACCGACGACCCTTGGATGCCGTGGATGCCAAAATGCCCCCGAGCAGCAGCCATGACTGAGCGCGCCGCTCGGGGGCGCCGACGCTGGCACCGCGCCCCGGTCAGGTCAATCTGCCGCTGCCCGACCCCGACGAGGAGAGCGAGAGTCACCAGGGACCTTGCGTACGGCCCGCGCGTCGAGCAGCCCGTGGTGGCAGGCCGCACCGCCGTGATTGCGCTGGCCGCGGTTACGCGCTGTCGCTGATCTGGGCGATGGCTGCGCACGACACAGGCGCGCCACGAGCGCGCCACCGCGTCCGCGCTGCAGCAGTGCGGCAGGCCACGCTGCGACCTGCGAGCACCGAGCGCCGGATCCGCGTCGCGCCGAACGTTGCGCAGCTGGTCGGCCGCGCCCGATGCGCAGATTCACCTGCCCGAGCCACCCGAGTTGCTCGGGCTCTACCTGCCAGTCAGTACCGCGAAAGTACAGCACGTTCGCGGTCACGGTCGACAAGGTCGACCACGGCGCTGCTGGTCCTGCAACGCGGCCTGTTGCCGATTCGAATCGCGATCGCGTCGGGCTCAACTCGCGTCGGCATTTGGCGCTGGCGGTACCGTATCCGTCTGCAGAGGCTATACGTGGCGCGAGCGCGTCGACGTGGGCAGGTTACTCGTCGTCAGTGAATCCGCTCACTCGAGCACGGCAGGTCATGCCCACAGCCGCTTGGCCGCTCACGCAGCGATACGCGAGACTCGCCGACGCGCTTGAGATAGCGCGGATGTGGGCCAGGCCGAGAAGATCGCAGGCTTCGAACATGCGCATCGTCGTCAGCGTAAACACCATCATGATGTCAGCTGCCGTGAGCTCCGGGCCCCAGCAAGCCAGTCAGCTTCGCCGAGACGCTTCTCGACCAGCCGCCGCGCCCTGTCGCTGCGCGACATCAGCTGCAGTATCGGCGGAAGTCCGTGGCCCCGAGCATGCTGCAAGATCAGCCGGATGAAGCTCGTGCGGCATCATCAGGCGTTGGCAAAATGCAGCCAGAACACGTAGTCAGCGAAATTGGGCTGCTTTCAGAGACCGACCGCAGGCGGCCCTTGCCGTAGCGCGCGAGGATGCTCGACGATCGCGCCCGGCTCGGACATCACGACCATGCCGTCGATCACCGGCGCCGTGCCCGCATCGGGTGCAGCGCGCTGTACGCCGCCGGGGCCAGCCGCGTCTGCGGGTCGTTACCGCTTGAGTTCATGTCGAGACCGAGCTCCTCGCGTGACGATGTTCCGACTGTTGAAACGCCGAGATGATGAACAGTCAGCATCGCGAGAATACCTCGTGCGCCAGTCAGCTGGCGCCCGAATGCTCACCCGGCGCAAGCGGCGATGGGCGGATGTGTCACGACCGAGCGCGCCACCGGGCACACGGCAAACCACACCAAACGAGAAGTGCACCGCCGACGCTGATCCGAAACAACCAGACCTGGGGTCGGAGAATATTTCAGTCCGGGCCACCTCGCCGCGCCAGCAGCTAGCCGGCCACCGTCGCGCCCGCGGCTGCGAGCAGACCCGCCAGCGCGCCGAGTGCCGGTGAACTCGGCGGCGACGCCCTGGAACACGATGCGCGCGGCTTGCGCCGAGCGTCACGCAGCATCGCGCTCTCGTAGCGTCGCTCGTCGCGCGTCGCCTGCACCGCCGCGAGCAGCACGACGACGCCCGCGACCAGCGTGAACAGGAACACGTACTGGACCGCAACCGACGCCTTGTCCACTGACCTCGCGGACCTGCGTGAGCAGCAGCGTCGACGTCGATGATCGTGACCTCCGGAAACTGGCGCACGAGATCCGCTAGCGAGCGCCGCTGCTGCGGAGCGCGACGTGCACGCTCGTGATCAGCGTCCCCGTGACCTTGTCGAGCACGCCCGGCGAGAACACGACGAAGAAGTTCGGCTGGAACGAGTCCCAGCGCACTTCAGCGCAGGCTCGTGACGCGTCCGCTCACGGTCTCGCCGGCGACGTCGAACGTGAGCTCGTCGCCGAGCTTCAGCCTGCATGGTCTTAGCAAACTCGCGCTCGAGCGAAATCTGCGCGGTCCGCCAGCTCGCGCCTTCGCGCCACCATGCGCCTGCGACGATGCGGTTGTCGTCGTCGCAGCGGCAGCTCGACCAGGTCGAGGTTCGCCTCGCGCTCGAGACAAGTCGTTGGCGTCCTCGGACTCGGACTTGAGCTCTCTGTCGACCGAGCGCGCCGTTGATCGAGCGATCAGGCGCGCGCACGAGCGGCACGAGCTCGGTCGGCGGCAGACCGCGACGCGCCGAAGAACGCCTGCCACAGCCGCGCCTTCGATCCGGGGCGGATGTTGATCAGGAGTAGTTCGGCGCATTCGCGGGCAGGCTCGCGCGCCAGTCCCGCAGCAGGTCGTTGCGGACCAGCGCGAGCAGCAGCAGCAGCCATGAGCCCAGCCCGAACGCCACGATCTGCACGATGCTGTCGCGCCCGCGACGCGAGATGTTCGCGAGCCCGTAGCGCCACGCGAGACGCCGACACCGCCGCGCAGCGGCGCTGCAGCAGCCGCACGAGCAGCCAGCCCGGCGCAGGCGAGAGCGACGAACGTCGCGGCGATGCCGGCCGAGAGATAGCAGCACGAGCTTCGTTTCACGCACGAGCCACAGCAGCAGCGCGAGCACCGCGCCGATCGCAAGCACCGTACCACAAGCCCGTAACGCAGCGGCGGCGGCTCGAGGTTGCGGCGCAGCACACGCGCGCCGGCGGCACGCGCTTCAGCTGCAGCAGCGGCGGCAGCGCAAAACCGAGCAGGATCACGACCTGCCGTGACGAGGCCGAGCCAGAACGCGTCGGCCGAGGCGGCGGCAGCATCGCCGCGCACGAGGTCTCGGAGCAGCCACGCGAGACCGGACTGCGCGACGTAAACCGCACCGCAGTGCCGCGATCGCGACCGACGATCCGATCACGACAAGCTGCTACGATCGTCTCAGTGAGGATCAGACGTTGCGAAGCGCCCATGCACTTCATCAGCGCGGTGCGGTCGAGGTGGCGGCTCGCGTATCGTCGCGCCGCCATCGCGACCGGCGACGGCGCGACAGCAGCACGCTCACGAGGCTCGCGAGCGAGAGAAATCGCCCGGCGCGATCCGAAGAGCGCGGAGCTGAGGGACTCACGTCGGCGATGGCCTGCGGACGCTCGACGCGCAGCTTGTGAGCCTCGAGATATTCGCGAAATGCATCGATGCGCGCCGGAGTCGCCGGCGAACAGCGCAGCGTAACGTGCGCGGCTACCCGGCTGCGATGAGCGCGGTCGCCGGTACGTCCGCCAAAGGCTGATCATCAGCGTCGCCGACAGCTCCGCGAAGCCCGCGCCCTGGTCCGGCGTCGATGCAGTGAGTCACGCGCACGATCAGCGAGCTGACGGTCGGTTGCTCCGCGCCGACGTCGGCGTCGCAGACGCGCCAGCAGCCGCGAATCCGGCCCACGCCTCGCCCTGGTGCGGCACTTCGTCAGTCTGGCGCGGCCGGGCCGAACGGCACGTCAGCGATCCTGAGCCGCCCGCGCAGCGGATAGCCCAGGCTGACCGCGCGCAATGCGACCAGCGACGGACTCGTGCACCGTAGAAGCACGACGCTCGGCATCGATGACGGATCTGCGCGGTCTCGAGGCCGCGTTGCCTCGCCTCGTTGCGCGTACGTGTCCGCAATTGCCCGCCCCGATTCGAGTCGCAGGTCTGCCGCCAGCACCTCGCCCGCCTGCTGCGTCGACGGCGCGACCGCACGCGACTCGTGAAGAAACCGACCGCGCGTCAGCGACGCGACCGCGACGAGCAAGCGCGAGCAGCAGCACGGCGATCTCGCCGGACCGGAGATCGCGCACGAGATTGCTGCAGCGCGAGCCGCAGCAACGATCACGGCTCGACCGTCGACGATACGACCCGCGTCGAGACGGATGATGCGCGCGCAGCGCGCCGCGAGCGCGCGGTCGTGCGTCACGAGCACGAGCGTCGTGCGCCGACGGCTGCATTGAGATCGAACAGCGAGGTCGATGATGCGCTCGCCGGTCGCGCGTATCGAGATTGCCGGTCGGCTCGTCCGCGAACAGCACGTCGGGCCGCGTGACGAACGCGCGTGCGATCGCGACGCGCTGCTGCTCACCGCCCGACAGCTGTCGCGGGTAGTGTCTCGACGCGCTGCCGCGAGACCGACGCGGTCGAGCACCTCGCGCGGCCGCTCGCGCGCGTCGCGGCGTGCCGGCGAGCTCGAGCGGCAGCATCACGTTCTCGAGCGCCGTCAGCGACGGCACCAGGTGAAACGCCTGGAACACGAAGCCGACGTGCTCGCGCGCGCACGCGCGGCGCGGCCGTCCTCATCCAGCGACGTCAGCTCGTGGCCGGCGAGCCAGACCTGCCCCGCACGTGGGCTCGTCGAGAGTCCGGCGAGCAGCGCGAGCAGCGTCGATTTGCCCGCACCCGAAGCGCGGTCACGGCGACGGTTTCGCCGCGCCCGATCGCGAGCGACACGTTCGTCGAGGATGGTCGAGCGATCCCTCCGGGCTGCTAACCTGCTTGCCCAGATCGCTGGCGGCCAGCACCTTGTCGATTACGCGTCGTCGGCACTTGTCGTCTATCTCTGCTGTTTCGCGGAGGCCGCGCGTGGCGGGCGACGCGACGCCGGCCCCGACGATCCTCGTCGTGGGCGACAGCCTGAGCGCTGGCTACGGGATCAAGCTGGAGCAGGGCTGGGTGGCCTTGCTGCAAGCTCACTGGGGGAGAGTACAGTCACCAGGTCTCGTCAATACCCGCTTGAGCAGCAGGACGACCAGCAGTTAACTCGAATACCATGGCATGTCACACTAACATATTGATCCATGATACTCTGAAGCTCAACGAAAGCAGCAATGTTACACGACTGACTGAATATAGC